>VMHT01038658.1_pt1 | contig 10985 bp, 9 predicted proteins | sample 4693611 | NCBI WGS metagenome assembly VMHT01 (sample SAMN12280063, study PRJNA550983) | marine metagenome | isolation source: seawater sampled from same location over 5 years 0.02-0.2 micron viral filtrate | place: USA: collected off the coast of southern California halfway between the port... ... | reverse complement strand
TGATATCGAGGTACTTTTTAATAAGTCTCCAAAAGGCATTACAAGAACACCTACAGGTCGAAGAATTAAAGTAAGATCTACTTTTGCAGAACAGAAAAAACGAATAAGTGGTAGAATTTAATATTTATAATAAAGTATAAAGTATATGGCTAAAGATGTAATCATAACCCCGTTAGATGGTGATATTCAATTTAAGAATTCATCAGGTACTGACTCAGGCAAGATAGAACAATCAGGTGATGATTTAGTTTTAACTAATGCTGTGGGAGATATACTTATAGGAGACGGTTCTTCAGATGTATTCATAGGTGACGGTGTTAACAACGTAGATATAGTATTTGAACAAAATGGTTCAATAAGAGGTGAAGCAGGTTCTTCTATTGATATTACTTTAGGTTCTAGCGATACAGATATTATAATTTCAGGATCAACATTTAATATAGATCCAGATGCAACATTTTCAGGAGTTATAACCTTAGCTGGTAGTGGTGTAAAATCTATACAGTCAGGTGGAGATATTGCATTAAAAACTTCAACTGGAGAATATGCTTTATATGGTGCTGCAAACGGAAACACTAACTTATATTATAATGGTGTAAAACACTTCCAAACTGATCCTGATGGTGTTGAAGTTTACGGTAATATAAAATTAACCGGTACAGCAACTACTACCAATGCAGGTAGAATGATCGACTTTACCGGGTTTGACAAAGAAGGCACAACAGATTTTAGTGATAGAGCATATATACAACATACCACTAACACCGGTGGGCATGCAGGATCTGTTCTAGTTATTAGCTCACAAAACGATTCAGCAGACGGTATTGCATTCTTAACTAATGCTACAAGTCAGTTAAAACATAATAATTACACTATATGGACATCAGGTAATGATGGCCCAACATCTGGTTTAGCAGCACAAACAGCAGCAACTGCAACAAGTGCAACATCTGCCTCTCATGCAGTAAATTCAGACCAATTAAACGGGTTTACTTTAGCTCGTATTGATCATGCACAAGCGTTTCATACTTTTGATAATATTGATGCATCAGGTACACAAGCTAAAAGATATCATATAGGTAGATTATACGGTTGTCCTGCACACTGGGATGGTAACTGGCAAAACATAGAATTTAATGTTACGGCTGAAGGCTACGAATCAGGTCACCTTAGATATAGGTTGATGGGTGATTATGGAGGTGCTGGATCTCAAGCGAACATGATGGATTTATACCTAAAAGAAGCTTCTGGACCAATGGTTGGAAGATTTAGATTTGTTTTAGGTACTCCTGTAGATGCAGGTTGGGATCATTCAGGTCAAGATACTTTTTATGTAGATCTTTACGCTGAAGCATCACATTACAGTGAATGGAAAATAAACATAAAAACATACGGTCACGGAACACAAAACACTAACCCAACATCAGGTGGAGCAATAACTGTTTTTTATGATTCACCTACAGTAACTGACATAAGCACGTTTAATGAAGGTCATGCTACTATAAAGCATTTAACTGACGAAATATACCACGAAGGTCACGTTCCTACTTATGCCGAGATTGGTCAAATGGATTATTCTAACCTAACCGGCACAATTCCAACTTGGAATCAAGATACAACAGGAACAGCAACTACAGCTTCTAATGCAATGTTGTTAGACGGTGCCGATAGTTCGTATTTTATCAATACCGGTGGTACAGCACAAACTAAAACAGGTGACTTAACAGTAGATCAGTTAATTACTACTAATAATGGTAATGGTACAAATGTAAAAATTGGAGATGATGCTTGGATTGGAGATACTAACGTTGCGAATACCATACAAATAACCGGAAATCAGGATGCTACAAAAGGTTACTTAGTATTCGGTAGCAGTAATGACACGGCATTAGGTAGAGACGGAACAGGAGCATTAACTTACGGCGGCAATACAATCTGGCATGCAGGTAATGATGGCCCAACATCTGGTTTAGCAGCACAAACAGCTGCAACTGCTTCGTATGTTGCTGCGAGTGATATTGACGGATCTGTAAATGCAGATACTTTAGATAGTATTAACTCTACTCAATTCCTAAGAAGTGATGCAGCAGACACTGCTTCAGAATTAATTACTTTCCAAAAAGGGATTTCCCAAGACGGCAATGCTAAATTTTATACCTGGAGAGCTTTAGATAATTCTTCTAATACTTCTAATCTATACTTTAGAATTGCTAGAGTTACCAGTAGCCAGTCTTCTCGTTTTGCAATAGAAATAGCCGGTAGAAGCACTAGTTATTCTGATACGACTATTCCTGCAATCGGAGTTATTGTTGGACAATTAAACAACGATAACAATTATGACATTGTCTTCTATAATCATAAAACAGCTACAAGCCAAGTAGTATCGGAAGTTGGGCAAGTAGATGTTAGTACGACAGCTACAGACATTTACATTAAAACAGGACAGTTTTCTGAAATTTCTGCTACAGGGCATATTAGTGATGGTTCTATTACAACTTATGGAGGTGATAGTGCATCTGCAACCGAACCGACCAATTACGTAGCAGCTACAGAAGTTACTGTATGGAACTCAGGAAACGATGGACCAACATCTGGTTTAGCAGCACAAACAGCTGCAACTGCTTCTTATGTGGCTGCAAGTGATATTGATGGTTCCATAAATGCAGATACTTTAGATAGTATTAACTCTACTCAATTCCTAAGAAGTGATGAATCTGATACATTTACAGGTACTTTAACCCTTAACGGCCAACTCGATCTTTCCTCTACAGATACGGCTGCAAATTATATTCATTTACCTAGAGGCGGTGGAATTACATTCTACGGCGATACAAGTTCACACCATGGAATTTTTTCAAGAAATAATGCAAACGGTTCTGCCGATGATATACTTATATCTTCATATAATAGAATATTTTTTGATTTAGATTCAAATAACAATAATACAAACACAGAGTTTAGTATAGGAACACATAACGGTACTACTAAAATATTTAATTTCAGTGGTGAAACTGCTCATTTAACTATTGGTGCTGATGATATGACACCGATGCTTGATTTACTGTTTGACGATCATGCATCAGGCGGTGGTTGGGATACAAGAATTCAGATCGGTAAATCCGATGACTTTGCATCAGGTGTAGGAGTTTTCCCAGCATATGTACCAACAGGTGCTTACGGTATGCAGATACAATCTAACTCAGACGGGGTGTTCTTTGGTATGGAAGAATATTCAACCGGTAATTATAGACCTGTAATACAATGGGGGGACGATGATACAGATTCACCATTTAGAATTAAACACGAAAACGGAAGTGAATTAGAAATAACCTATAACGGGGATGTTACTACTTCTGGTGACTTAACAGTTAGTGGCGGAAATATAGCTGTAAATAATAATAACGGGGGTATACAGTTTAGTGATGTTTCTAGTTACTGGTTAAGAACTGCTACTAACTGGGGTATATACTGGAATACTTCCAGTAATCAACTACAGTTTCACGGTGCAGGTAGTACTAAAGCATTTATAGATTTAGATACCGGTAGAATTGACACAGAAGAACACGTTATCGCAAACGGTAATATATACGCCAATGGCACTGGAGGATTTGTGTTTGGAACTTCTACTTCAGAAGGTGAGTATATTCAGAGATCAGGTAATGATATCCGATTTGTAGCAGGCGGTTCTACTAGGATGACGATAGATGGAGATGCCGGTTATGTAGGTATTGGCACTACTTCACCAGGTGCACCTTTAACTGTAGAAGGATCAGGTTCAACATTATTTAATGTACAAGGTTCTCAAGGTCAATTATTCTCCGTGACAGACGATCTAACCGGGGATATATTTTCAGTAGCAGATATTTCAGGTATTCCTATTTTAAATATTAATGCTAACGGTTCGTCATCTTTTGACGGAAATGTAGATATTGTAGGAGATACCGAAGTATCAGGAAGTCTCAAAGTTAAATTTGGAAATTTTGATCATAATATAGACACATCAACAGCTGAAGAATTTAAAATACACATGTCTAATGATAGACTTCTACACGTATCAAGCAGTACAGAAATCAAAATAGGAGATATAGATGCTTTAGGAGATGAAATGTATTTCATATCTAATGTTAATACAAGTAAACTAGGGTTTATGAGTAATGGTGCCGAAGCTCTTATGATAGACAGTAACGGATTTACTATTATACCAGATAGAATAGTACATGCAGGTGATACTAATACTTACATGCAATTCCATGCAGCTGATCAATGGAGAGTTGTAACTGGAAATACTGAACGATTAGAAGTAAACAATACAAACACTACTGTAGCAAATACTCTTATAACTACTGCTGGTATGAGGTTAAGAAGCGGTGCTTCAGACCAAAACGGAACAGGAGATTCTACTTCAATTCCTTCCACTACTGTTGCAGAGATAATGAAGTTTGAAGGTAATAGTTATACTAACGGACAATATACTACTGAATTAGTTAAAATTGATAGAGGAGGTAATTTACCGTTATATTTTAGACAATCTAAAGGTACAGCAAACAGCTTTAGTAACTTAATAAGAATAGGAGATCACAGTAATAACTCAGAAATATTCCATGTCTTTGGATCTGCGAAAGTGGATAGTGACTTAACTGTTGGTGGTGTTCTTTATATAGATGAAATTAGAGACCGCACAGGTCAAGATTTAACGATCACCGCAGGAGAGGCATCAGGACACTTAACTCAAACTACTCATAATGATGAGATAATTAGAATGGCTGCTGAAGGTGGTGTAAGAGTATTTGCCTCTTCCGATAACCTAAGTAGTGGGTTGAATAAACAATCTATCCTTATAGATACAAACGGAAACTCAGTATTTGGAGATCAGACTGCTTTAACTAGAGGAGGTACAGCAAGAGTTTCTTCTAAATATACTTCAACTTCTGGAGTAGCATTATCTATGGGCCTTAGTGACAATAACATGTCTTATGTTCGTCAAAACGGAAACGGAGTTTTCCAATGGCAAACATACAATGGCGGTAACAGCGGGCAGTTACATTTTCAACCATATGGAGGAAATGTAGGAATTGGTAGTTCGTCTCCTTCTGCTAAGTTGGATGTTAATGGAGATTTAAAAGTAGATAACGGTTCAATAGGTATTAACGTTACACCTTCTGCGACAGATGGTAGATTAGATGCCGGTAATGACGTTGTTGCTTACTCTACTTCAGATAGAAGATTAAAAGAAAATATAATACCAATCTCAGAACCATTAAATAAAATTAAAAAAATTAATGGAGTAGAATTTGATTGGATTCCTTTAACTGATAGAGAAAAAAGGGTAATACACGGTAACGAAGGACATGATGTTGGCGTCATTGCACAGGAAATAGAAGATATCCTACCGGTAGCAGTTAAACAGAGAGAACATTCTAAATATAAGGCAGTTCGGTATGAAAAAATTATTCCTTTATTAATAGAGGCAGTTAAAGATCAGCAAGATATTATAGAGGAGTTGACTAATAGATTAGACAAACTTGAAAATAAATAAATTTTAGTTGTCTACTAAAGAAAAAGTACGTATATTAATAATAAAGTAATTAAAGATGTTAAAATCACACGACCCAAATTTTATAATAGTAGGAGCAATGAAGTCTAGCACTTCGGCAGCTGCTATAAATTTAAATCAACATCCAAACATTTTCTGTGTTACACCTTGGTGGAAAAACAAAGTAACTACTGAGCATAATATAGATACTGATTCACTGGTAAACGGGATGTCTGATATGTCTAATAAAGAGTTAGATTTCTTTAATAGAGTAGAAAATTATGCTAAAGGTATAGAATTCTACAGAAGATACTTTCCAGTTGGAAAACGTTTTAGAGGAGAAGCATCTCCTAATTATTTTCATTTAGAAGAAAAAGTAAATCATGGAACTATAGAAAGAATGAAATCAGCCTTAATGACTGATATTAAAATTATTGTTCTTTTAAGAGATCCGATTGATCGAGCATTTAGTCATTGGAATCATATTCAGAGACCAGAAACAAGTTTTGGACAGAGATTTAAGGGTAAAACTTTTAATGAGTGTACTGAACTTATGAGTCACGATGGGTATAAAAATGCTTTGCTAAATAGAAGTAAATACGCAGATAACTTACAGTTGTATGTAGATGCTTTCGGTAAAGATAATATTTATGTAGGTTTACAAGAGAATATTAAAGATGATATGCTTGGGGAGTATAATAAAATATTTGAATTTTTAGGTGCGGATCCATTAGATACTGACGGAATTCAAGAATTTAGAGAAATACATACAGGTGAATACTCGGTAGAATTAGACACCCCTACAAGAGAGTATTTACAGTTTTATTTTAAAGAATCAGTTGATAAATTAAAAGAACTCTACCCAGATTTAGATTATTCTAAATGGGATACATATTAAAATTAGTTTAAGCTAATAGGTTATTAAAATAAGTTATGAATATTGAAATTAACGCAATAACAGTATGTGTTAATTATGCTCACCTTTTTAAGTTTTGTATGTCAAACAAAAGGTTCTTTAAAAGATGGGTTGTAATTACAGTGGAAGATGATAAAGATACTATCGCTTTGTGTAAAAAGTATAAATTAGAATATATATTTTCTAAAAAACTTTACAACCGACAATTCTCAAAAGGAGAAGCTATAAATGAAGCGTTAGATTATATAGGTTACGATGAAGAATGGTACTGCCATATTGATGCTGATGTTTTACTTCCTAATAATTTTTCTGATACTTTCCCAACAGAACCAGAAACAGGTAGAGGGAGAATAGTTGGTTCAAAAAAATTAAAATGTATAGATGTAGATGCATTACAGACTAGAGGACCATTTCAACATTGGCATCACTATTTAGATGAACCACTTCCTGCTAATAATCTTTACTGCATGGGTAGAGTTAACGTAGACGAACAAGAAGATTTCACTAACTTTAATCCTCAAGCTTATTTCGATAAATCAGATCAAATAGTGCAAAGATATAAAGGATATGGATACTTCCAGTTATGGAATATGCCTAGATTATTCGAAATGTACCCTGATTTGCATCATGTATACCCTTCTATGTCAAAGAATGCAGGACATGATGATTGGATATTTTCTAAAATGTTTTGGCAAATAATTTCATTAGCTACCTACTGCATACACTTATCCCCAGAAAAATTAAACTGGGATGGAAAAACTTCTAAATTAAGTAAATTATGATATATTGGCTCACAGGACAACCTGGATCTGGAAAAACAGTTTTAGGGGATATGCTTAAAACTTTTCTAGAGAATAGTAGAAATAAAAAAGACCCAAATCAAAGGCATAGAGTTTATAGAATTGATGGTGATGAAATGAGAGATTTATTTACCAATAAAGACTATACTATAAAAGGAAGAATCACAAATGTTGATGCAGCTCAAAAAATAGCTCACTACTTACATAATCAAGGACATGATGTAATAGTATCTTTAGTATCTCCATACTTAGATCAAAGAGAAGAGTTTAAAGATACTATGCAACATAACATACAGGAAATATACGTACATTACGATGTTAATACAGTATTCAGAGGTAGAGAACAATATCACGTTTTAAAGTTTCAAAAACCAGATTTAGACTATATTAATATTAATACTACTTACGAGAATCCAAATGAATCATTATTAAGAATTTTAAAGCAGATAGGAGTTGATGGAGAAGTTTAATACTTATTTTTGTGATATTGATGGGACTATTCTCAAATACCGTAAGTTTGAAACATATGAAACTTCAAAAGCTGAACCTATACAGACTACCATAGATTATCTTGTATCAGCAGCAGAAAAAGGACACATGGTAATACTTACTACTGCTAGACCAGAATACTTAAGGACACACACTATTTTAGAGCTTCATGAAAATGGAGTACCGTATGATAGATTAATAATGGGTATAGAAAGAGGACCTCGTTACCTTATAAACGACATGGACCCAAACAAACCCGGAGAACGGGCTATTGCACTTAATTTAGAAAGAAATAAAGGAATATGAGTAAACAATATTCGATGTTTATAGGCCGCTGGCAACCATGGCATCAAGGACACCGTTGGCTAATAGATCAACGTTTAAAAGAAGGTAAAAATGTTTTAGTATGTATCCGAGATGTTGAACCAAACGAAAAACAACCTTGGACGTCTGATGAAGTAATGAAAAATTTATCCGAAGAATTAAAAGATTTACTTAGTGAAGGTAAAATCAAAATTATAAAAATACCGGATATTGAATCTATTAATTATGGTAGAGGAGTTGGATATGAAGTAATAGAGCACGTACCTCCTCAAGATATTAAAGAAATATCAGCTACAAAAATTAGAGCTAAAATGAGAGAAGATGGTAAGCTATAAAGAAACTATTATTAAAACGTTAATTTGGAGAGTAGTAGCTACATCAATTACCTTTACTTTAGGTTGGGCAGTAACCGGAGATTGGAAATTTGGATTAGCGATTGGAGGATTAGATACTTTTTTTAAGACAATCGGGTACTTTACTTACGAAAGGTTATGGCAAAAATATAAAAATAAGCATATTTATTAAAATAAAGTTGGTAGTTAAAATTTTTATACCTATATTATATAATATTAATCGATTAATTAAATTTAAAAATTATGGCAAATCAAAAGTTAGCTCAAGAAGAGCTAGACCAGTTATCAACAATTCAGCAAAAGAACGCTGCTTTAGTACAGGAATTAGGTGCAATTTCACTAGCTGAGATTAACCTTGACGCTAGAAAAGAAAAAGCAGAAGAGTTTTTAGCTGAGTTAAGAGAAGCAGAAGCGGACCTAGTAAAATCTTTAGAAGATACTTACGGGGTTGGATCAATCGATCTATCAGCTGGAGAATTTATTCCAGCACCAGCTACTGAAGAAACACCAGCAGAATCTACCGGAGATGCTAAGGTAGAAGAAGCAGCAGTGCCTGAAGTAGTAGAAGAGTAAAATTAAAATATTTTACAGACTTTTTAGAGAGGAGGGTTTTACATCCTCCTTTCCTATTTATTATAGAGAAGTAAAACTTTTTTTACTGTACTGTTTTACATTCCTGAACGATATTTATAATAAACTTAAAATAAAATAGACCAACATGGCAGAAACAATCATCTCCCCAGGTGTATTTGCGAGAGAAAATGATATTTCATTTATCAGCCCCGCCCCTGTTGAGGCTGGAGCAGCAATTATCGGCCCAACAGTTAAAGGACCAGTCGAAGAACCTACAATTGTTACCTCGTATAACGAGTACGTTAGAAGGTTTGGAGACACATTTACTTCCGGATCTACTAAACAAGAATTTTTAACCTCTGTTGGTGTAAGAAATTATTTTCAACAAGGTGGTAATTCTGTATTAGTAACTAGAGTAGTAAATGGAACTTTTACTAACGGAGCTTCTACACACGTATCATCTTCTGATAATGGCGCAACTCAACCTTTTACATTAAAGACAATAGGTAAAGGCACTATCTTTAATAATTCAACCGGGATTACAGAACCAGGTGCAGAAATTACTAATAGTGGCGGAGTTCTATCAGCAGGCTCAGCTGACAATATTAGATGGGAAATTCAAAACGTAGACGAGAAAAAAGGTACTTTTACATTATTAGTGCGTAGAGGAGATGATAGTAATAATGCAAAAGTAGTCTTAGAAACTTTTAATAACTTATCTTTAGATCCTGAATCTTCTAATTATATTGAATCAGTAATAGGTAATCAGTATAAATCTACTGCTACCGACGGTACTAAAGACTATGTTAAGACTTTTGGCGAATATGTAAATAAATCTAATTATATTTATGTCGACTCCGTAAACACCCCAACACCTGGTTATATTCTTAACGATGGTGTATCTGTAGGTGTAGATGGAAGTAGTAATTCTTACTCAGCTTCTTTACCAATTGTAGAATCTGGTTCATTCCACGGAGCAACTGGAGAGATTGCACCAGCATCAGCTTTATATGGAACAGAGATTTCAGATGTTAATGCTCAAGGATTAGAAGGATCTGATTATACTAAAGCAGTATCAATCTTAGGTAATAAGGACGAATATATATTTAATATAATTTCAGCTCCAGGCTTAATTAACCATAATCCTTCTCAAGGAAGTGTAATTAATAGTATTATAACTTTAGCAGAGACTAGAGGAGACTGTATTGCAGTAGTAGATTTAGAAATTTACGGTTCTTCGGTAGCTAATGTAACAGGTGAAGCAACAGGACTAAATAGTTCTTATGCTGCTGCTTACTGGCCATGGGTTCAAGTAAGAATGGCTACAGGAAGAAATTCTTTCGTACCTGCTTCTTGTGTAATCCCAGGAGTATATGCATTCACAGATAATAGCTCAGCACCTTGGTTCGCCCCAGCTGGATTAGTTAGAGGTGGAGTTGTTGGAGTTATTCAAGCAGAGCAAAAATTAACCAGAGGTCAAAGAGATCTTTTATACGATGGTAAAATTAACCCAATCGCTACTTTCCCTGGACAAGGTATTGCAGTATTTGGTCAAAAGACATTACAAACTAAAGCTTCTGCATTAGATAGAGTAAACGTAAGAAGATTGTTGATTGAGCTTAAGAAGTTCTTAGGCGACCAAGCTAGAAACTTAGTATTTGAACAGAATACTGTAGCAACTAGAAACAGATTCTTATCAATAGTTAATCCTTACTTAGAATCAGTAGTACAGAGACAAGGTCTTTATACTTTTAGAGTAGTAATGGATGATACAAATAACACAGCAGATGTTGTAGATAGAAATCAATTAATAGGACAGATATTTATTCAGCCAGCTAAAACTGCAGAATTTATAGTACTTGACTTTACAGTTGAACCTACTGGTGCAACATTTAACGGATAAATTTTAATTAACGATATTTATAATAAAGTAAATACAACATGGCAGTATTAGATCCAAACGAAATAATGTTTAAAGCCTTTGAACCAAAGGTACA
>VMHT01200614.1_pt1 | contig 10986 bp, 14 predicted proteins | sample 4693611 | NCBI WGS metagenome assembly VMHT01 (sample SAMN12280063, study PRJNA550983) | marine metagenome | isolation source: seawater sampled from same location over 5 years 0.02-0.2 micron viral filtrate | place: USA: collected off the coast of southern California halfway between the port... ... | reverse complement strand
CCGACAGAATTATTTGTGCTATCAACAAACAGTGTATCGCCATCCACAGTCAGATCACCAGTAAACGTCCCATTGAACACGCTGAACGTATCATACACCACGATCTCAACAATATCACTTACGGTAGCACCACTATCAAGAACCACTGACGTTTTAGACGTGGCAGTGTAGTCTGCGGGATCAAGCAGCACACCGTTCAGGTAAACGTCAACGTACTCTCCGTCGGTGTATCCTAGTGTTTTTCCGTTGCCATCCGCCCCTGTGAACGTTGTTTGGGCAGCAGTTGCCGTGTAGATGAAGCGACTGCGGATACCGGATGATGGGGCTCTTCCTATGTAGGGCATTATGCGTTCTCCTTAATCACCGTTTTCATCTATTGGAAAATCAGCCTGACCAATGCTATCAGATTTTAATGGTTCAACAATTATTTTGCCATTACTATCAGTTAAATCGCTATCAATTATGTGTTGATCTTTACGTTCACCGATAACAAGCCAGCTAACAGTATCTGTACATGTATTGTCTTGCGCTGTAATTGTTAACGTGTTCTCACTGACTGAACCTTTGATTGCTGTCCACCCTGTTTCATTTGATGTGAAGCATTGGATTTCACGATTTAAAGCAACAAATGTCCCATCAGTCATACCCGCAACTGTATCAATATTGACTGTTGCTGAACCATTAACAAGATCAACTGTGCCTCTGTAAATATTATCTGCTTGTGGTGCTTCTACAAATGAATGGACAAGATGATGTGTATCGGATTTACTATCTAAAGGGTGGTCAATTTTGAACGAGCCAGAACCTTTTGAAATAGAGCCTGAAACTGTTAGATTACCGCCACCAGATAACGTCATGGAGTTTGCAATCGAACTCGCCTCGCCTTTAGTGTAAAATCTTAAATTTCCACCGCTATCATCACCTGCATTATTATCGCTTGTCCCTATATCACCAAGTATTGCGGCATATACCTTGCTTGTTGCTCCAGAAGCTCCACTGTTATTGTCGTTGAGAAATGTTATAGCACCAGTAGCATTGCCATCGCCTGTTACATCTCTTGTCAATGAGAATATTGGTAAAACAGAACCATCACCCGTGACTTGAACCATCGGAGAATTATCGCTTGTAAATTGGCTTATACTTGATTTTGCTGTTGTGTTTAAAAGCAAACACTTGTCATTTAAGCGCATTTGCTCAGACCTTGTGCCATTCGTCATTAATTCAAAAGCGAGTGCAGCATCCTCTGTGGTGTCGGTAACATCAAGATATATAACTTTCATTGATGCCAGTGTCGGGAATTGATTGTTATCATTTTTTCCTTGAAAAACAATCTGTCCAACTTCATCGTTATCTGCAGGGCTTGCGCTGTTGCGTTTCAACAGCAAATCAGGCGCATTATTAGCGTCTGCACTTGTGTTTTCGATAATTACTTGATTAGATACGTCATCACCAGAAATATGAAGTTGACCTGCTGGCGAGGTTGTGCCGATGCCAACCTCATTGTTCGCGCTGTCAACAAACAAGGTGTTTGTATCGACAGTCAAATCTCCAATGACAGTAAACTTCTGCGATTCTACAACATCGTTAAAATCAACGGGCTTTTTACCTATGTACGACATTAGGTGATCTCCATAATGCTCAACGTTGCGTCAACACCTGCACTAGAACTGCAATCGATCTTGACAACATCTGTAGTCTGTAGTACAACCTTGTTACCAGACAGGAACTCAAGAGACGATCCCGCCGGGATTGGCGCATCGTTGATCAAGAATACTGTCTCGTTTGTTTCCGTGTCAGAAGTATCTGACTCAAGTTTAACGTCGATAGTGACCTGTGATGCACCACGATTGGCAACAATCAAGCCCAGAACCACTGAAGTCGTAGCACTTGGTACGGTATACAAAGTGTCAGGTGTGCCAGACGATGATGGCATCGAGGCGTTGGTTTTCACTTTAAACGTGTTAGCCATAATTACTCCTGTTCGCTTCTATATTATATATTGTTTTGTTAGTTATGTCAACCCAGAGCGATAGCTAGAGCCGTTGCATCATCAGTAGTTGCAAGGGTTCCAGTTACGGTAGGTAATGTGAGAGTTCCGGTGTTGCTGATTGTGCTGATTACCGGAGCAGTAAGAGTTTTGTTAGTCAAGGTTTGAGATCCCGCTAGGGTAACAACTGTGCTGTCGATAGCCAACGTTACAGCGTTGCCTGTCGCGCTAGAGTCGATGCCCGTGCCGCCGCTAACAGTTAAAGTCTCACTATCTAAATCAATAGCAATAGTGCCGCTGTCTGTGGTGATATCAAGGTCTTCAGCAGTAATCTGTGTATCGACATAGTCTTTGACTGCAGCACTCGTCGGCAGGGTGGTATCGTTATCGTTAGACCCGATGCCCTCTGATTCCGTAACGATTGCTGCGGCAGCAAAGTCAGCAACCTCAACGTTGCTTAAGCTGTTACCTGAACCATTGGCATCAAACGTTTTGTTGGTTAGAGTGTGAGTGCTTGCAGCAGTAGTAACTGTGCTGTCGATGGCGAGAGTAACAGTGTTACTAGTTGCGCTAGAATCGATACCTGTACCACCAGCAACTGTCAGTGTTTCACCGTCTAGATCGATAGCGATTGTGCCACTATCTGTGGTAATGTCCAAATCTTCTGCTGTAATTTGAGTATCAACATAATCCTTGACTGCAGCACTGGTTGGCAATGTTGTGTCGTTGTCGTTCGATCCGATGCCCTCTGACTCTGTAACAATTGCAGAAGCCTTAAAATTATCCACCTCAACGTTTGATACCGTGTTGTTATCAATGTCGAGAGTTTTGTTAGTCAGACTCTGAGAGCCTGTTAGTGTTGCGACGGTGCTGTCGATAGCCAGCGTGACCGTGTTACCTGTTGCGCTAGAGCCAAGACCTGTGCCTCCCGCAACAGTCAAGGTTTCACTATCGAGGTCAATAGCAATAGTGCCGCTGTCTGTTGTGATGTCTAGATCTTCAGCAGTAATCTGTGTGTCTACATATGCTTTGACAGACTGCTGTGTTGGAACTAATGTTGCACTGTTACTGGACATGTCATCTTCGTCAACAAACGCTGTGATTGTGATGCTTCCGTCAGACAGACTACCATAAGTGACTGTGCCTGTTGTTGTGATAGCGGATGACCCGTTGTCGATTGCACCGAACCCGCTAGTAATCGAACCAGCGTTAAGAGCACCGACAGTCGTTACATTAGATAAAGTATCTAGAGCCGACTCAAAGTACGTCTCGAAATCCGTCAGAGCAACTTGCACCATTGTGCCGTTGTCGTTGACGACTACACGGTCAGCATCTGCAAGCGTTGTAGAAGTAGCGGAGGTTCCACCGTCTACAATGTTTAGTTCGGCAGCGGTTGAACTGATAGCTGTGCCGTTGAAATCAATCGCGTCGAGATAGGCCGTGCCGTCTATGTACAGGTCTTTGAACTGTGCGCTGCTTGTGCCGATGTCGATGGTGTTGTTGGCATCTGGTGTAAGGGCCGATCCAAACGTGACATTATCAGCAGCTGTTCCAACTACTGTTACTCGCGCACCCTCACCCGCTGTGCCATCGTGATTGTGGCCTGTGCTGGCGTTAAATGCAGCTAATATCTGGTTAAATTCGTCATTACTATCGGCAGCGTCAATAACGTCGCCGTCCACATACGTTGACTGTCTTGCTGAATATCCTGCCATTTTCTACCTTCTTCCTCCGGGGGTAAATTCTAGTTGGTATGCTTTGAGTGAGAACGGGAGTAGACCAGAGGTGTCGTCTACTCGAACCGCTACTGTAAATCCTGAACCCTCTACTGTTTGCCTTACAAGAGGAGAACCTGATGATCCGTACACAGCTGTCCCATATTTACTTGCTGTTAGACCGTATATTGCAACAGAGCCACCACTTGTTAAGGCATACGCTGATGGCTGTGCTGCTGACGATGCGTTAAAGTCATATCTCATACGAAACGTTGAACTAACTGCACCTTCGTTGTCGTAGTTCCAGACGATACGTTGCATGTTTTTACGAATACCAGCATCGCCCATAAAGTGTGCTGGGGAATCGTACACCGCTAAAATTGATGTCCCATCAAATGTTCCGCCGGATTCTTGTATGTATACGTATCCGTCGTAGCCCCCATGTAAAACTGTTTCTACACCGCTGATAAAGCCTGATACGCAACACGCTGCTTTTATACCTTTGATGTCAGCGTATTCCCATCCGATACCGCCTTCGACACCTGCCTTGATAACACCGATAAGACCTCGTGCGGATGCTTGTGCTTGTGCTTCCGTAGGGTAGAATAGACGATACTGACTCTTAGATCTGATTACGACAGATGACAGTCTAGCTGTGCCTATCTCGTCGATTCTATCCTGTATTTGTTTGGATACAGTTCCTAGCTCAACGTCAGCGATACGTTCAGTACCTGCTATAGTACGCAACCCATCAGGAGCAAGATAGATAAGATCACCGCCTATCTCCTGAACACTAAACCCGTCTAAGCAACCTATGCTACGGGTGACAGGTTGTAGTGCAAAGTCAGCTTGGGAGTTACCTTGAATCACGTATATCTGATCTTCACAGAATACAAACAAACGTTCACGGAACACTTTGAGCTTTCGTATTGCGCTATCTACTTTGATAGATCCTGCGCCATTGGCTGCTGAAAAATCATCCTCATCGAACGGAGAACTAAATATCATCTCTTGCGGCGTTCCCGACATACCTGCATAGAACATGTGGTTCTTGAAGGCAGCGACTCGATTAGCTCCTGCAACAGAACTAGCACCTACGTCTGTAACACTACTATTGTCATACACAGAGGGTGCGTTCTGCCCATCTACCCATATTACTTTTTCTGTGTTATTGAAGTTAAAAACCTCAAACTCGTATCTTCCGGCGGATGTACGCCCTGTATCAATCGATGTCCAGCCGCTACCCGACCCTTTGTATACTGCAGTCCCTTGTGCAGCAATAACTTGATCTTTGTAGATTGCTACGCCTAGTATAGTTCCCGATGATCCGCCCACTTGGTTTGAGTCATACTTGGTAAAGCCGTTGATGCGTCGGTAGCCACCTTTGATGTCGGGCTCAAAGTTTTGAAGCTGTGTAGCTGCACCCGGAGGTATTGAGAATGTGTCTCTGTCAAGAACCAGACCACCTCCAAGTCGTACCACAAATGGACTAATAATTGAGGTATCTGGCATTAGACTGCTCTCATATAGTCTTTACGGTTGATGAGCTCAACTCTCATACGGCGTAGCCCTTGCTCATAGTCTCTCTGTGCAAACTGTGCAGCTTGTGGATCCGAACGTAAAAGGTACGCATAGTACTTTGCTCTGTTGATTATTACATCATGAAAACGGTCAGGAATAGCTGGAGTGTCGGTATTAGCAGCTAAATCTGGTTTTGTTGTGTAATAAGCGTAGCGAATAGTGTAGGTGGACTTGTCTGGAGCCGGAGACAGGCCAATCTTATCATCCGGTGTATGGTACACAAACTCTGGCAATCCTTCAGAGCTACCGTCTGGGTTGGTGTCGGACTCGTGGTACTTGTCAAGATACTCATCATAGCTGATATAATTGAGTCTTCTCTCAGGTAAACTCGTAGACTCTTGCACAGTAAATGTTGACCACTTCAGTGTTTTAGCGTCAGCTTCGAAGTTGTAAAGCCTCTGACCGTCTACTGTTGTGTCTGAATCGTTTGATACAGTGAAAGGCCATTCCACTTCGGAGTTGATTATATCTCGTTGTGATTTGTTGATAAAGTCAGCTACAGCCGTCTGAATACCACGAGTAGAGGTGACGTTAGTGACCTCCACTTCATTAAGCTCTCGTAAAACTGCGTTGCAAAGTTGTAAGTAATTCATTAGCTACTCTTATGAGGTTCGTAGTGTTCTTCAACGGATGTAGTCACATCAAAAGTTCCGCCACTCTCCATGTGACAAACAAGTTTGTCTCCAGCATTTAAATGGAGAAGAGAACCTCCGGGAATGATATCCGCTACAGTATTTGCAGACATAGCCAGATCGTTGACTAAGTTTTTATATGATGTGGTAGAAGCATGATATATTTCAATGCTAACTTTTTTATTGTTTGTAGAGCCATTTGTTATGTGTAAAAACCTCACTAAACCATCGTGATTAGCAGGACAAGTGTATAGCACATTGCCGCTTGCCCCTCCAGAAGTTGCACTTATAGTAATAGATGCTGTGGTAAATTTTGCAACGTTAAGAACAGACATTAGTACATCGCCCGTCTTGAAGTGCTACCACATGAGTACATCTTGCCTCCGTGCGCTGCCTTTGTACGCACATTGGTGGGTTTACCGCTTACACCTTGTGCTTTTGCACGTTTACGACGAACCGCACTTGCCTTCTCTTTTGCAGACATTTGATTCGCTTTCGCACGAGGGACACACTTCGGATAGCCAGATTTTTTTAAACTCGCCTTTTTTCTTCCGCAAGCGGGATGGCCTCCACCTTTTTTCTTGCGGCTGATGTCTACCCAATCCCCCTTCGGTCCTTTTCCAAACCATTCTTTTAGGCTCATTAGTAAGTTCCGCCACGTTTCTTATAGGTCCTAACCAACCAAGCATTTGCGTAAGCACTTGGATATACTTTAAATTTTCTCTTGGCTTCTGATTTTACACGAGAATAGAGAGCCTTGTTCTTGGGTGTTGGGCTCTTTGATTTCTTAGTTTTTGAAGATGTTTTCTTGGTCATTTATAGTCACTCTTTCAAATGGATGACTGGGTTCACCTGATAAAAGAGTAAGTGCTCCCAGTTTTAAATCTGCCTCAATCCAATCTTCCAACGCTTGTTCCATCTTTTCGTATACTTTCTCAACGTCTGTATCAGCGATAAGAACGCCGTTGAAGAAATCGAACATCTGTTCTGCGTCTCGTTTCTTGGACAAGTACCTATGTGATAGGGCCTGTATAATCAATTGACTCATAGAACACTCCTTGCCTCTATGATACAGTAAAACTCCGGAAAAGTCAACTAAAATATAGAATAACTTTTTCCATCATACACCAAACACTCTTTTCGGTTGTTCTCCTCAACTACTGAACAGTGTATCCATCCAGAAGATGGATCGTCGGGCGTATAGTATTCTAGTATTAGTTGATCAAAGTTAAGGTTACTTCTAACCCACTCTGCAACTTCTTTGTTGTCAAATCCGGGGAGTTCAAAGTCTACAGCCTCACCTTTTGCGTGTTGGCTCTTGGCACTAGACCCGATTGCCTCACACAGAGCTACACTACGGAATCCAGAGGAGGGAACAAACGGTACACCGAAATGATCTCGAACAGGCTGTAATATCTCAGCACACACTCTCTGTAAGCTCTCAGTCTGCTGTTTATTCGGCGTGTTATCGATACCCATACGAGCCGCAGTTTGACTGCGTGTGAGTTCAGATAACGTGAAGTTATACGATAGTCTCACAGATTTAGCCTTTTATTCTTCCTATCGACTTCAAGCCAAATGAAGCAGCTATACTAGCCATAATTGACCAACTTAGCCATTCTGGAAGGTCCTCTCTTAAAAAACGAAACCCATCCTCGATATAAGGCTGGGCTGGGGGATAGAAACAGGCTGATAGCAATAAGACGAAAAAAACGGTCCACAATTCGTCTTTCCACGAGTCTTGACTAGCTCGTGCTTGTTCAAGTTCCCATGCTCCGTCTTGCTCTACTTTTTTTGTTTTTGCTTCAATTTGAGCGACGGCAAGTTTTTGTTTGGCTTGAGCCTTCTCAGCACGGTTCTGCATCCAAGTTCCAGCGAGATTAGCTACGGGGCCTATCAATGCTTGTAACATTTTAACACTTCCACCTCTTACGGGCTTGACGCAATCTACTGTTGGGATCTTTAGCTGCTTTAGGGAACTTTTTCATCTGCCCTGCAGAACGTGCACAGTACGACTTACGACGTGCGGCACGAGCCTTTGACTTAGGTTTATCTTCAGTGACTGCTGTCTTTAGTTTGCTACCGGGATTTTTACGGCGGTAGGCAGCTACGCCCGCCTTTGTCATGCCCGCACCAGACTTTGTGGGGCGAAAATTCTTTTTGTTACGCTTTGGCATTTTGTCTTGTTTACGAGCCATAATTATCTCCAGTGAGATGGGGGAGCCCGAAGACCCCCCCTAGTTCACTTACGCGAACGTTGCCGCAGTTTCGGCAGTGCCGAGTTCTGCGATAACAGCAAAGACACGTACTTTACCGTCGAACGTTGCTGTGTTAGCAATCAGATCGATGGTGTCAGCAGCGGTGTACAGTTTCGCTGTACCTGCAGCGTTGTTGATCTCATGTCCGGTAGCAGTACCAGAAAGAGCCGCAACGTACAGGTCATCATCAGCGTCATCACCTAAGTCAAGAACTGGAGAACCAGTACTTGCAACGGTGAGGACTTCAACACCAGCCATCAGAACCAGAGTGTTAGCTTTCATTTCGAAAACTTCTACTGAGTCTGAAGTAGTTAGGCTTGTGCTTGAGAAGTCAAGAACGACTTCAATGATTTGTGGCTTGATGCCGACGGGAACGCCAGCAACAGCACCAGTTACAGTATATGTAGCCATAGTCTAGTTCTCCCTTAATCCAAGCTCACAACGCCACGAACGATTGCTTCAGGGCGAAGGACTTTTTGTCCAAACACGTGAAGACCACGAACGATGTCGCTGAAGGTTTCAGTTGAACGAACAACTTCAGTCTTCGCAATGTGCGAAGCTGTAGCAGTCGAACTCATGTGACCGCCCAGAATAACGTTTTCTGTGCCGTCTGTTGCCAGACCTGTCAGTGTCACTTGATCAACAGCACCCGTAGAAACGAGAGCAGTTGACTTATAGCACTGGAATCCAGCAATGTTGCCCAACGCTACAAGACCGTTACGCAGTGGGGAAGTTGCGTCGCCAGTTACCTGAACTTCGGCAAACTTCGCACCAGCTGAGAAGAGGTGCTTGTAGAAAGCTGGGGGAGCAACAAACCAACGGTTCTCTTCTGGAACAGATTGGTTGTCAAGGGACTCAGCCATTTTCAACATTGTGTTCACAGCAGTGTCACCCGGAGATGTAGCACCACCGATATCCAGAGCAGAACCGAGAGTACCGATACCTGCAATTGTAGATACAGAAGCACCAGACTCACCGTTAAGGCCACAGTCAGTTGCGATTTGATCCAAGACAACTGCGTCGTACTTGCGCTTCAGGGAATATGCACCTGAAGAAGTAGCAAGAGCTTCGAAGTTGACGTGGGATTGACGCTCTTCAATGTCGTCAATTTTAAACGCGAAAGCGTTTGCTTGGTCAACAACCATAGTAATTTGATCGTCAGCCAAGTCTTGAGGGTTTACCACTGAGCCACGTGAGTAGCTAGATACAGTAATTGTCGGTTCTTTAATGATCCGAACTGTGTCGCCAAAGTTTTCAATTTCGCCAGCGTAATCGGTATTCGTAATATCTTCTGCAACCGAAGCACGACGGAAAAACTTGAGAACTTTCTGGCTAAAAATTTCCGGTGTAAAATTACCGGAAGGCAGGTTATTATGACCTGATGCACTATTGAAAGCCATCTTATTATCCTTCCATGTTATATATGATGGTTAAGCGTTATAGTCTATGCGCCCTTCTGCACGAGCCTTATCGAGTTCTGCTTCGTTAGATTCGAACTCATGAGGTTTCATGCGGCCTATTTCAGAGGCTTTCCACATTCGCTGCCCGCCGTCACCGTTAACGTTAACCTCTTTTGATTGACGTTTGGTTACGGAATCTGCGGCAGATGCAGATGGTCTACCTCTTTTTTTCTTTGACAAACCACTGTCAGCTTTATAAAGATCAATGACACGTGCTGCCATCTTTGCGTCGGTGTTATTCTTATAAATAGCATCGCTCAAAGACGAAGGTTGTTCGTCCAACCACTCAAGAAACTTTTCGTCATTACGGAGGTCATCAAAGTCCTCGTGGTAACGCAGAAGCTCCTGATAGGCTTTCTGTACTTCCATATCCTGTTCACGGGCTCGTAGTTGTTCGACTTCACTACGAAGTTCTCCCAACTGACTGTCCGCTTTCAGGGCAGATACTGTCTCAACAATACCGTAGACATCGGGATATTCCTGTTTGAACTGCTCTAACTCCTCTAGGCTCTTAGGAGCTTTGAGTCGTGTGAGCACATCAAGTTCAGGAGAAGATTCCCCTTGTGCGGCGAGATCGGCTTTCTCGTCTTTCCATTCTGATAGTTTTGTATCATAGTGGCGTTTGAGATCGTCGTATCGCTTCTTGTAGTCTACGTCTTCTGACTTTTTATCAGAGAAACCTTGTTCTTCGGGAGTAGCCTCCTGAGAGGGGTCCGCTTCTTGGGCTTCTACTTGTTCATCGTCTTCGTCCTTATATACGTCGTCACGGTAAGAACCACGATAAAGTCCAGTGTTGTTGATTGTTCCAAAGGAATCGTTTGGTTTGTTGGCGCGGTGGCCTCTTGCTTTTGCCATGTTACTTCTCCTGTGCAGGGCCAATTAAGGGTAGCTGCTTCGGTTAGTGATATAGACAGGGCCGCTGGCAACGGGTAGCTGTCCTATTTCTTGGGGACGAATCCCCCAGAATCCTGTTGTTCCTCTTCTGGAAGAACTATTTTTTGAGTAATAGCGTCTTCAGGAACTTTAAATCTAGTGTCTTTACTGTACAGTTCTTGTTTGTATGCTTCTTTCTCTCTCATTAAAGTGTTATACTCACTTTGAGGGATACCGAAGTCCCCATACTTTTCTATGTAATTGTCTAAAGAAGCCTCAACTTCTGCGCGAGATAAAATGCCACCTTTCCTGTCGTAAGTGGGTATTTCGTATATTTTATCTCCTCGTCTCACTCCTGAAGTATAAGCAGTTGTGGGTTGACCATACTGATTTCGTGCGACAGTTTTACTTCTGATAGTTTCTAGATGATAATCAATCTCTGGCATAAAATACTTTTTTATGTAGTCGGGAAACTCTTGT
>VMHT01180949.1_pt1 | contig 10987 bp, 10 predicted proteins | sample 4693611 | NCBI WGS metagenome assembly VMHT01 (sample SAMN12280063, study PRJNA550983) | marine metagenome | isolation source: seawater sampled from same location over 5 years 0.02-0.2 micron viral filtrate | place: USA: collected off the coast of southern California halfway between the port... ... | reverse complement strand
TTAGCGCGCTTAATTCTAAAGCATGCTCAATATTATTGCCGGATAAATTCACAGTAAACCCGGCCTTGTTCATTGCTTTGATGATAACGCCGTTGCCGTTCTTTTTTGGGTCGTAATGCGTGTAAGTAAAACCGCGCTTGTTCTTGTTTGCTGCGGTTAATTGTTCGCATGCGTCACCGTCTAAACGCTCATTATTACCGGGTAAATCACCAGCCTGATTATGTCGCCATAGTTGGCCTTTTGGGAGCGCTTTTATTTTATTCAAAAACTCTTTGAATGTGTCACCGCGTAAGCCGTTTGTTACCTTGTTCCAATGCCACGACACCGGACCGGTTTTAGCATAGCAACCGGCATCAATAAACGGACATGACGGCGGACACGTTGACGCTTCCGTTGTGCTAACCGGTATAGGTCCGACCTTGCTATTACTTGATATTCTTGATAAATGCGTAATGTATTTATTCATATTCTAACCTCTCACAGTTTGTTTATAATTAACGTATAAATTTAACTGTTATGCATGGATAAAACTATATATTTGTGAACACTCATTCAAAAGTAATATTGTAATAGACTTGGTTAAAATAGAACTGTAACGTCGTACATGTTTACGTGTTACAATGTGTTACAGTGTGTTACATATTGCAATGTATCGACGTGAAGCAACGGTTTAATAATCCGTATCTTATTAACAATTTTACCAGGCCCAGTGCCACAAGGACACCGGCCACGGTTCTACGTAGTCACTCCCTAAAAATTTTTTTTCTTTTTGTGAACACTCTGCACTACGTACATTAGCGCTACATGAATTGGGTTGAACTGACAGACGCAGATGCGGAACGCTTAGTCAGGGCCGTCACTAGAGCAAAGGATTATGCAAAGAAGATGGCTATCTTCCAAAGCGCTTTCATCGAAGAAGAACATCGCTGGTTACAGCTTGCAGCACACGACCTATACGACGAGCTATCCCCAAGAGAAAGACAGGTATTTAAAATGCGTATTATGCAACACACATTCCCCATCATAGCAGACGCGCTCGGCATCAGCGAAAGTAGTGCTAAGACCTACTGGCTACGGACCATGGCAAAGTGCAGTAAGCTGTTTATGTCGTCGAATGAGGTATAAGTGATGGCAAACAAACACGATATACCAGCCGAAAAGGTCAAAATGCTTTCAAGCTTTGGATGTACGTACATTGAGATTGGAAAATACTTTGGCTGCTCTGAGAAAGTGATCCGTGAGCGCTTTAGAATGGAATATGAGCAGGGCAAAGAAGAAATGAAACTCTCACTGCGCCAGTTACAATGGAAGCATGCTGGGCAAGGTAACACGGCACTTTTAATCTTCTTAGGAAAGAATTATTTAAATCAAACAGACAAATCACAAGTCGATATGACCGGCAACCTGGAAACAGTACTAAAAGAAGTAGGGTTTCAAGGTAACCCAATGGATGATCCAGCAGATAACTCACAAAGAGAAATTGTGGAAGCTGGTGGGGTACAAACCGACTCCGCAACAGCTTAGTATACACAACAGTAAAAAAAGATTTCGCATTAATTGCCAGGGCAGGCGCTCCGGCAAATCCTACAGTGCAGCATACGAGATACTCCCCTGGCTTTTAACGCCAAACACACGTGGCTGGATCGTATCACCAAGCTATAACCTATCGCAAAAGATTGCACGTATTTTAAAAGAAGATATCATGGTCAAGCTCAAATTGCCTATTGCCAACAAGAAAGAGGTTAATGGTGATCTATATTATATAAAACTTGCTGGCCTTAACTCGGAGCTGTCTGTTAAATCAGCAGACTCACCTGAATCTTTGATCGGCGAGGGCGTTGATTATCTAGTTATTGATGAAGCCGCAGCGCTTTCAAATAGATTGATATGGGAACAATACCTGCGCCCAACACTATCCGATAGGCAAGGCTGGTGCTTGATGGTATCCACGCCAAGAGGTTTCAATTGGTGGTATAAGATTTGGTCCAGGGGTAGTGATGAGAAATTTCCTGACTGGGAAAGCTGGCAACATCCAAGCAGTGAGTCGCCATTCTTTAAAGATCACATAGAAGACTTAAAAAAGGAGTTAACAAGTGAAACATACAAGCAAGAATACGAAGCACAATTTACCTCTTTCTCAGGAAAATGTTACCCATACTCCGATGCTATACACACCAAGAAAGACCTTAAATACAATCCCAACTTGCCAACATATTGCAGCATCGACTTCGGTTTCAGGCGGCCAGCATGTGTATGGGTGCAAATCGACTTTAAGACCAAGCCATTACCAACTATCTATCAAATTGACGAAATAGCAATGGTAGAAAATGTTAAAACAGAGGATTTAGCTGAGATGGTCCGTAAAAAACCATACAATGTTGTTGGTTATTTCGGCGATCCGGCTGGTGGTGGTAGAAGTAGTCAGTCAGGCATTAGTGATATACAGATTTTTTGGCGCAAAGGCATGCGTGTAAGATTCAGAAAAGATGCAATGACCAGGAATGTTGTAAATGGCGTATCTCATGTGCGTCGATGGTTTGAAGATGCAAATGGAGATTCACATTTTTTTGTATCTAGCAAGTGCAAAGGTTCAATACAGAGTTATGAGAATTATCGCTATCCTGAGAACAAAGCAGAGCAGACAATTAAGGAAGAACCACTCAAAGATGGAGTGCATGATCACATAAATGATGCTATGCGCTACTTGATTTGTAATCTTTTTCCTATAAAGAGTAGAATGGCTGGTGTAATAGATTGGTAAAAATATATGGTTACAATTCCTGATTTATCGCAAGGTGCGGTAGCAGATGCATTAAAGAAAAAATTACGTTACATAGAGGATGCTCGTGTACGCGAGCGCGACTATCTCATGGACTGGTACGAGGGTATCAATATTGAGGGTTATATCGCGCAATACTTTAGCAAAGAAACATTAACACAAGCGCCAATCATAAATTCTAACATTACGCAAAGAGTCTGCGCTGTTAGGTCAATGACGTATAAGCGCCCCCCAAGAATGCGCGCTTCGGACACCTACCATGCCTCCGTGAATGTCCACAGTCTAAACTCGCAGCGCAGGCTACTTGAAAGACTAACATTCTTGTTAGGTTCAATGGCATTTCGCTCTAAATGGAATGAGCTGGAGCAAAAACTTGAATATGAGATACTTTCTCACTTTGAACCATTGTTTCTTGCTGGAGATAGTAGAGATAAACCAATTGGTGTATGCTATCCTATAGAATATCAGGGTAATGCAAGAAGTCAAACACCACTTCATGCTGTATGGACCGAATCTCGTCCAGGATATCAGGGAGAGCATTATTTATTAGATGAGCATGGACATAAAGTAAGTGTTAATGATTCAGATATTAATCCATATGGTGTACTGCCAGTATCTTTTACACATCGCTATCCACCGATACGAGATTTTAACAGCGTTAAAAATGCAATGGACATTGCTAAAGCAGATTTAGCACTTAATGTTGCAATGCTAGAGTTAGAAATTGCAGTACGCTATGGTGCAATGGGAATTAAGTTTGTTGCTGGTGTCGATGATGCAAGTAGGATATCTATAGGTACAGATAAGATTTTATATTTACCCGAGGGTGCAAACTTTGGGGTAACCAACAGTGGTGGCTCTTTAGCTGAGATTGTAGATGCGACAAGATTTTTTGTTGAGTCTACACTAAACAACAACCATATCAGAGCCAAGTATGCACGCGATGACGCAGGAAATGCGCCGTCAGCAGCAAGTTTATCTATTTTAGAGATGGAAGCTCGCGATATCACTACTGGAGAGAAAGAAGACACCTGGCGGCCCTGGGAGCAGCATCGCTACAAGGTCGACAGAGAAATTTTACGTGTAGAAGCAGGAGTAGATGTCGGTGAAGAGTATTCAGTTGATTTCTTAGAACCGAATTATGCCCTCACGCCTGACACTGAAATTACTCTATGGAGTTGGCGTTTTGAGCAAGGCTTGGCCACTAAACAAGATTATTTTGATTATATGAATCCTGATGCATCACCTGAACAACGTGCAGAGTTTGAAGCCAGGGTACAAGAACAACCACAAGAAGAAGACCAACCTGTTAACCGACTACTAAACAGACTACAAAATGGCGGCTCTTGATGATGCGATAGACGCATATACGCAGTCTATTGAAACGGCAAGTGATGAATTTGTCAAAGATGTAAATCAACTCGAAGATGAGGGTTTAACAATAGAAGAAATCCTGCTTTTCATTGCAGCGATTGATATTGCAACATATTTTGTTGAAGACTTAGGTGTATCTACTGGTATTAGTGCGTATATGGTAGCCACAGAAAGACTATTGGATGACCTGCCATTTTTTGGTGCAACCTCAGAAGCAAAGCTGTTAGCATTGCAAAATGTACAACGGTCCAGTATTGTCAAGTTAAGTGGTACAATTGGAGAGTCGGTTAGAATGAGCATTACTCAGGGCATTGCTAATAAATTAAATAAGAACGATATCTCTGCTTTAATTAAACGCAATTTGGGTAGAGATGTTCCCAGGATCGATACAATTATCACTAGCACATTAGGCACATATCAGCAAAGTGTGATTGCTACAATGTCAGAAGACTTACCTGAAAGTACATTATATGAATATTTTGGGCCACGAGATAAGAAGAATCGCCCAATATGCAGATATTTCTTATTAGAGTCACCATTATCCAAACGCGAAATAGAGACAGCTCAGAAAGGTGCATTTCTTGATCGTGGTGGATTTAACTGTCGTCATTTGTGGAAGCCATTAGTGTAATGCTTGATTTATTTAAAATATTACGCTTTACAAAAAAGGACCTAGATGTACATGGTAAGAAAATTGTCAAAGCACATAAAGAACAGATTAAGCAAGGTATAGACTATCAAGGTAAGAAATTTGCTGACTACACAGAAAATTATCGTAAGAATAAATCCGCAGGCAAATTTAAGAATCAAAAAAGTAGACAAGTAGACCCACCAAACCTAACACTAACTGGCGCGATGTTATCTGCATTTAATTTTATGCGTAGTGCTATTACTGGTGGTGAGCTAGGTATTTTATATGGAATAAAAGAGAAGCACCAAGCTCAAAAATTAAAAGATAACCAACTGGGAAAATTTGGAAATTCGCGCAAAAGAAGAAAAATGAGTAAGCGTCCTGATAAGGCACGTGTCATCGTTAAGAACAATAAGATAGGGCCTGATGCTGAAAAAGCTGTGGTCCAAATGTTTTTTGATGTTGTAACAAAAAATACAAGAAAACTTAAAAAACGCCACGTGGTAAACGTGTAAAAAAAGGAGACAGTATGTCTGAAGATAATGTGCAGAACGCACCTGGTGACAAACCATATGTCGAGCAACCACCAGTAGAAAGAGCTGTTGCTCAAAAGGTGGCGACCAAAGAAACGCAGGATCAACCAACTAACCCTGAAGTTGGACAATTGATTGCAGATGCAAAGAAATACAGGGCTCGAAGTCAAAAAGTAGAAGCAGAACTTGCTGAAATGCAGAAGAAAGCAGAAGTTCAACGCACCAAAGAGTTAGAGGCCAAAAAAGAATGGCAAACTCTTGCGGAAGAGCGTGCTGCTAGGATTTCAGAGCTTGAGCCAGTAGTGGAACGAGCAATGAAAGAAGAAGCCGATATGCGAGAGCAGATACTTAATGATTTTAGTATAGAAGACCGTGAGACATTTGGAGACTTGCCTATGGCAAAACTTCGAGCGCTGCATGGTAAAATTGTTCAACAGCCTAAAGTAGCTATTGCTAATAATCCTGCCGTTCCTGTCAACGAAGTCCAAGAAGATTGGACGACGATGAGCAAAAAAGATAGAGAGAACAATTGGGATAAAATTATCGCAGGCTACAAAAGGGCCGGAAATTAAAATAAGGAGCTATAATGGCTTATACCGCTTTTAGTGGAGATGCAACCCAGGGTTCAGCTGGTGGTGACCTTTCAGGAGCAGGACATGTTGATGTCTTTATTCCTGAACTATGGTCCGATGGCATTTACCGCTATTTTGAAAAAAACCTAGTACTGAAGCCTTTCTTTGATGACTATAGTAGTCTCGTTCAAGGAAAATCCGACACGCTTCATATTCCTACGATTCAAGAAGTTGCTACTTCTACGAAGACTGAGAATACTGGTGTCGCTTATTCAGTAAATACAGAAACAAAGATCGACCTTGCAATTGATCAGCATAAATATGCTGCAAAGCTAAGTGAATTGGCGTTTTCATAAGCGATTATGATTATGATTATTGCGGAATTAAGCGGGAAACCTAAGTGCGAAAGCATAAGGCAATCCGAACCGAAGATCACACAAAGTGTGACCAGGGGCAGAGCATAGCTGGTGAAAAGATATAATCCAGCCACGAGTCCGCGACTACTTACTAAGTAGAAAAGATATGCCGATACTCCGTAGAAATGCGGAGATGTGAGATAAAAAGCTCACAATAACATTTGATTTGAAGACATTGCAATGATTCAGTCTAACGAACAGCTTTTTGATAAGTATGCCCAGTCTATGGGTTATGCACTTGCAAAAGCTGTGGATACAAAGATTGAAGCGCTTCTACAAACGCTTGGAACAACTCAAGCTCTTGCTGCTGATAATAGCATGAGCAACGCTGATGTTGAGACTGCGATTGGAACATTGTTGTCTAACGATATTCCAAAAGAAGAATGTGCGTTCTTTGTGAATCCATTGATCTACGCTGACCTATTGAACTCAAAAGCATTCGTTGCTGCTGGTTCAAGTGCTGGTGTTGGTTTTGGTAATGAAAACTCAGTGATGAATAGTGGAAACGTAGGTATGCTTTTTGGCATTCCAGTTTTTACATCTTCATTGATACCAACAACGACTTCAACTGGAATTGAAGCTGGTTACCTGGTGCATAAATCTGCAATTGCTGTCGCAGTTCAGAGAGACATTAGAATCCAGTCTGAATACTCAGTTGACTACCTCGGTACAAAAGTTGTAGCAGACATCATTTATGGTGCTGTTGTGACTACTGCAAGTCACGTTAAAGGAATTGAATTCCTTAATCCGTAAACTGTATGGAATCTATGCTGGGCGGTGCTTTGTCATCGCCCAGTGCAATATATGAAAGACTATTATGATAATTTTAAATAAAGACAACCATACCGTACATGTTGACTCTCGCGAGAAAGCTCAAGAGTTAGTGAATGACGGTTATGTAGTAATGAAAAACAAATTTGGTGGGCCGAAGATTGTAAAGTCTGAAGCAAAGAAAAAGAAAAAGATGTTTAAGAAGTAACATTCTTGATCATGTCTCGTTCACGGTCTGCTAATACCTTAGAGATGGAGAAAACATGGCAACAAGTAACCTACATAAATATACTTCCCAAGAAGCATTAAATGTCATCACAGCCGGTGGTGGATATGATTATGTCACCGATGCAACCGTAAACTCTCATACATACTGTGCAATTACTGCACTATCTGTTGATACAGTAGTCTCGGCTACAAGCGTAGATACAGACGTATGGGATTCATTATCATCTGTTACAATTTTAGCTGGACAAACCATTTATGGCCAATGGTCAGCAGTCACTGTTGCAAGTGGCGATTTTGCAATTGTACATAGAATGATGTCAACTGATTAAGAGGAATAAATATGGCTAACCTACATAAACGATCAGTCCAGGAAGCACTAAACGCTACTGTTGGTGGAACATGGACCGTTAATTCAGCAGCGGCTAGTGGAAGTAGCGCAGATGTTGCAAACACTGTGCATGTCTCCCTGGCGGCAACCACTGCAACAATCGCAGTGTATAGCAGTGTTGCACTTTATTTTAATTTTGCAGCCAGTGAAACAAGTGTGAATGCGAGCAATGACATGATTGTACCCAAAGAAACAATGATGTTTTTCACTGTTCCTAGAGGACTAGGCAATACAGTGTATTTTAATCACAACAGTACAACTAGCAGCACTGGTTCAGTGCGGATCGTGGAGATATAATGATTGGTGGAATGGGGAGTGCCGTCACTCCTGATCTAAGTAAGGGCGGTGATATAAGTGGCGATATTGCCATAGATGGTGATTTAAGTGTAACTGGAAGTAGTAGTGTATCTGTAACCGATGTCATTGAAGGATCAATGATAATTGATGCTACTGGTACTGAAACATTATTAGTTCGTAAAGATTCCGATGGTGGAGATGTATTTGTTGTAGATACTACGAATAGTAATGTTGGTATCGGAGTAGCCCCAAAAGCTACTCTTCATGTTAAACAAGCAGGCAATAATTGGGAAGATAGTATATTAATTGAATCTTCAAGTGGAAATGTTGGTTGGAATCTTCACACATTAGCATCAGGTGCAATTTTTAAAATTGGATATAATTCTAATACAAGTGCAGCTCTAACAAGTCAAGGTGCAACCGCAATAATGATACTTGATTCTAACTCTCGCATCAGTCTTAGTAATAATGATAGTGGTGATAATAATACAGTTTTTGGGAATCTAGCTGGAGTTGATTTAGCTTCAGGTGGTGATAGAAATGTACTTATTGGAGAACAATCAGGTACAAATATTACAACATCCGATGACAATACTGCTATTGGTTACAATGCGATGCATGGTAATGACTCTACTGCTACAACTGGAACTGGTAGAAATACTGCGATAGGTTCTTCATCTCTTGCTGCTATTACTACTGGTAGTCAAAATGTTGCAGTAGGCACAAGTTCTTTAGCGGGATTAACAACTGGTACTGATAATATTGCAATAGGGCATAATTCAGGAGATGCAATTACTAGTGGTACAAATAATGTAGCAATCGGACTTAATGCGCTAGGTGCAGCTGATACCGCTACATATAATGTGGCAATAGGTAATGGAGCAATGAATGGTATTACTACAAGTATAGCAGCTACTCATTGTGTTGCAATCGGAACAGATGCTTTAAAAAGTAGTGGAAGTTTTGTTGCTTCTCATTCAAGCTACACAATAGCAATAGGGCATCAATCAGGATATTCTATTACAGAAACAGCAGCTGGTATATATAATACACTTGTTGGAGCTGGAAGTGGAAGAAGTTTAACAACTGGTGGAACATCAGCTTTTTATGGGTATTACTCAGGATATGGAACTACTACTGCTAGTGGTAATACTGGAATGGGTGCTTATGCTCACGAAAAAATTGGAGTAGGTGCAACTAATACTGCTATAGGTGCTTATGCAATGCAGGGTACAGGTACTGCTGCTGATAATGATGCCTCTAATAATGTTGCGGTAGGATATCAATCGTTAAAAGTAATCACAGATGGCGATGATAATACCTCAGTTGGCTCTTATGCAGGAAATTCGATAACAACTGGTAGTCACAATACTGTAATTGGTAAATCTACTGGGTCGGCAATTACAACTGCAAGTTATAATACTTTTGTAGGTTCTTGGTGTGGAGATGCAGTTACCGATGAGGGATATAATACTGCTATGGGTTTCCAATCATTTTCTGCTGGTGGTGCTGCATCTCATACAGTTGCAATAGGACATCAAGCTGGGATGTCTATTACTGATGCTGATGGTTCAGTTATCATAGGAGCTAATGCTGGAGATGCAATTACTACTGGTGCAAATAATATTGTAATAGGAAGGGCTGCATTAAGTGTTGCTACTACAGCTGCAAATAGTGTATTCATTGGGCGAAGTTGTGGTGAAGATATACAAGCTGGTCAAGCAATAGATGGTGTTGTAGCTATAGGATGGGAATCCTTTAAAGGTGGTGGTTCTACTACTACTGGAACAAATAATACAATAGCAATAGGAAGAGAATCATTAAGGTCGCTTACGACAGGTAGTGAGAATGTTGCTGTCGGGTATCAATCGGGAACAGCAATTACTACTGGTGATAACAATGTAGCAGTTGGTGGAGTATCTTCTAACGCTATAACAACTGGAAGTAATAATACTGCTTTAGGATACAATTCATTAGGTTCTTTAACAATAGGCGAACATAATGTTTCAATAGGCGCAGGTTCATTAAACTCTTTGGTAGGTAGTGGTAGTTCTAATAGTGCTGGAAATAGAAATATTGGTATTGGGTATATTGCTCTAGGAAATTTAAAAGCAACTCACGCAGATGCTTTTACTAATGACAACATTGCTATAGGTTATCAAGCTGCATTAGCTGGTTCAAGAGGGAGTGCAGTTCCATTTTCAAGTAATATTGCCATTGGCTCTAATGCTCTTGACGCTACTGGTACAAATACCTCAGTAGGTCAAATAGCAATCGGATATGATGCTCTTACTGCACTTACTTCAGGTGCTGAGAATGTTGCTGTTGGATATCAGGCTGGTGCTACAGCTTCAACTGCATTTAAGAGTACACTTATTGGATATCAAGCAGGAGCTGCTCTCGAATCAAATGGATGGGCAACTTGTGTCGGTTGGAACGCAGGAAATGATTTAACAACTGGGGCACAGAATACATTAATTGGTGCTGATGCAGGTTCAAAAATAACAACCACTATACGAACTACTGCTGTCGGAGCTGCAGCTGGAGAATTTTCAACTGGTGGATTTAATACTTTTGTAGGAGATAATTCAGGTACTGGTGTAAATGGTAGTACCGATGGAGAATATAATACAGCAGTGGGAAGAGCAACTTTAACAGCTCTTACAACTGGTGACAACAATGTAGCATTAGGTTCAGAAGCAGGTGATGCAATCACATCTGGGGGGAACAATGTAGTCATAGGGAAAAATGCTGGTACGGCTATGGACACACAAAGTGGTACTGTTTTAATTGGATATACTGCTGGTCAAAATATTAACCACAATGATGCAGCTAATACAGTTGCTATTGGGTCTGAATGTCTTCAAGGTTTAACATCAGGGATAGGAAATGTTGCTGTTGGTAATGGTTCATTATATTATGAAGACGATGGAGATTATAGTACAGCAATAGGACATCATGCATTATCTACTCAAGCAGGAACAACTGGTACAGTTGG
>VMHT01170140.1_pt1 | contig 10987 bp, 9 predicted proteins | sample 4693611 | NCBI WGS metagenome assembly VMHT01 (sample SAMN12280063, study PRJNA550983) | marine metagenome | isolation source: seawater sampled from same location over 5 years 0.02-0.2 micron viral filtrate | place: USA: collected off the coast of southern California halfway between the port... ... | reverse complement strand
GCCTGTCACGCAGGAGGTCGCGGGTTCGAATCCCGTCGTCCCCGCAAAGGGCCAGATAGCTCAGTCGGTAGAGCACTTGTCTGAAAAACAAGGGGTCGGCAGTTCGATTCTGCCTCTGGCCACAATAAACATAAGCTCTATTGATCTTCACAAACAATCTAAACAAAACAGTGACAGTTAATTTAAAAAAGCCAATAAACACTTTGTGTCTTTCTTTAGTTTCTAACTTACTTTTTTAATTAAAATAATGATATGAACAGATTTCTTTTTAAACTTATTAGAAAGATATTCCATAAAATCTGCATACTTATAGAAGTTGATTTACCGACTAAATATTTAGGAACACCTTATGGTGGATGGTATTTTTCTGAAAAAAGTTTATCAAAAAAACCAACACTTTTATCAGCTGGTGTTGGTGAAGATGTATCTTTTGATATAGAAATTTTAAATAACTTTAGCGCAAAAGTATATTTTGTTGATCCCACTCCAAGATCTATTTCTCATATTGATAAAATTATTGACAATTTAGGAAAACAAAAATCAGTTGAATTTGATATTAAATCTGGCAACCAACCTATTGAGGCATATGATTTGTCTTCAATTCAAAGGGATGATTTTCTACTTATAAAAAAAGCTTTATACAATAAAGCAGATTTAACTATAAAGTTTTTTAAACCTTCAAATGAAGAATTTATAAGCCATAGTATCTCTAACTACCAAAATCAATTTAGTAAAAAGACTGACTATATAGAAGTTACAACTACAACTGTTGAAAATATAATCAATCAGTATGAAATTGACCATTTAGATATTTTAAAATTAGATATTGAGGGTGCTGAAAACCAAGTTATCCCAAACTTATTGAAAAAAAAGATATTTCCTACACAGATTCTTGTAGAGTTTGATGAGCTCACTACAAATTTTATCTCCCCATATTTGAAAGCATTAACAATATTTTTAAAACTCAAATTACATTCATATGAATTAGTAAAAACTAATCAATTTCCTAACTTCTTATTTGTAAAAAAGTAGATATCAAATCAATTTAATATAGTCTTAATGAGTATGTTGAGTGTCTTGGATATGAAGAAAATCTTCATCAAAAACAGTGACGAAATAGTGACACGCTCACTTTTGAAGTCTCTTTTAATCTACGAAAGCTGTGGAATATTGGCTCAGTATAACAAGAGTAAATTCAAACAGAACAAGTTATAATTAGCTTAGGTCGAAAGGTTAGCCCGTATCTAAAAAAACAAGGGGTCGGCAGTTCGATTCTGCCTCTGGCCACTAATCTTTATGCGCTACAATTGGTAATTTTCTCAAATTTAACATTTATAGAATTATTTAAAATAAAAATAGGAAATTCTTTTGCTCCCGTTTTTGATATAATTTTTAAGCAATACTGTTCATATTTATTAGTTTGAATCTGATTTAAAAATTGAGAATCTTCTGAGGGCCTAATTATTATATCTGGCTTTAATTCACCAATAGAATACTCAAAATTCCATTTGTTATGGCCTGGGAAAAAATCACTAAAATTGTACCTACTTTGAACTTTTTCTCTCACGGGAGGTCCTTTAGCTATAAATCTGTCAGACTTACCAAGAAAGTCAATCGTGGGCCTGTCTATATAATAAGATAGATTACCAGCCCAAAATATGCCTACTGTAGCTTCTGGTTCTGAGATCAAGTTTATTTTTTTACCAATAACAACATTTAAATAATCTGTACTTGTAATTTGAACCTCTTCTTCAAGCATATATTGAAAATGAGAGGAGCTCAAAAATATTGTAAATAATATTGCCAGTAAATAATGGTGGCTAGTTCTTGTTTTTAATAAAATTGCAAAAATAATTAATGTAAAAATAAAAATAATTTCATGATCATGTAGTTTAAAATCTAAATATTCAAACCCTAGAAGCTGGTTCACATTTAACTGAATTAAAAAAATACTACTCGTTAGCATGAGAAGTAAAATTGTGTTTACTAGTTTATTCTTCTTCAACATTTCTGAGGGAATAAACAATGGTATAGATGAAAAAATTAAAGGAATAATTGGAGTTATAAACCTATTAGCAAATCCATACACTTCCCATGCATCCCCACCAATATAAATGTTATAAAGTACAATAAAGAAACTTATTGAAAATATTGGGAATATAGCTCTTAAAGTTTCTTTTTTAGAAAATTTGTTAATGCACAAATGTAATAAAAAAACTAACAGCGGTAACACTTTAAATGAACTAAGTACTCCTCTAGGTATTTTTTCTATAAGTGCAAAACCTCCAGTTTTGAGGTAGTAAGTATTTGGAAGAAAATCTCCGTAGTAAAAGTACTGAAATAAAAATAGGAAAAACACAACAAGTCCAACTAGAAAGTTATATAGTGAAAAACGAAAAAACTTCAAAAGATTGTTAATTTTAAATATCAAAAAATAACTACTTACTCCAAATAAAATTACGATAAAATCAACACGAATCAGAATTCCAATAGAAAGAAGAGAGTATATTTTTAGAATTTTTGAGTGATCACTTTTTTCAAAACCTGGATCAAATTTTACAATCTGCTCAACTATTAATATAAGCAGTAAGCTTATAATACCGACCTCATACCCCCTCAAAGACCAAAAGACCAATGGGTATTGAAACGAAATTAAACCTCCTAAGAAGTATGAAATTTTTTTATTTCCATTACTAAATATAAGTGAAAGTGAAGTCACTTTTAAAGAGATTATTAATATAAACACAACATTAATTAATGAAACAGTTAAAGAATTTATTGATAGGTCAAATTTAAATAAGTGAATAAATGATAGAAATATGGTGTACAAAAAGTTTGTGTACCCTTGGACTCTTGGACTACCATCATACCAAGTCAATTCACCAGAATTAATAAAAGTTTTTGCATAACTCATTGAAATCATAATATCATCAGACAATGTGAATACCCTTCCTGCATTGCTATCTACGCTTGAAGTAAAAACGAAATAAATGCAGAAAATTATTCCTGGAAAATAATAGTAAATGTATTTTTTATAAAAATTACTAGTCTTCATATTTAAAATTATACATATCTGAATAGCAAGGGGTTGGCAGTTCGGTTCTGCTTCTGGTTAAAAATTTTTTGATTAAGATACTTTCACAAGCTTGATTACAAAGTGATAATCTTAAATAATACAATATTTTAAAAAAGTGTAGTGTGTGGAAAAATGAGTAAAATTTCAATATATAATATATTTTCAAATACTCTTTTTTACTTTACTTTATTAACAATTAAATATTTTTTTTATTCTGAAATAATCTTAGGATTTTTGAAAAATTATGACTTCTTACTCAACCTTAATTCAAATTATTTGTCTATTTTATTTATTTCCTTATTTTTAGGAATATCACACTTCTTTTTTATTGAATATTTTTTCAAAAATTTTGTCACCTCTTTTTTTCAAATTAATTTAATGAAAATATTCTTAGTTCCTTCACTCTTGTACGGTGTAAAGTTATTTAATATTTCAAGAATCCTGCTTGCAAGTGGAATTATATTGTGGATTATTTTTGATATTATTTTTAATATAAAACCAACAATTAATTATTTAATTATTTTGATAATTCCAATTTTGCTTTTAATTCAAATCTTTAATAATGAAAGTGAAAATTACATTAGTAACAATTTAACAGCTGAAGAAGTAGGTGATATTTCTCAAATTACCCCTAATTCTGATTATTTTCTTGATGAAAAAACTAATAATTGTTTAAATACTTTTTCTACAAACAGCCTGGATAAAAATAGAGTTGATGACGATGCAAATGAATTATATATAGTTGGGCATGCGTATGGTAGTCACGACGGAATAAATTTAGGAATTTCAAATAAGCTTTTAGCATTTTTTGATAAAGCAGATACAACAGATGCCGATTTAATACTTACTGGTGATATTGTAAAAGACAGTTCATTTAATAATTTAAATTTAGCTAAAACTCAAATAGAAAATTTATTTAATAATTATTACATAGCTATTGGAAATCATGATATTGGTGGTGGCAATCAAAATTTCTATTACGAAATTTTTGATAACGATCTATATTTAGTAGATTATGAAAATTTTTCAATTGTGGTCGCAAATTTCAGTACGTATAACTGGCAGCCAGCACTTAAAGATCAAGTATTAATAAATAGATTTTTAGAAAAATCAACAAAAGAAAACATACTTATATTCTCACATCCTGTCTTTTGGCATAATCTTACACAAAATATTCCTGCTCGAAATGGAGATGATATGTTAAAAGTTGAATTAAAAAAAGATACACTTGATTGGCTTAGGGTAGAAGAAAAGAATTTAATAATATTTTCTGGTGATTATGGAGGTAAAGTATCAGAAACTTTTTGTGAATATGATGAATTAAACAATATTTTGTTCATAGCCAGTGGAATTTATGACAAGGTAGATGACAGAATAATATATATCTATGACTCTAAAGAAGGTTTTTATCTTAAAGAAATTCCTTTATATTAAATATTTACTAATTCTCTTCAAGAAATCTATTTTGTAAAAAATACAACTTTGTTATAGAATTTTGAAATTTAGAAAACCTAACTGGGTTTGAAGGAAAGTACCTTTCTATATCGGTGAAGGAATTATTTAAAATTTTTAGTTCAACTACTGAAATCGATTCATTGGCTTGTAAATTTGATCGTGGAATTTTATATTTTATGTTGCTGTCTATGGTTAGTCTTGAATTAAAAAACTTATAGTAATTTCTATTGTATGACACAAGTGACTTTTGTTCCAATGTGTAGTTTTTGAAAAATATTTTTTTTGGCACATCGATATCTTTAAAAGTCTTACTTTTAAATTTTAATTTATTATGGTGACTGACTTTTAATTCTTTGTGGAACTTAGTACTTCTATTATATTCTCTTACACGATACTTATACTTGTTTATATCTTTGTATAATGATGATCTGTAAATTTCAAAATTATTTGTATCGTAATAAATGGAACTTATAAAATTACTTTTATGAAGTTTTTCAATATTGTTGTTATAAAAATTTAAAAAACTTGAAATTTGAATATTATTCATCACAAACTTGTATTCTTTTCTCATTTTTCTAAAACAGATCCCTGCTGAACAAAATAATCGCTATCACAAATAAAATTTTTAACAGAAAGCATACTGGGGCCAAATTCTTGTTTTTTTTGATAAATTCTTGCACACGATTCGCTATTCACCGTCTCAAAATTATTTATTCCAACAATAGAATAATCTTTTACTGCTAGTGCTGTTCTTGTATCCTTTATATAAGCTGTTTCAAATTTTACTTTTGAATTTTCTCCAATGGATATTCCTTTATCTCCGCAAAAAGATACATTTATCAAATCGATTTTATATATTCCCTTTGATAAATCAATACAATCATTATCTGCGGAATTTATATGTACCTCTTCTATGTCAATATTAGAATAATCAATATCGACTGCATCAAAATCACTACTTTCTATATTTAAGAAACTTATGGAACCGGATGAATTAATTATATTTAGTGCATCTTCACAAAAACTATTCTTAATATTGATTTTAAGATTCTCAAAATCTGAATTGTAAATTGTTAAACACCCTGTAATAAGAAACTCATTGTTTGCTGGATAAGAATCAATGGTTTCTAAAATTTCTAAATTTATTGTTAAAGGTGGACTTTTCTCTGAAAAAATAAGCTTGTACCTTTGGTTTATATTATTTATTTTCAAGTTAAGAATATTGCTATTTATATCATATTCATAATCTGGTTTTTCAATTGAAAATATTGATAAACCATTTAATTCTGTTTTGATAAGTTTTTTAAAACTACCATAAAAAAATGTTTCAAAATCACCAAAGTAAATAGTATTTTTAGTTATTGTAGAATTCACTACTGAAGGCTCTTCAATTACAAAATCACTGCAATTAATCGTAACACTTTTAGTACAGTGTAAATACTTATCCCTATAAGAAAATATTGCCTTCTTTTCTTGGTTACCGTTTAAAAAATTATTTTTAATAACAACTTCTTGACTTTCAAAATTGGAACTTTGAGCTGCAATAAGATTCAAGTTGCTATATAAATGATTTAAAAGATCTCTTAATTCAGGTGTTGAGTATGCAAGACCATTAGCTAGTAAATTTGATTGAAGTTTTTCAATATCGATACTTTTATTTTTAAGCTCATTAGCTGCTGATATTACTTTATTAGTGATTATGCTTTTATTCAACACTTCAATTTGCGGGCTGTATAAAAATTCTGGAGTTCCATCATAGTATATTGGGATAAATTTATTGGACAATCTGTCAAAGTAAAACTTCCTATTGTGGTTAATAACTCCATGGTTAAAATTTAATGCAATAGAGAGCGTTTCAAATTTAGACATTTCAAAATTATTAAATCCCTCCGAATTTAAATTAAATTTATTATTTTTTGAACTAAACAAGGCTCTATTAAATAGCCCCACAGCAGATTTGTAAATATCATAATTATTTTTATTTTTAGAAATCCAAATTTGATTTAAATACTTTCCAGAAACAAACATGTTTTCTTTAGAGGCTTCATCCATGTTTCTAAAATAAGGGTTTGAAGTATTGTTCCAAATATAATATTCATCACTTTCAATTAATAAACTTTCTCTTAAATTGTTATTTTCTATTAGCTCTTTGGCAATTTTTTCTTGAAATATAAAATTGCCTTCATAGAAATTATTGAAATTTACATTTACATTAAAAGTCCTAGGAGAGAGAACTTCATATTCTTTGAGGATTGTGGCCACAAATATTTCATTATCAAAATTTCTTGTACGAGGAAGAAATAATTTAAACCTTGTAATTCCTTGGATATTTCCTTCAGTAAGTCTTACGTCAAGAGATGAAATATATTTTTCTAAGTTCAAATGGTCTTTCCAATCACCAGAAATTCTTATTTGTGCATTAAATTGGCATGTAATACCGCCATGATCAATTTCAACAGTTCCACTGAATTGTCTCTTAAAAACTTGATTTATATAGTTTCCTGTAGCAGATGCATTTGCTAAATTCTCATAATAATTTTTACTTTGAGGAATTAGAACACTAATTTTTTTTGGTGGCTCTTGAAAATTATTTTTGTAATCGTGAAAATCCATTCCGTTACAATGAGGGTCAATTTCCTCTGTAAAGTTTTCTGTACCTACTTCTTGGTATGAAAAAATTGTAAATGTAAGAAATAAAAATAGAACAACAAAAAATTTATAAAAAGGAGGCTTTTTCAATGTTGTATTCTATTAGCTCTTCAGTGTTTATTGTTTTCACAAATTGTTCAGCACTATCAAAATTATCGAATAAATATCTAAATAAAAATATATTATCTTGAAAGCTTTTGTAAATTAACTTAGTTTCCCTTGTCTGTATGTTCAACATATCATTTTTAGTTGAAAAAGTTAATACTGCATTTTCAGAATACAAATCAAAATCGTCCTCAATAAAACCATCTTTTAGAAGCAGTGGTGCAGCAACTACTACCGATGTTACAACTAGAACAAAAATAATTGACATCGTTAAGCTAACACTCAATATTATTCCTATACTCAATAAATAAAAATACGCAATTAATTCAAAGGGGTTTTTTACTGGTGTTCTAAATCTGACAATTGAAAGTGCGCCAACTAACCCTAAAGAAAGAGCGATATTATCAGAAATAATTGTTGTTACTCCATACGCTATCAAAGGTAACAATAAAAATGCTAGTGAGTTGCTATAAGAAACTAGCCAATTCTGTTTTGAAAAATTAGAAAAAACAAACTTTGAAAAGTAACTTAATAGTAGAACAACAAAAAATTTAAGAATGTCAATTACTTTTACTACATCATCTCCTACAATGACAATTTCTGAATTGATTAAATCCATGATCATATAACTTGATTTTAACTTATTTAATTATTATCTGGTCGAATTTATATATTGCTTATAGATACCAATAGCCCATATCTTTCATTTTTTGTTTTTTTTCACTACCAATTATGTAATTAAAATGAATGATTGCTGGATCTAATTTTTTGTAATTTTTATAAAAATAAGATCCATTTGGATATTTATCTAAATCAAAAAATTCATAATTTACTTTATCTAAATTTCTATTTATATATTTTTGATCATCAAAGTAAAATCTTCTATCTAAAAGCTGTTTTGGAACTAGTGCAGGATCAAAAAGTTTAAGTGTTTTACTGTTGCTATTTATCATCATAAACCCAGCGCATAGCGTCTTTACATCAGATGACGGATTGAAATCATATTGACCAATTAAATCTACACTTTTGTTTTGGGAAATCTGATCAAGAGTATTTTTTTTAAAAACTATATCTCCATCAACATACAAAACTTGATCATTTGAAATTAGTGTTTTATAAATTACTTTTAGTTTGTTAAACATAAGTTTATTAAAATTTTTAGATCTCCAACTTTGAAATTTATTTGTTCCAGATAATAAATCTTTTTTAACTAATTCGACTTCAAGATTCTGGTTTTTGAAGTAATTGTAAGATTTTAATCCAACACAATATATTTTTAAATCTTTTATACCAATACTGTTAAGTGAAAAAATTAAATTTTGAGTATAGTCTGTATACCCGTCATTGGTTAAAGTTATTAACTTCATCTTCTTATAGTAATCAGTTTATTTTTATGATTAAGTTTCAAATAAACAGTATTTATATTTAACAACATACAGATACCAAATATCACTCTCAACATCTTATTTACAACCCAACAGATATTTGAAAATCAAGGGGTCGGCAGTTCGGCTCTGCCTCTGGCCACAAACTTGATTAGAATATACTTAATACTTTAAAATGAAAAATAAATATAACTTTACTGTTGCAATCCCAACATATAATTCGAGCTCATATTTAAAAGAGTGTCTCTATGGTTTTAGAAGTTCGAATTATCTTGATGAAATATTAATTGGTGATGATTTTTCTAACAATGAGGAAATTCAACAAATAAAAAAAATTATTCAAGAAGCAAACAAATATTTTAGCTTTGACATAAAACTTATAGAAAATTCTATGAATAGTGGGGCATTTAAAAACAAATATAATCTTGTTGAGTCTTCAAAAAATGAATGGGTTTATCAAATTGACTCTGACAATGTTCCTTTTCCGAAAATAGATAATGTAATTTCTAATATTATAGAAAACCATAACTCGCAAATATACATCTATTATCCATCAAGGTTAATTCAGTTTTGGAAATATAAAAAAATAGCAAAACTCTTTTCTAAAATACAAAAGAAATACATTGTTAGGTTTTCAAAAGAGTTAGAAACATTTGATATAGATAAGACAAAGAAAGCAATTAATGAATTTTTAAATTACGATACAACTGGAGAAGTTGAAGGGTCTCCAGAGATAAATAGCAAATATGTTTTAGACAAGCATATATTTTGGGTTCTCAATTGTGGTAACTTTATAGTCAATAAAAATCAGTTTATTAATACTATGAAGCCAGGTTTAAATTTTTCAAGAGATCTTGTTTCCATGGATGCTGTTGCTTTTTCATATTTGTGGTTAAAAAGTATGGGTTCAATTGCTCTTCATCCACAACTCAGTCATTACCATAGAAAGAGAATTGATAGTGTATCTTATATTGAAAAAGAAGCATCTAAAATTTCAAGACAATACTTTACGGATAAAATATTATCCTTGTAAGTAAATATAAATAATATATAACCGGTTATTAGCACCTTACTAAAAAAATTAAAGAGTAATTTAAATATATATTTAAGAAATTAAGTATTATAAATTAAATGAAGTTTATAGTAACAACTACAATACAACCGCCTACTGAAGCAACTATAAAGTTTTCCAAAAAAAAAGACTGGAATCTAATTGTTGTAGGAGATAAAAAAACACCAAGTCAAGATTACAAAAACATAAATTGTATCTATATTACTCCAAAAATGCAGGAAAAAATTAATAAAGAACTTTCTGATATGATTGGCTGGAATTCAATACAAAGAAGAAATTTTGGATTTATTTATGCATATAAGGAAGGTGGCGAAGTAATAGCTTCTATTGATGACGATAATATCCCTTATCGAGACTGGGGTAAAAATCTTGAAATAGGGAATAAAGTTAACATTACTACTTACACATCAAGAAACGGTGTGTTCGACCCATTAAGTGTCACAAAGTATAATGATCTCTGGCATAGAGGCTATCCGATACAACTTTTAGATTCAAAAAATAAAGTAACTAAAATAAAAAACAAAAATTTTAATGTTCATATTCAAGCGGACTTTTGGGATGGTGATCCTGATATAGATGCTATTTGCAGATTGAGCAAAAAACCAATAGTAAAATTTAAATTTCAAAAACCCTTTGCTAGTACAAATATTTCTCCATTTAATAGCCAAAATACATTCTTTTCAAGAGAAGTCATCCCATATTATATGGTTTTGCCACATGTTGGAAGAATGGATGATATCTGGGGTGGTTATATGCTGCAACAAAAATTTCCAAGGTCTCTTATATTTAATAAAGCCTCTGTATATCAAAAAAGAAATGTGCAAGATCTAATCCTTAATCTTGAAAAAGAAATAATTGGATATAGAAATACTTTAGATTTTATAAATGGAAAATATAAACTACCTAATTTTGTACAAAAAGTCTATAAAGAATACTGCATGTCCTTTAAAGATAAATAAGAGGTTATTTTTTATATTCTTCTAAATATCTATTAACAAATTGTTCTACTGTGTAATTATTTTTTGCATGTTGGAATGCAGCCTCTCGGACTTCGTCAAATTTCGAATAATTATTGAGGATATAATCTAATTTTTCTTTTAAATCATTATTATTTTCAAAATATATAAAATGTTTATTTTCCTCAAACCAATCATTAATTAAGTTATAAGAGTCTTTGTAAACTAGAATCAAGCTCCTGCAAAAGGCTGATTCAAATATTCGACTTTTTAGTTGTGGGGTTCCGTG
>VMHT01155486.1_pt1 | contig 10987 bp, 8 predicted proteins | sample 4693611 | NCBI WGS metagenome assembly VMHT01 (sample SAMN12280063, study PRJNA550983) | marine metagenome | isolation source: seawater sampled from same location over 5 years 0.02-0.2 micron viral filtrate | place: USA: collected off the coast of southern California halfway between the port... ... | reverse complement strand
TGGCGACAAGAGCGACAACCTCAGCGCCGCTGCTGCCGGATATGGCCAAGAAATGGATATGACTGGACAATACGTTCAGCAGTTGATTGCTCAAGGCTATCCTGAAGAAACGGCGAGGGCATATGCCGCACAATACGTTGGACAGGCTGCCACTCCTGCTGCTGCTGCCCCTGCCGCGGCGGCACCTGCAGCGAGCAATGACTTGTACACGCAATACTACAACCAGTACTACCAGCAGTTCGTTTCACAAGGATACGATGAGGCTACGGCTGCGCAGTACGCTCAACAGTATGCTGCACAAGCTCAACAACAGCAACAATAATCGCGCTTGAAGACCCCATGGTCTTGAAGATGGATTGAAAAACCCCAAAGGCTCGCACAGAGCATGGAAGGTTTGGATACCGGAGACGGTTACGCTGTTCGAGACATGAAGCTCGCTGAAGAAGGATCACTGAGAGTTGACTGGGCTCGCTCAAGAATGCCCGTATTAGCAGCACTTCGTGAAGAAGCCGAGAAAACAAAACCCCTTGCAGGAATGCGAGTTGCAGGCTGTCTTCACGTTACCAAGGAAACAGCAGTACTGGTTGAGACCATTGCGGCTGCTGGGGCCGAACTCTCGTGGTCAGGTTGCAATCCATTATCCACACAAGACGATGTGGCAGCGTGGCTCGCCCGAGAAGGATACTCTGTCTATGCATGGCACGGTCAAAGCGTTGATGACTTCTACTGGTGCATCGACAAGACACTCGAATTCAAACCTACACTAACACTTGATGATGGTGCAGATCTTATCGTTCGTGTTCACGGTGAACGCTCAGAATATGCAGAAGGTGTCCTTGGTGGAACAGAAGAGACGACTACGGGTGTTCATCGACTTCGAGCAATGGCCGCTGCAGGGGACCTCAAGTATCCAGTCATTGCAGTCAATGACGCTGTTACCAAATGGGATTTTGATAACGTCTACGGGACCGGTCAATCCACACTTGATGGAATCCTACGAGCCACATCAGTCCTCATCGCTGGAAAGACGATGGTCGTTGCAGGTTACGGTCACTGTGGAAAGGGTGTCGCAATGCGAGCCCGTGGATTGGGTGCGAATGTTATCATAACTGAAATCGATCCACTTGCAGCACTTCGTGCAGTCATGGACGGTTATCAAGTCATGACCATGGATGAAGCAGCTCCGCTCGGAGACATCTTCTGTACAGCTACTGGTATGAAAGACATCATCGTTGAACGCCACTTTGCTACCATGAAGGACGGTGCGATCGTCTCCAATACAGGCCACTACGATTGCGAAATCGATGTGGAGGCTCTCGAGAACATCTCAAATTCTGTACGTACAATCCGTAAGGATAACGAAGAATTCACTCTCAGCAATGGAAACAAAATTCACCTTCTTGCACGAGGTCGTCTTGTCAATCTTGCAGCAGCAGAAGGCCACCCATCTGAAGTCATGGACATGTCGTTTGCGAACCAATTCCTGTCACTCTGTCGCCTTGCTGCAGAAGCAAAGGGAATGGACAACTTGGTCTACGATATCACAACGGAACAAGATGAGAATCTTGCTACAACTAAACTCGAAACAATCGGCGTCGCTATTGACAAATTGACTGCTGACCAAATCGAATACAAGGACGATTACACTGCAGGAACATGATTGGATTATTCTTCTTCGAATGAAGCAAGATTTCCGTCATCATCTTCTACCCAGAAGGGTGCATCATCAGAAATGTGGGAGGAGAAATCAGGTAAGTTTGGTTTCCAATCGCCTTTGAAGGTCTCCTTTGAATCAACAATTTTCAGCATACGCTCTTGGAAGGCAGGTGGCCTTCTGCTGAGGATGAACATGAACAGTTTAGAGAGTCGAATCTCTTCTGGAATAACAACAAAACCAGTAGCGGTCTCGAAGTCCATTGCTCGCAAGAGATTGAATGCAGGACGATTGAGGCGCTGGAACCAACGTCGTGAAATTCTCATTCCAAAAATGACAGTGGTGAGAATCAAAAGAGAAGTTAAACAAAATCCTCCAAAACCAGAGCCAAAAACCTGTGGAGCCATGATCACTTCAAGCATGAGGATTGGCGTAGTTACAAGGAGGAAGATCTTTGATTCGCTGATTGGAGGTTTACTCATCCGCAATTTGATTGCTTCCCACCCGTCATGATGCTTCTCCCATGGTTTGAAATGTTCAGAGGACGGCTGTTCACTGGCTAATTGGCACATTTGATGCAATCGGGCCACACGAGCATACTGTGTTGTAGCAAGGTCCATGTTTTCGTCAAAAATTGATTGTAAACGCTCGCTTGCTTCAGCATACAGACCCATGTCTGCGAGAATAGCGGCTTGTTCTACGATGGGAGTCACTTCTTCAGGAGCTTGATGGCGAGCATCCTGCCACCATTGAAGTGCGTCGATGTACAATCCAAGTTCATCGGATAGGATTCGTCCACCACGAACCCACATTGCCAAATCATCAGGTTGCAAAGCAACGACCTTCTTGGCAGCAGATAGAGATGAAGCTGCTTCTTTGAGTGTGGGTTGTTTGCGTAATCCTGGCAGACTTGCATCTGAGATGATTCTCCATGCATCAGCATGTTCTGGGTCAAGTTTGACCGCTTTTCGAGCATGTTGGAGTGCTTCTTCTCTCTCATCCGCTTCAAGCGCTTCCAAAGCATCAAGATAATGCGCTTCTGCTGTCACGTAAATCCACCTCAATCGTCTCGATTATTCTCTTGGTAACGACGTGGTCGAATTGGTTTTGGGCCACGATTGTGAGCGTGGCCTGGGCGCTTTCCACGTGCTTTCCGATAACGTTCGTTAGGACGTTCATCATCGCCACCTCGGTTGTCACGACCACGTCCTGAGTCACGGCCACCATCACGGCCTCCGCGTCGGTCGGAGTCACGATCTCCTCGTCCTCCCCCAAAGCTTCGTCCGCCATCACGTCCTCCACGTCGGTCAGAGTCACGACCACCTCGGTTTCCACCGAAACTGCGACCGCCATCACGTCCACCCCGTCGGTCAGAGTCACGACCTCCTCGTCCTCCCCCAAAGCTTCGTCCGCCATCACGTCCTCCACGTCGGTCGGAGTCACGACCACCCCGGTTTCCACCGAAACTGCGACCTCCATCACGTCCGCCACGTCGGTCAGAGTCATGACCACCGCGTCCGCCGCCTCCTGGCTTTGGTTTTCCGCACTGGTTGCATTCTGTTCGGAATGAGAAATTGATGTTGTTGCATGAAGGACACTCCCAATCGTTGCGTCCATGATTCTCTTGACGAGGACGGTCACGACGATTGTCTGAGCGGTTGTTTTCTCTAAAGGAGGATTTGTACTCCTTCACGTTGCCTTGCTTGGGCTTTCCGCAACTGTTGCACTCAGTTCTCCAAGAGAAATTGACGTTGTTGCAGGAGGCACAAACCCAATCCTCTTTTTGAGAATCTCCACCTCTGCGGTTGTCTCTTCGGTCGAATGATCGAGAATCTCTGCGAGGTCGTTCATCCCGTTGTTCTCGATGTGGGCGCTCTTCGCGCTCCTTCTTGGCTCGTATGACAACAGTCGTACCGATGAATGAATCGTTCTCTTGCTTGCGATCAAGATGTGCGACATGAGCGAGTGGTGCATCAGTTGAGCCAATGACAGCATCAATTTTTCCAATGTACTGTCCATCCTCTTCTCGGATAATTATTGAACCGAGAGCAGGCGAAGAACCGTTGAATGTAACGAGAAGTCCACCTTCGTGACTTGGCCGGTCAACTACACCTCGAAACATGTCCCTCAACCCCTCGTGCCTGCCGACCATGTTTGAGTCTGTTGGTCAGTTTCGACGTGAGGAAACCCATCCTGCAGCAACCAGACCAACAAGGAGGGTTGCAATGAATCCTGGTGCAGGAAGAATTGATCCACTCGCCTCTTCCTCTGTTGAATCGCTAACCACTGTATTGCTTCCACCCGCATTCGGATTGATGACATCAATGGTAAGACTGGTTGTTGCTCCAGATTCATCCGTTGCTTCAATGACTACGGAGTACGGAGATTCGATGTTGCTCTGAATGCAGTTTGCAATGGATACCTGAATCTCCCAAGCGAGATTGTCTCGGTTGAAATTTGAGGTTTGACCGTTGCAAATGCTCAATGTCAAAGCGACAGATTGACCATCTGGATCGATGACGTTGCCGTTAAGAGTGAATTTCAATCCATCCAGTTCCCATTCGGCTTCTTCACCTTGCAGGTTCGTGTCGATAGTAATGGTTGGTGGTTTGTTCATTTTCTCGATACCAAGGTCGAGCATGAAATTGTAATCGAGCATCCCATTTGCTGTTGCTGTTCCCATGATCATAACATCACCTGGAGAAAGGCCAGACATGGACAACTCCATCATGACTCCAGTGGAGTCAGCAACAGCAGTTGCTCCAGGTCCCATCTTTGTCATCTGATGAGCATGAGCCATGATTGTTAGACTTCCCACGATACCGGTTGAGGAAGGGGTGAATTCGATTGTTTCCCCATTGCTTGAAAGGACAGCAGACGCATCCATGACATTACCGAAGGTGTAGTTGCGATGTTCGACGGTTTCAGCTCCAAATGCATCAACACCTGCACACTGGCCTACTGCCGATGCTCCATTTGCTGTGACATATAGCGCAGCGTTCTCATCCATTCGAACATCCCATCCGGATTCGGCGAAACTACATTGCAAACTCCATCCGCTTTCATCAATAACCCACATTCCAGCATTTTCTGTTGCGATGATCTCTCCGTTTGAGGTGCCAACAGGAATGATTGTGCCTTCCGCAGGGGCAGTTGTGCTCCAAACAGGGTCATCGTTGGTGAATGGAGCCATTGTTGTGAAGTCAACGAATAGATTTCGGACCATTGGATAAGAGCCAATTGGGTAATCGACGTCTGCTACAATTCGCAATCGGCCATCAGGCAAGAATTCGCTGATTGGTGCGGCGAGATTTTCATTCACCACTCCGTCATCAAAGAAGCCCATATCTGCAACACGCAGACCTTGCTCTACAGGGAAGGTCATCACCAGTTGAGCATCGGTAATGTTTGTGATGTTCATTGCGAGAGTGAAGTTTGAACTTCCTTGATTTGGAAGTTGATCGAAACGAACGTTGTTGTTTTCATTCTCTGCAATGAGGAGGTGTATTTCGAGATCATCTGTAACGGTTACTGGGACCTCCTTGCAACCAGCATCCGAGAGTGGACTGCTGCAAGAACGTTCTTGCGAATGTCCAGTTGGTACAAGGTTCACTTCATCCAGAGCAATTCCGTCTTCTACAAATTCAAGGTCGTTCCAATCAACGTTACCACGGTGTGAAGGTCCTTCTCGAATTCCAAGTCGGGTTTCCATGTCTGCGATACATTGTGGCCCAATTTGTCGCACAGCCTCGCGCTCGTCGGTTGAAATCCAATCGTCATTACCTCCAGGCACTCCGTCAAACAGTTCGTCTAGGTTGTCTCGAACGATTGCTGACTTGCTACCGTTGACCCATGCTTTCGCATCCATTACCCCGGTTGCCCAGTCGTCATTAATGTCAAGTGTAAAGAGTGCGAAGTCGTATTCAAACAGGTCTTCGAACGTGTAACCACTGCAGTCAACATCAAGACTTCCTTGACGACCTGAGGTGGATTGGGGCGTCTCAGTTTCGTCCAATGCAGACATTTCAATCGATGGGCTCACAAGTGCAAGAAGCATCATGATGAGGACTGGTATCATGGTTCGACGATGACGACTCCGTTCATCAATGCTTGGTTTGTTATAGTCATGGAACAAGCCGATTGAGCCTACGGTGGAAGAAATATAGTGGAATAAATGTCCATGTTGCGGCCGCAAGATAGGCTCCGAGGGAGGAAACACCTCGTTCCACTCCATCCAATCGAGTCTCAAGGATGTGATGATAGACGCCGTTTGGAGAAAGTAGATCGAGACGTCCTTCGAAAATGAGGAATCCCTGATCTTGTGTGTCCCCTACTGCAACACCATTGAGCGCAGCAAGCAAGGTCGTGAATAAAACCCAAAGTAACGTGAAGAGGAACCAGAGACCGATAGAAAACGCAATCGCTGAACCTTGCTCTTTTGCAATGCTCGATGCCAGCAAAGCGAAGACGGTGTACCATAGGAGAACCAGCATTGCGGCAACGACGAAAACAACAGCATCATCGATTGGCATCCACATGTCGCTGCGATAGCCAACCAAGAACATCGAAGCAATCAACAGAACAGCAACGGGTAACGCGATACTTCCCCAATGACCAACAACAAGGACAACACCTTGTCTCCATCGCGCCATTGGTTGTGATAGACGGACTTCAAGAACACCGCTGCTTCGATCACGACTTATTCCATCGTGAGCGATAAGTACGGCAGCCATTGTACCTGCAAAGACAATGCCTATACTCGCTAAGAACATGGTTTCTGTTGCATTTTCTGGCAATTGTTCTGCAGGAAGTTGGATGTTTGGATCAGCAAAACCCCACGCCATCCCCGGAATAAACAGAAGAAGAATTGGCAACATGATAAGCATTCGAGTTGAGAAGAGTCTCTGACGTCCCAACGCTAGTGTAAGTCGAAGCATTCGCTTGGTTGGTGTCATTCTTCCTCACCTCCGAGTGTTCGTAGAGGAACCAAGTTGCTTTGCTCGACATCCATGCCGATTGAATCTCGATCCATTCCAGTTGCTGCACAAAGCAATTCAATCAATGTAGGGGGAATCACTCTCCACGTTGAAACTCGATATTGATGTTCAAGCAACGTCTCCAACAGGTCAGGTTGTCCGGCTTCAATCACGTATCTGTACTCGTTCTCGGTAGCAACGTGCTCCAAGACGTTTAACGATTCCAAGGTTGCATCTGTGAGTTCCTTATCGACCACGATTTCAGTCATTTGATCGAAGCCTAAGCTGGACTGAAGCGATTCAACAGTTCCATGTGCAAGCAGTTGACCTCGATGGAGGAGGGCAATGGTGTCCACAAGGTGTTCAAGTTCTGAAAGATGATGGCTTGAAATAACAATTGAGATGCCTTTGCTGGAAAGGGAGCGAAGCAATCGCTTGAAGGCATCAATTGCTACAGGGTCCATTCCATTGAATGGTTCATCAAGAACGAGGATGCTCGGTGTTCCAAGCAACGCAATTGCTAACGAAAGTCGCTGACGCATTCCCTGGCTCAATGATTCCAAGGATGTATCAATTCGATTCTTGAGCCCAACAATACCGAGTAATTCCAGTGACGACTCCAAAGAACAACCTCGTAACAGAGCGAATTCTGCCATCGTTTGGCGAAGAGTCGACTGACTCGACCATCGAACTTGTTCCGGCATGAATCCAACCTTTGAGCGCAGTTCGTCGATCCCCATATTACTCCCATGCAGCGAAACGTTGCCTTCTTGCAAAGGGAGAATACCGCTCATCATTCGAAGCAATGTCGTTTTACCTGCTCCATTGGTACCAACTAACCCAACAATTTGACCTTTTGATAACGTTAAATCCAGTTGGGATATACCCGCACCACTTCGTTTGTTGAAGGGGTTGTACCACTTTGGATTGGGAATCTGGTGTCGATACGTCATGGAAGAAAATCGCATAGCATCCTCTTCCCCCATGGCACGGCTTTGAAGTTCCCTCTCTCAAATGCTTTGTTTTTGCAACTAGATTCCCAAACGCATATCATTGGCAATGCGTAATCCTCGTGCATGGGGTTAGCCTACGATGTCGTTGGTTTTCTTCTCGTGCTTGCTTCAATCCCTGTAACATATTCAATTCACAAACTGACGGCAAAGGGTGATGCACTCAAATTTACTCAATTTCTCGGCCCGAAGACTTCAATCTATGCTCTGGTTTCTCTGATTTGTTTATTCCTTATCCCATACGGTCTCTTTGTAATTCTGCCATTGATCCTCCTGCTTTCCGTTGCAAGCCCTGCTGGTCGACTGGACTGGGGCGAATACAAAGCTCAACGGATCGTTGCTGTATGCATCGTTGGACTCATGATCGGTGTCTCGGGTTTCATTCCAGTCGATTCTCCAAGGGCTCCAGACGAATGGGGAGATCCATTTGCAACAGAGAACCCGTACGCTCCGGCTTGGCCAAGCAGCGAACAATACACGTGGATTTTCGTAGAACCTCTTAATCCTACGAATTTTGAAGTCGTCCAGAGCCTTGTGCTTCGGACCCCGCATCAATCTAATCCATTTTTGCAAGTAGAATCATCGATTTGGGTTTCCTCTCTTCTCGGAATGCAAGAAGATAGAATGCGCCAAGCCATCGATTTGGTTGACGAGCGAGTACCGATTCGAATCGATTCAGAATCCTTCCGCCTTGATCAAAAAGGGGATGCTCAATCTCACACATTCCGCCCGCAGTCAGGAGAAATTGAACTCAACGTTTGGGTATACGATTGTTATTCTACATCAGGAACCGATGCCGACGGTACCAAAGTCGGTGAAGTTGTTATCGTAGGCCAATCAAATTGGGGAGGTTCGTTGGAAATTCTCGTCATTGTACGTCCTTTTTTCCACGATAGTTTGACAACCGATCCCTACGCCGAATCGCTGGTAAACGCTTGGGTAATTGTTTAGTTTTCGGGAACCCTAAAACTATATACTTCACCCTTTTAGGGTAGCCGAAAACGGACATGATTACTATGACTGAGAGAACCAAAAAGCCTGTACTGCTAGCCCTTCTGATCCTACTTGCATCTGTTGCTGGATGCATTGGAACAGATGAAGAAACCGAATTAGAAACACTAACCATTGCGTTTGAAATCAAAGACGATTACACCAATGTTGATGAAAACCCACAGCAATTTGCTGACTACTTGAGCGATGCATTGGACATGAATGTCAAATTGTATCCAATTGATTCCGAGGGAGCAATCCTCGAATCTCTTCGCTTTGGTAACGCTGACATTGCCTTTATGGATGGAGCAGCTGCTTGGATTGGATGGCAACAATACGGCCTCGATGCGCTTGCAGCGGACCAAAAATCCGATGGTCGAACCTACTATGATGCTCACGCAGTTGTACTCAAAGATTCTGAGATGGCACTTGCTCACCTCGATGATGATCCAACTACCGACGCATTCTCTCTGCTTGCTGGAAAGACCTCGTGCCACACCGGTTGGCTCAAGTCTGCAGGTATGCTCTTGCCTATGGGCCATCTCATCGGAAACGGATATGCGAATGTAATTGGGGATCCAAACGACATTGAATCCCTACGTGCAACTGTAACCAACTACTTCAGCGAAGACTCGAGCATTCCTGACTCAGGAACGCCTTATTATTCCTACTCTGGTGCTGTAAAGTGCCTAACTGAAGGAGCTGGAGACGTTGCATTTGCAAAGGATTCTACAGTTGCTTCATACTGTGGAAATGAGGTTGCTAGCGAGAACGAAGCATGGTGCCTTCCTGAGGACGACTATGTCCTACTTCCGTCCTACGGAGCAGCACCTTCTCACCCCGTCATGTACAATCCTGAATTGTTGGACAGTGCATTGGTTGAGAACATCCAAGCTGCTTTGGTAACAATGAAGGATACTCAAGACGGACAATCGATTCTAGCGAACGTTCTCAACACTCCATCGATCGTTGAGACAACTGCGGAAGAACACCTCTCCTCTTATGGGAATCTTGTTCAGCACGTTCCTGGAATTCAATCCTACTTTGGTGACAAATACGAAATTTCAGACACCGTTGTACCAACAGTTTCGGAGATTCGAATTGCCTTTGAAATCAAAGACGATTATACCAGCACAGACCTCAACCCTCAATTGTTGGCAGACTACATTGCAGATGAGACAGGTGTCAAAGTAACACTGTACCCTGTAACATCAGAAGGAGCCATCATCGAAGCTCTTCGCTTTGGTAATGCAGACATCGCCTTCATGGATGGTGGCGCTGCTTGGGTAGGCTGGAAAGAATACGGTCTTGCCGCAATGGCTGCTGACATGAAGTCGGATGGACGAACCTACTACGATGCACATGCTGTAGTACTCAACGGAAGCGAGATGGCCAACGCCTATCTCGACGGAGATGATTCCACCGATCCGTTTGCACTTCTCGAAGGAAAGACATCATGCCACACAGGTTGGTTGAAATCTGCTGGTATGCTGTTGCCAATGGGCTTCCTTATCTCAGAGGGATATGCTCCAATCGTAGGTGATAGCGATGATATTGAATCACTGCGTTCCACCATTTACTCCTACTTCAACGATGACGCAAGCATTCCTGATTCTGGCACACCATACGCTTCCTACTCTGGTGCAGTAAAGTGCCTGAGCGAGGGCGTCGGAGACGTTGCATTTGTCAAGGATTCTACAGTAGGAAGCTATTGTGGAAACGAGGATGCGTCTGATAACGCAGATTGGTGTCTTGACGAAGAAGAATACATTCTTCTCCCATCGTATGGATCTGCCCCATCACACCCTGTGATGTACAATCCAGATAAGATCGATATCCAGACCCGAACTGCTATCCTCAATGCACTTTTGTCCATGAACGATGAAATGTATGTTGAGAACTATCAGATGGGTGGACAAACCTACACTGGTTGCTATGACATGAACACACACATGGTCGACTCTGACCAACCAATGAATGAGTGTGGCGATCAAATCCTCGCAAACATCCTCAACACACCAGGATTGGTTGAAGTGAACACCCAAGAACACATGGGAATTTATGGCAACCTCATTGGTTCGATCCCTGGAATTTCAACATACTTCGATACGAAGTACGAGATTCAGGAATGAAACGAGTCCACAATGCCCATGTCGTTGATTAAGGAGATGCATTCGGTTACAGCAAGGGGGGGACTGGATGCAACAAGGAGAACCATTGTTAGAGATTGAAAATCTTAGCATTGGATTCAATTCAGCCTTAGTCAGCGACATAATCGCCCGAGTCCTCCCAGGTGAAATCATCGCTGTGCTCGGACCCTCTGGGATCGGTAAGACCACTCTCATCCGCACCATCGC
>VMHT01044398.1_pt1 | contig 10988 bp, 23 predicted proteins | sample 4693611 | NCBI WGS metagenome assembly VMHT01 (sample SAMN12280063, study PRJNA550983) | marine metagenome | isolation source: seawater sampled from same location over 5 years 0.02-0.2 micron viral filtrate | place: USA: collected off the coast of southern California halfway between the port... ... | reverse complement strand
GATGAAATAGATAACATAGCTGCTGAATTTTTTAAAGACGAGTACTTTAGAGAAGAAAGAGCTGGTTATACTATGACAATTTATGAGTTGGTTGATCTAATTCACACAAAATTACATCACGATGAAACTACACTTATTAACGAAAAGTTAGATTTACTTGATAAGTTCCACCAAAATAAGTATATTCGTGCTGTAATCTACACTTCACTAGTACAGATTAGCAAAACTATTTACGAACACTATCTTAAAAATAAGTATGGAAAATGATACGCGAGAATGCGTTATCTGCCATCACTCATTTCAGGGTAGAGGCCATAATCCTTTTCCGGTTAAGGAAGAAGGAGAATGTTGTGGAGGGTGTAACAACGCTATAGTTATACCACACCGCATTGCACTATACACTGAAATCGGTGGTAGTTTAAGGTTTTAATGTCACACGACAATAGTATGCTAACGGACCCAACACGGATACCGAATGATATTATATACAAATAAAGTAAAATATGAAAAAAAGTAAAAATTCAAGCAGTATGCTTACAGACGCGCTACTTAATATAGTAGCTGAAAAACACTTCGATAAGAAGTTTGACAAGCTCGATATGTTTCAAAAAAACTATTGTGCTAAGTATGTATTAAATTACATTAATGAGACTGACGCGCTTAAACCTGTAACTGAAATAGAATTATGAGTTACGCAGATACACCAATACACGAATTACCTACGCCTCACGATTATGTGAAAGCAATTGAAGATTACTTTGGTACTGAGGTAATTGTAACAGATGATATATACAGCGGCAAGCTTACGGGCTGGGCAATTTATATAACAGAAGAGACAATGGATGGTACACTCTTGCACTATGCTACAAACAATACGTCTAAGTGCACTTACATTGGTAATATGACTAATGATCCCCAAGATCTTTGGGACGAAGTAGAGTCAGATATTAAAGGGGGCTACAAAGTAGCTATTCATACATGGTTTGCTGATGAGCTTAATAACGGTGGTACAGCCGAAGATATATGCGAAGAAGTATGGGATTACGCTTGTGATGAATCTCGTCATGACGCTGAAAAGAAAGCTAAGTTAAACTTAAGTAATATTAAAGTAAATGAAGATTAACTTTACACCCTCGCCTGTTGCAATGCTTTTCAATAAACGAAAGGCAAAGCACAGAGCGTATGTAGGATCTCGCGTATGGGAACTGCATGATGAAATTAGCTGTATAACATTTAATCTGGATAAAATGCCGGATGCTGACGCGAATGAAATAATTGATGAAATCAAAAATAAATTGTGGTTTTTAAGAAAATATCAGCGTTATTACAGGTTATTAATAACGTGACAATAGGTACAATAATTAATATAGTAGCACGCAAATGTCGCACGAAAGAAACCTTGATTATTTAAATAAACACAGAATAGTTTATAGGCGCGATCCTATATTTGATATGCCAGATGAAGAAACGAAAGATTATAAGCTCTATACTACTGGAACTCACGAGTGTTATGAGTTGTTTAGAAGTAAAGCTAAGATAACTTCTTTTAAATCTTTGAAGTGGCATCTATTAGTATTGTGGTATTTAAATGATCACATAACCAAAGCTATGTTTTTAAAATTAGGAAAGCACATTACAAACAAGTCAAATGGATTTATTACATTCGTAATAGACGAGAACAGATTAGTAAACATGGTTGAAAGTTTGTGGTTGCAGGAATTGGATAAGCCTCCTAAGAATAGATTAAGGAAAATTATATTTAAAGATAGTTGTAGACTTGATCGTATTGAAAAGCTAAAGCTTGTTGGTAAAGTATTAGGACGAGGAAAGAAAGCAAGTGAAAGCGATATGTATGAAGCAATGCTATACATGCACGACGTAAGTAAAAAAATCACAGTTAAATCCTTAGCTGCTCAACTTCAAGTAACCACACGCACCATATTTAGGAATATGAGTAGCTCTTTAAAAGAAGAGAAGCAAAGATTAAACGATGAAACATTACAGTGTAAAAAACTACATACGTTACAAAGAACAGTTAACAGAAAGGTTATTTGAAGAATGTTGCAACTCCGAAACATCACGGGAAGATTTAATAGAATGCGCAAGACCTCTAGTCGAAGCGGTAGCATGGAAGTTTGTACTAACGTACCAAGCGTCGGGAGTGATGTCGATACTAGATCTAATACAGGAAGGCACAATAGGTTTGATAAACGCCGTAGACAGAATAGACTGGGACAAGGTTTATGGGACAGCGAAACCGGGAGAAGAACCACTTATGGTAAAAGGTTTTTTGAAGAAAAGAATAAAAGGTTCAATAAGAAGAGCGATCGATATAAACAGGGGAAGTATGAGGATACCGGAGCACAGGTTAAACGAAATCAGGAAGAACAGCAGCAACAAAGAAATGGTAAAAGTATTTTTCGACAGTATCTTTGTAAGTCTAGACGTCAACACTTCTACAGACGCAAATATTTTATTACAAATTCCAGACAACTCTACTACGTACAACATAAATATTTTAAATCAATACTTAATGGGGTTAATGAGATTATATTTAACAGAAACAGAGTACAACGTACTGCGAATGAGTTATGGTTTAGATTGCGAAAAACTAAGCGCAAAAGAAATATCAGAAAAGCTGGGTATAAAAGGGTCAGCATCTTACGTAAGAGTATCACAAATAAAAAAAGACGGTATCGACAAACTAATAAAAAACGTTGAGCCAGAGCAGGTCGTTGATTATTTAAGTTAATACGAGCCGAACACGAGTACAAGTTGATATATAAAGCATGACAAAAAGTGAATTACTTAATGAGTTATACAAAAAGTATGGTCTTGATAAAGAAGATACTTTTAGGAGTCCACAAGGTTGGACTATAATTACAAGAGCAGGTATTGATAAGATACAAGCTCAAGCGGATATTGATATTACATTTGATTGTATAGAATATACTCCGGGTGTTTCAGCTGCTGTAAAAGCTTCTGCTGAGTGGAATAGTAGAAAACTAGAAACTTATGGTGAAGCTAATGAAAAAAATTGCAGACAAAGTTATGTTCTTGCAATGGCTGAAAAGAGGGCTATGTCAAGAATTACCCTTAAATTAACAGGATTTTACGCGCTAGGCGCATTTGGTGAAGATGAATCAGATGATTTTAAAAAGCCAAGGCAATCAACGCCGGATCATGTTAAAATGACACTATAATGCAAAGACACAAAATTCTTAAAATGCTTGAAGACGACGACCAATATTATAATGGTATTGGCCGTGAGTTTTTAAGTAATTCAAATATACAAATATTACAAAACGACCCTACTAAATTAAGGGAGCCTACACCAAATCATGTAAATTTCGTGATTGGAAGGTATGTGCATACCGCAATACTTGAACCTAATAAATTAAAAAATTTTAAAATTATAGAGTCGAGCACGCGGAATACAAAAAAATATAGAGAATTATCTGAGGGTGAAATATGTTTATTACAACATGAAGTTGATAAGATTGAGAACATGGTAGAAAAGATAGAAAAGAATAAATACTTTGGTGAATTAATTTCAGGAATGAATATTGAATATGAAGTTCCTAATATTATGCAGATAGAGGATTTATGGTGGAAATGCAAAGCTGATATTGTAAACCACGACGACAAGCTTATCGTTGATTTAAAAACGACAAGTGATATTAATTTATTCAAACCAAGATGTAAAAAATATAACTATGACAGTCAGGCGTATATATACTCCTCTATGTTCGGTTATGAATTTTTATTTTTAGTAATTGACAAGAATACATTAAAGACAGGTATCTTTGAATGCTCTACTGAATTTTACGAATCGGGTCAACGTAAAGTAAAGGAAGCAGCTGATACTTATAAACTGTTTTACGAAACAGAGAACTTTGACCCTAACCAATATTTTATAACCAAAACATTATAATATGGCAGGAATTTTAAAAGGAAACCTAGATGTTACCAAAATACCAAAGGATAAAATCTATAATGGTAAAAAGGGTAAATACATTCCAGTCGTTGTTGCAATCAATAACGAAATGGATCAGTTTGGAAATAACGGTTCTGTAACCGTAGACCAATCGAAAGAAGAACGAGAAGCGAAAGAACCTAAAGTTTATTTAGGTAATATCAAAGTCGTTTGGACGGACGGAGAGGCTATGCCCGCTGCACAGCAGCAAGGCCAGTCACAATCCGCGCCTGTATCTCAGGCAGCCGCTGCACCAACAGATGATGATCTTCCGTTTTAATACGGGTTCAACACGAAGCAGCAATGATATAACAACCGACAAACGATTATGTTAGTCATAATAATTAGATTTAGTTTATGTTAAATACGGTAGAGGTTAATGGTTTTTTTGTCGAAAATTTCAATCAATATAATCTACCCGTTGGTAAAGCAGAGAGTGTTTGTCCTCTTTGCTCTCACCAGCGTAAACCTGAAAACAAGAAAAAGAAATGTGCAAGTCTTGATTGGGAAAGAGGTTTAGGCACTTGCCATAACTGCAACAAGACATTTCAACTACACACTTACCAACGAAAAGGAGGAACAGATAGAGAATATGCAAGACCTTCTTATGATACAGAAACACATAAAGCAGTAGAAACCAAAGCTTTACAGTGGTTTAAATCAAGAGGTATATCGAAAAAAACTGTTCAAGACCTTAGTATTTCAGAAGGACTAGAGTACATGCCGCAAACCGGCAAAAAAGAAAACACCATCAAGTTTAACTACATGATAGGTGATCAACTCATTAATATTAAATATAGAGACGCAAGAAAAAACTTTAAATTATATAAAGGAGCAGAAAAAGTATTTTATAATATAAATAGTATAATAGGTTATAATTGGTGTGTTATAGTAGAAGGCGAAATGGATGTTTGTGCTATACACGAAGCTGGTATTCCTAATGTAATATCAGTTCCAAACGGTGCTACCCTTAATACAAATAATTTAGACTACTTAGATAATTGTATTGATTACTTTGCTGATAAAGAAAAAATTATTATAGCAGTTGACAATGATGCAGCTGGTATAGCTTTAAAACAAGAATTAATAAGACGATTAGGCTCAGAGGTTTGTTATACAGTTGATTTTGATAAACACAAAGATGCTAATGAGGTATTATTAGAAGACCCTACATCTTTAATTAATATAATTGAAAAAGCTTCTCCTGTACCCTTAGAGAATGTTACAACCTTTAAAGACTTAGAAGATGACTTACAAGACTTTGTTAAAAACGGTTTTAAGCCGGGATTTCAGATTGGGATTAATAACTTTGATAATATCTTCAGCACTTACACTGGTCAGTTTATTACTGTTACTGGTATACCGAGTAGTGGTAAAAGTGATTTCGTTGACCAAATGGTTATTGGATATAACATAGGTCATGATTGGAAAATAGGTTTTGCTTCACCTGAAAACGCGCCCACATATTTACACGCACACAAAATTATGCGTAAAATATGGGGAGGTATGCCTTCACATGAAGATATTGATGGCGATAAGTGGAAAGAGGTCTCAAATCATATAAATGAAAATTATTATTTTATTGATCTTGAAGTGCCATCACTTGAAGCTGTGTTAAGAAAAGGTGCAGAGCTTGTAAAGCGCAAAGGTATTAAGTGTTTAGTTATTGACCCTTTTAATAAAATTAGAGACGTAGATGCTAATAGTATGGATGTTAATACTTACACATTAGAATATTTAACTAAAATTGAACAGTTTGCAAAACGATATGATGTTTTAGTAATTATAGTTGCACACCCAACAAAAATGTATAAAGATAGTTCAGGTAAAATTGAAGAGCCTACTATGTACAATATTAAAGGTGGAGGTGAATGGTATGACGCGAGTTACCATGGGTTATTAGTACATAGAGATTATGAAAATAAAACAACAAAAGTAAAAGTATTAAAAGTAAAGTTTCAAAATTTAGGTGAAAATGGTGCTGAATGTTTCTTTACTTGGGAACCAAAAAGCGGTTCATATATACCACATATAGAAGAAGATGCAGAATTGAATAACCCTTTACCTTGGGAAAATGTATAGATTTACTATATTTGTATGTGCCTGTCTTCATACTTTACCGCAAAACAAAATTCAACATGGGTACTTATAGCTCAACGCGTCTTGAAAATAAAGCATGGAACTATTGTGTAAAAAACAATATAAGAATATTTCCTGTATGTGTAGAGAACGGAAAATCGTGGAAAGTTGGTATAAACTTAGGTCCTTATAAAAAAGGAGAAAAACCAAATTTATCACCTGATATATATGGCCCCGGCGAAATACAAAAACAAATATATAAAGCAAGTGTTTATTATTACAATAAATACGAATTGAACACGAAAACCAATTGATAATAAAAACAATGATATACGAAGAGCAATACAGGAAACTACTAATTGATATAATAAAAAACGGAGATCTACGTAAAGATAGAACTGGTGTTGGTACAAAAGCTTTGTTCCATAAACAATTAAGCATACAACTTCTTACTGAAAGTAAATTAGGGTTAACTAAAATTACAGGTAAAAACTTCCCAATATTAAAAGGCAAGCACATGAGCCAAAAAATATTTGACACAGAGTTTGAATGGTTTATGCGCGGCGAAACAAATATTCAAAGATTTAAAGATAATGATGTTCATATATGGGATAACTGGGCTACGCCTGAGGGTGATTTAGGCCCTGTTTATGGTTATCAATTAAGAAACTTTAATGGAGAAGATATAGATCAATTAAAAGATCTTATAGATAATATAAACGCGGACAGGCACAGTAGACGTCATGTAATAAGTTTATGGAATCCTGCAATGACGGAGCAAATGGCTTTACCACCTTGTTACTTGTATTTTCAATTTTATGTATACCAAGGTAAACTTAATATGTTTGTAGTTCAAAGGTCGGGTGACATGTTTTTAGGCATACCTTATGATATTTGTTTATTTACAAAAATTATGTTATATGTTGCTTCTGAAACAAATACTTTACCTAATAAATTAGATGTGTCTATAATTGATGCACACATATATACAAATCATTTTGACGCAGTAGGAAAATATATAGAGCAAACAAATTATAAAGATGATTGTTCTTTTACATATGAAAGTGGTAACTTAGTATTACATGACTATGAGCCTGGCCCCATAATTAAAGCAGAAGTAGCAATATAATGTATTACTTATATCACATTCCTGGAAAAAAAATAGGAGTAACAACAAACCTATTAAAACGCGTAACTAAAACACAAGGTTACAAATCAGGTGAGTATGAAATTTTACTCAGCTCTGACGATATAGATTTTATATCAGATCAAGAAAGAGAACTACAAAAAAAGTTTGGATACAAAGTGGATATAACTCCATATAATAAATTATTAAAGACTAAAAAAGAAATGAAAATTAATATTACTGAACAAACGACTACCTTTCCCTGTCCGCGTGTTCATTTAGAGGATGCCTTAATAGAAAACGACGGCATGACATGGGAAACTACATTGGGTGAATTTAAAAACACAGAAGAAACAAGAATATGGATATTAGCAAATGCTAAAAAGTCTATGTTTAATAATGAAAAATGTTTTATATATAATAAAGCTTACTATGAAGAATTTTTATTCCAAACAAATGGAAGAAATATATTTGATCGTATAAGAGCCTGGGCTAAAGAAAGAAACATATATACTCATGGGGATATTAAAACGCAGCTGTTGAAGCTGTATGAAGAAACAGGAGAGCTTTCTGAAGCTGTATTAAAAGAAGATAAGCAAGAAACAATAGATGCTATTGGGGATTGTGTTGTTGTGTTAACTAATTTATCTGAACACTTAGGTGTTAACATAGAAGAGTGTATTGAACAAGCTTATCAAGAAATTAAAAATAGAAAAGGTAAAATGGTTAACGGAACATTTGTAAAAGATGAGTAAAAGAGGATACGATTTTAGAGACCCTATCATACAAAAAGTAGTAGAAAAGTTTATATCAAGATCTAATGTGGGTTTTGATAAATATAAAGTTACACTTGATGAAGATAGTAAGTCAATTAACGAATGGCTTGAAAACATACAAGAAGAGCTTATGGATGCTGTTAACTATATAGAAAAGCTTAAGTCTATATTAACAGATGATTTACAAGAAGCACTGTTAAAACATTACAATGAAAAGAATAAGACGGAGTAAAAAACGAGGCCCTGTTGTATCTAAAAAAGTTACATATGATGGGATTAAATTTGCTTCGGGTTTAGAAAAATATATGTATATTGCATTAAAGCAAAATAGTATTAAGGCTAAGTATGAAAAAAGAACTTTTGTTTTAATTCCTGAATTTTACTTTAATAATGAAAGTTATGAAAGAACAGCAAACGCTAAAGGTGAATTTAAAAACAGAGGTGTTAAAAAAATACAATCAATAAAATATACTCCTGACTTTGAAGGTGAGGGATTTATAATTGAATGTAAAGGTCGTGCAAACGAAACGTTTTCTATGCGGTAGAAATTGTTTAAAAAATATATCACACAACAACTTCCGGGTATTGTACTTTACAAACCCCAAAACCAAAAAGAATGCGACAAAACAGTGAAGCTAATATTAGAGTCTCAAAAGCAATAGCGAGGCAAAAATATAAAGAAAGACAAATAGATAAATACACTAACTGGGCTATGGAAAGCAGAGGCTATTTAAAATGGCACGAGTTAGTAGCAATTCAAGATAAACACGAAGTAAAAATTTATGACTAAAAATAAAAACAACACTAATTGGGAAATACATATTGGGTTTTACCCTGGAATATTAATAGGATTACGTAGTTATAGGATGGGGGGATATGATGATCATGTGTTATATTTGCCTCTTGTAGATTTTTGTTTAACAATTTATAAAAAATAATATGGAATTAAATCAAATTAAAAGTATACTAATAGACTTATTTCAAAATGACTTTAGTAAAAAAAATAGACAAAGACATAATGTGTATCAAAGAGCGGTATTTTTTAGATTATGTCGAGACCTTACGCCATATGCGTTAACAGATATTGGGGCGGTAATAGATAAAGATCATGCTTCCGTATTGCATGGTTTAAAATTATTTAAAAATTTTAAAGATTGGGGAGAAGATATATATCTTTCAATATATAACGAGGCTAGGCTTAAACTAAAGCAGCGATACGATTTTGCTAATCCTCATCTTAACATGACTGTTGAACAAAGATACAAAGAGCTCTTTATGAATCACATAATACTTAAAGAAAAATACTATAAAACTAAGCAAGAGTTAGATAAAATGCGTAACTTAGAGATAATTGAAGCATAAAATGCCTTACACAATAGACGATATAGAAAAAATTGTAGCTTACACAAGTTGGTCAAAAAGACGTAAAGTTGACACGCTGTTGGCCATTGATGCAGATTTGTATTGTAATTTAGGTAAAGAGTCTAGTAAAAGTGAAATTGAAAATATAAAAATACAATCAAGAAAAATATATAGACTTATAAAAACTATAGATGAATATAGTGGTAAGTTGTTATTAAGGAATGAATCAAGATGAAAATGAAGGTGGTTGATTACATTGTATGTTTATTGGTAATACTTTTATTTATTATAGTTGCATCATGCACCCCTGAAGAAGATCAATGTGCTGAATACAGCTTTGTAGACGAAATGTTAGTAGATGATTGTGAGGTAGGAGTGTGTACAAAAGTTTTTCAAACAACAACAACTTGTATAAGTTATGAAAGAGAATAAGTTAATTTTAATGGCACGGAATGTGCAGCGTTTAGAAGAAACAGTGGATCAATTAATTAAAGAATTAATTAGAACACAAAACATGACAATAGGTACACTTGAGGTTATAAAAAGAATGGAAGGTTATGAAGATGCAGTTGAAACACTTAAAAAAGAAAATAAAGAACACAGTAAAAAAGATTCTTAATTAGTTTTTTTTCATATTAATTAGTCAGAGAAGGGGCACAGTTTTGTGCTCCTTTTTGTTTATGCTATCTTTAATTCGTTGTTGTTCATACCAATATTTACTCGGCCACTTTTCATCTAAATAACTTATTACACTACTTTTAATGGTATAACAAGAAACAAACGTAAGTAACACGCACGCAAGTAATAGCTTTTTATATAATGCTATACACTGCTTTTCCATTTTTTCTTTCAGCTTTTAAACAACGATTTCTATTTTGATCTTCTGATATATAACTTATATGTACCCAATCAGGGTTTGTGTCATTACCAAATTCCCATATAATTTGATCAAAATTTAAGTTGTCTTTTATATAATTATACATTTCTGCATTTGTTTTATACCCAAATGTATCATCAATATCAATTGCTCTTCCTTCGCAGTGTTGTGATCTGCTACTACCTCCTATTGCTGTATTTAAATCTACAGATCTAAAAAATGAATTTATTTTTACAGGGCCACGAACCCAATCTCTTAATGGTTCAAATATATTTAAAGCAACCGCTTCCATGTTCGCTAGCTGATAGTTGTCTGGTATGTTATCAATGTTTAGCCGAGTAGCCGTGTTTGACAACACTCCTTCTCTATAAGATATGTGAGGACTAATATTTTTCATAAATTTTTAATTTGAACTTGGTCTTACTTTTGTTTCACTAGGTAATGCTTTAGATTCTGATGGCAAAGAAAGTATTGAAGATGGTCCCCCTACAGTTTTCGGTGTTTGAGGAAGAAGCTCATATTCTGACCAACCTAAAAACATAGCAACTCTTACCCAATTGTCATAATCAGAGTTTAATGCTCCTAATATGTTTTCTGTTTTTCTTAATAATCTATCAAGCGGTATGTTTACAAGAGCTGCCACCTCTGCCGCGCCAACTAACCCTAGGGGAAATTTACTATCGTATTTACCCGCTTCTGCGGCTGCTTCTGCTTTTCTTTGTTTATGACTAATAGGCGGAGATATAGAAAGTAGAGCGTCTGAAATTTCACCGTAATCTGCAAAAAATTGAT
>VMHT01222798.1_pt1 | contig 10991 bp, 7 predicted proteins | sample 4693611 | NCBI WGS metagenome assembly VMHT01 (sample SAMN12280063, study PRJNA550983) | marine metagenome | isolation source: seawater sampled from same location over 5 years 0.02-0.2 micron viral filtrate | place: USA: collected off the coast of southern California halfway between the port... ... | reverse complement strand
CATCTGGTGCTAATGCAGCATAGGGTTTTACAGTACCATTAGTAACAGCCCAATCATTAAGAAGTCTATAAGTATCTGTCAATAAGTTCCCAGTTTCAACACGCTCATGGGTGAATCGTGGTGGACTATTTAAGGTAGCTCCAGTTTTTATATATTCTCCAACTTCGGTTATACCTTTTGTATATGTTGGACCATAAATGTACATTCCAGATGTAGTATCACTTGCGTTAAAAGATAATCTTTTGTTGTTATTTAAATTAATATTATTAGGTGAAACATTATTACCAAAAGACATCATCCATGTAGTTGTAGCATCTGTAGTTGTTGTTCTAGTAATACATCTAAACCAACCATCTCCAACATCTATTATTTCTCCAGTAGCAGTTACTGTTTGTTCTATTGTTCCATTCGCAAGGTTAAATAACACGGTAGAGGAGTTACTAGCACCAGCAGATGGTTGACTTGCTAATGATAAATGTGTAAGTCCATCAGCTTTTGCATAAATAGATAAAGTTCCAACTTCACCAAAACTATTTACTAAATAGACTAAATGATCTCCATTGCCGGTTCCATTAGATTTAACTCTTTTAACATCATAAGTACCAAATGGAGATGCAATTGTAGAAGCATCACTTAAAGTTGTTTTTGCAGTAGCCCAGCTTGAATTAAAGTCACTATGAATAACATTGTTTCTATGTGCAGTTTTTACTAAACCATTACTATCTATATATGTACCTGTACTTGCTCTCGTATGATCTACTAAATATTCTCCAGTTATCTTATCTCTTAAACTACTTGTGCCAGCAAAATCTAGGTCTAAGGACGGGCGAGATCCAGCCTTGTCATATAGAAGATCACCAAAACCTCTAGTTTGACTGACTGCACTCGCCCTTGAAGCAGTCGTTTTCATTAAATAAGCTCCGTGAGTTCTAAAGTTCCATTTGTTGTGCCATCTCTTATGACGGCTATGTTTGCTCCTAAAGGAACAGCAAAGTCTAATCTTTCACCATTAGCGATAAAAGGACTCGTATTACCATTAGCAGTTTGAGTTCCTGTTCCAATGCTAAATCTTATGTCAGCTCCACTCGCTCTTATTGAGATGCGTTGAACTGTTGTGGTCAGTGCAGTATTACTAGATGCAGAACCAGCAGTTAGTTGCCTAGCTGTTGAAGGTACGCCTAATATCTCTACCTGAGCACTTGTGTACTTACTTGGGTATGCCATTGTTTGTTTTGTTTATTATGTTTTTAAAAAGATTATAAAAGACCCATTTATTGCTGCTGAATAGCACTTTGTCTTGCTTTTGCTGTTTGGATAACTCCTAAAGAATAAGCTTGATCAACTTGTGCATTTTGTCCAACAGCTATAGCAATAGATTTTTCATTACAATGGGTAGCATTTTTTTCAACAATTTCTTTTATTGCTCTATCTGCTCTATTAGTTGCAGCACTTTGAATCCATTCGTCAGGATCGTAAGCTACATATTCTAGAGCTTTTTTTTCTGTTTCTGTAAGTGTTATTGTATAGTTCATAAGAATTTATTTTAATTTATAGTTATTAATGTAATCTTGTAACACAAAAGTACCCCTTATTTAAGGTTGCTGATGCTGTTCCTTCTATATTTCTAAACACAACTTCAAGATAATCATTAGCAGAAAACTGTTCAGTTATTGCAAATGTAAAAGACCACTCCATACCATTTTCAGAACCAAAACTTTCAACTGGAAAAGCACTTTCTCTAGGAAAAATAGAGCCATTTTTTCTTAAAACTATTGCAATTCCATCTGAATGTGAGTGAGTATTAACTTGACCTGATAAACAACAGGTTACTAAATAAATACCATCTTGAGAAACCGTTATTCTACTTTTGCTATTTGAATCATTTGTTCCTCCTTTTTGCAAGTCAACAGTCTCAAAATGTATAGGATCATCTTCGTCACTGTCATTAATAGTTCTATCGCTGGGATTACTAAACATCATGGCATCTTGGGAATAGCATCTAATACTTCCAGCCTGTATAACCGCATTACCAGTTTGTTTATATGTACCATCAGAAACAAAGTTCCAACCAGTATTTGAATCACTATTAGTATCGTTATGCCAAATATGATCTATGTTGGATCCACTCCTAGCAGAAAAAGCACCATCAAAATCAACTGATATTAATGTACCACTATCTAAATAGATATCATTTCCAGAAGTTGTAATATCACCACTAAAGGTTGAAGTACCTGTAACAGTTAGAGATCCCGCAGTTGTTGTTCCAGCATTTAAAGTTCCAGTTGTTGATATATTTTGACTACCAAAATTGGGAGTAATTTTTGAGCCAGATATAGTAGAAAGTTTTGCATCTGTCACCGCACCATCACGTATGTGATTAGTTGTGACAGCTCTATCACTATCAGTTGAAGTACTATCTTTTAATTTATCAGCAGTTACATTATCGTCAGCTATTTTACCTTCAGTTACCGCAAGATTATTTATCTTATCTGTTGTCACAGCAAGGTTATTTATATCAGCAGTTTTAACTTCTAAGTCTACAATTTTAGAACTAGAAATAGAGTTGTCGACTATATTAGATCCACTAATTTGTATAGCAGATCCTGAGTTACCTAAAGCTAGGCTATTTATAGACGTTCTATTTTCATCAGCTAAAAATATAGTCTGCTTATTACAGTTATTTAAGTCATTAGCACTGATTGAAGATCCAACAACAAACGTAGCTGCTAATGTCTCAGGTTCTGTTTGTCTATAAATTCGTACATTATCCGTACCACTAGCAGTACCACCCGGAATTGTCACCTCACCGCCAGTTACTGAATCATAATTATTTATAGAAAATCCCGTTTCTGAATTACCACCGACAGAAACTTTAATATCGGACTCTTCTAATGATGGGAAGTCGAAGATAAACGGACCTGTACCACCGCCGTTGTGTAGTTTTTGTGATGCCATGTGTTTAAGTTTTCATTATAAAAGCGAGTGCATAATATGGTGGTCTGTTTTCGTGTGCAGCTCCTCCACCAGCAGAACCAGTTGTTGCACTTACATTAAAGTTACTTCTATCCTCCGCACCACCTGATTGGTTTTGTTCAGGTCCTGAACTAGCTGGATGCACTGCTTTTATGTGTGTATGCGTATGAGATGGTATCTGAGCTGTTGTTAAAGTTACTTGCTCTGCACCACCACTATTACCTACAGAATAATTACTATTACCAGCACCAGTACCATCACCTACACCTACTATAAATCTAGCTCGTAAATCAGGTGTATTATTATTTCCATCACATAATACCCAACCTGAAGGAATAGTAGCAACTGTAGTGTTCCACATAATAATCATACCTGTGACAAACGAAGCTGGAACTTGAGCTAAAGTTATGTAATTAGTGTCGTTAGCAAAGGTTGAAAGGTTTGCTCCAGTATTAGCTTTACCAGCAATAGTCGTATTAATTGAGTTGGCTAATTTATCTGTTGTCACAGCATCGTCAGCTATCTTACCTGTTGTCACAGAAAGATTACCTAGATCATTTGTGCCAACTTCTAAATCTAAAATCTTGCTAGTTGTTATGGAGTTGTCTGCTATGTTAGATCCACTAATCTGTATTGCACCAGAAGCATCTCCAGCAGCTAAACTTGTAATAGAGTCACGATTCTCTTCGGATAAATGAAAAGCCTGTTTACCTTGTGTATTCAAGTCTGAGGCGGTAATCGACGATCCAGCAGTAAAGTTGACTTTTGGAGTTGAAGGTGTTTGTCTTGTTATTCTAACTTTGTATGTTGTCTGTGAATTTGTAAATCCTCGAGCAGTTTCAGATATAAATTCAATATATGAATTACTACTTCCAGCTACTGAATAGTTTTCAATAGTGTAGTGTGTAGTAATTGTTTTAGTAGTTTTTACATTAGAAGGGTCTATAATTTCTACTTGTATATCTTCCCGATTTAAAGTAGCAAATGAAAAAGAATACCCTAAGCCACTTGTATTAGAAACCTGCCCGACTCCTGTATGTGTAATTGTTGATGACATTATTTATATATGTTAATAAGGTTACGGGTTTCTTGTTTTTTAGTTAGCTTTCTGACTCTTTTCTTTCTTAACTCTTCCATTAATGTTATAGCTTCTGGATCATTTCTTAGCTGTGCCCAAGCTTTTTTACGAGCCTGATCAAATAATCTACCTATCATAATGTTATGGTAGTAGTCTCTAGAATCATACTGGTCTCGTAAACCAGCTTTTATGTCAGCGTACATTTTTTCCATAGATGCTATAATTTTTGGATCTACAGCTAGCTTGTCTAGTTTACGTTCTAAATTTTGCATACCGATATAGCGTTGAAACTCAGATCTAACTCTAGGAGCGTCTGTTAAGTTTGTACTATCAGGTGCGTAATATGTAGACATACGTAAATCATAGCCACTGTCGAATAAAAAATTACGACCAACACTTTGGTCTAGATTGAGACTGATAGGACTAACTGCATTATACGCACGAGTTAAAAAGTCCCAGTCTTTGATAGGCTGACCATTTAACATGTCATACTTAATTGGAAGTTCTTTTACACCGGGTACTTGTTCAGTCATTAAGTTACGGTTACGAACTGACTGGTCAATACCAGATCCTATTTCACGCATATATGGTGTAAATAGTTTACCGAGCTCGTTACGTAAACCAGCCATAGGTATAATATTGTTACCTAATCCACCTATAATTCTATTAAACTGACCGGGTCTGCCACCAAATAAGTCCACAAATGACTGTATACCAGCAAGATAAGACTTACTTGTAATAGCTTGTGCGACTACAAGGGATATTTTCTGTAGTTCAGTTTCTGTCCACTCTTCACCCATCAGTTCACTTGCATCACCTACATCAGCTATAGTAGACATAATAAGGTTAAATGGTTCAAAGTTGTCATAACCAACACGTACAGCACCTAGCTTTATAGTTCTTGGTTCCCACTTACCGTCAAGCCACATCTGCCTTTTTTGTCTGTCAACTGGTCCGTTGCCGTTTAGATCTCCACGCATCCATGCCTGTGTAGCCATAAATACTACAGCAGAACCTATCGCAAATCTGCCTGTTTGTAAAGCTTTAGCATTGGCAAGTTCTGTAGCATTAGTAATACCATACTTACCTACCATATCTAAATTAGCATTAGTAGCTAACGCAATATCATTAAATTCTTTTACAAGAAAGTTAAAACCGGGTGTATATTTACCTGTCAATGCAAGTCCGTTTACACCTGTTCTAGCAAACAAAAAGAATGGTTTGGCTAGTGGTGTAGAGGTAAATACATCGTTTAAACCTTTTGCAAAGCCTGTAAGCTCCTGTGTAAGAGTAACTTCTTTACGTGCAAACTGTGTGGCTTCGTCTGTTAAATTACCATTAGCGTCAAACACCTGTGAATAAAAGTCATCTTCATATGCTTGCATTAACTTTTTAGTAATTTTAGGTGTTTGGATTCCGTTACCCTGTAGCTCCAAAACTCTACGCATAGACTTTTCACGCATCTTAGCACGACCAAGAATATATGCAAAAGCATCATCAGTCGCTGCCATAATCTTTGTAGAGTATGTCAAGAAATTAGAATCGTTCATCTTGCGAGCCATGTTAGCTACACGAAATGCAGCTACATCACCGGCATCAGCTCTACCACTATCTTCTGCCCATCTACGTATTAATTCCCAGTTCTGATCACCACGACTAAACTCAGAGTATCTGGTTTTAATTGTAGCTACATCACCTTTCCAATAGGAATTTAGTTTAGTTCTAAATATTGTAAAAGATTCTGGTATAGCTTCTACCATGCCATTGATAGCTGATAGGCTTGCTCTTACTGTAGATGCGTCACCATCAAATGGATAACGTATCGCAGCACCTAGAGCTGTAGATAACGGGCGTAAAAATGTTGCACTGGCTGTACCCATAATAGCACGAGCTGGTGTTTTAGGTCCAGATAATACACTGTTAGTCATTACACCTTCTAGTTCTCGTATTAGAGCACCAGTACGATCAACGTCGTTCTTACTTAATTTACCACCTTTAATAACTCTTTTAGCCCAGTTGTCAAAGTCCTCAAGAGTGTTTACATCATCCATCATAGAAAAAGCTTCTATCATAGCGTTCATTAAATCTTCATCTTGATTATCTTTTGTAATCTTAAGTATTGACATAATCGACTCTTTAGAGTCAGCTACGGATTGTTGAACAGCATCTTCTATAGCTACAGTTCTCTGCTTACCAGCTTTTAAGTTTCTAAAAGAATCAGATTTTATAAATCTAGCTTTCTTAGTTTCGTATAAAGCTGTTAACATAGTGTCAACTATCTGTTTAGCTGGTCCGTCTATATCATTAATATCTACTAGATCTGCTATTTCACGAGCAGCGATACCTGTATCTCTTAGTTGTTTCATCAACGAACCTAAAACAAGGTCAGCCACGACTACATTTTTAGATGTCCAAATAGCTTCTCCATCAACTATGTCAGGTCGTGCTTCCAGTAATTCTTTTAAGTATTCACCAGCTGACATATCAGCAGCATTTCTGCCCTGTGTAATACGTTGATGTGCTTCAATAGCTTCTCTAAATGTATTAACTAAAGTTTGTCTGTCACCTTTTGCAACTGCTAGTTCTTTAGCAAACTTATCACTACTCATAAGTCCACGCATAATACGTTCAACTGTAGCGTCGTCTGTTGCCCCTTCTTGTGCTATACGCTCACGCTCGAGTGGTCTGGTTACAGAGCCTGTTGCTCCCTCTTCCTGACCCCACTCCTTGCGAGTTCGTGATAACTGTTCACGAGCTACCTGTGGATCTACTTCTGATGTATGTGCTCCTTGGTGTGCATCCGATATAGGTGCGTTTTTGTCAGCTCTAAATTCAGCTTCTCCTTTACGTAACTGTGCTACACCAGCTTCTACAGTCTGATCTTTGATACTTTTGTTACGTTTGACAATCTGTTCAATTACAGGTTGACTACCTTTTTTAAGTGTGTAGGCTAATCCATCAAAGAATAGACCAAAACCCATACCTTCTACGATGTTTTTTATCTTCATCATAACAGGAGAGTCGGTATCTTTTGTAGATATAGGGGTGTCAGCCCAGCCATATCTATCACGTAGTGCCCCTAATGCGTTCTGCTCATCTGACTCTTTAGATACAAGGTCAGACACAGCACCAACAGCTGCACCTCTAGCAAGTGTACTACTTGTAATAGCAGTTAAACCAGCTGGTATAGATACAATTCCTGTAGCTGCAACACCTTTAGCTGCTGCTACTGTACCAACTGCTAGAGATCCAAAGTGTACTAAACCTCTCAGTTGTTTACCCCACCATGTTTTAGTTTCGATAGGGTTATCATATGCGTCAAAAGGTGTCCATTCTGGTTTATATGTACCAGTCTCTTCCCTCTCTCGCTGCATTTCTCCTGATAACGCATCTTTTGTACGCTCAGGAAAGGTGGCAATAGAGGATGCAGTATCTTGTAAACCACCTGATAAGATGGACTGACCCTCTTTTATAAAAGCTTTAGCTCCCCAAGTTTCTGCATTTCTGGGATCTTCCTGTTGAGCTAAGGCTTGTTCTTCATTTGCTGAAGTTTCTTGTTCAGCTGCTGCCCGTGCTGTATCTCTTTCTTCAATTTCTTTTAGATAGTCTCCAACACGTTCAGCAGCTAAATCGACGTTTTCGTCGGTTAGTCCGTAGGAATCAGTCATCTGCCTCTTAGTTCTCGTTTACTTAATTTTGATCTTCTTAACTTCTCTGCGTCTTCTCTTGCTTTATCTTCTGCAAGAAGTTTGTCAAGGTTCTTTTGGTATCTTTCTAAGTCACTAAGTATTACTTTAGCAACATCAGCTTCTAAATTTTTAAATTGAGCAAAGTAATTATTTTTTAGGTTAGGAAATACTTGTTGGATAAGTTCGTTTTCTTCGTTTGTAAAATTAACTAACTTTCTAAAGTTCTGTGTTTCATCAGTTACAGCTCCACTAATAGAATTAGTACGATTAGCATTTATAGACATAAGGTCGATAACAGCCATACTTTGTAAATCTTCTGTAAACTCCTTGTTTAAATCTATTTTACCTTTATCAGCTAGCTCTAGTATTTGTTCGCCAGTAAGTTTGTAACGACCAAAGTCAGTAGATCCACCTTTTGCAAGATTAATAAGCTGTCCCCCCTTAAGTCTAGTTAATCCTTGTCGCTCTGAAGTAACAGTACCACCACCTCTTGCAAAAATAAAAGTAGTATCTTCTATTTGACTTGTACCACCACTTCTATTTATAGCATGTTGGTTGAGAAAGTTTCTCATGTCTTCCTGTTCACCCTCAGAGAATGTTCGTAAGACTTTTTGAGCAGTAGTTCTGTTTTCTACATCGTTAACTTTTTTAGGATCCTTAAGAATTTTGGCATTAAAGTTCATTAACCTTTTACCTTCTTGATTATAAATACCAAGCTCTTTACCTCGAACTTCAGCAGCTTCATAGCCACCTAGTACTTTAACCTGACCATCTTCAATTACTCTAAAACGTAGATTTTTATAAAACTGTCTTAATTGTGGATTTCTTTCTCCACCAGTATTAAGATAATCAAACAACCTATCTACATCTTCTCCAGCAAGAGCTGTTTTACTATACAATAAATCTGGATTTTTATTAACCTGATCTCTAACTCTTAGTAAGTCACCAACAGCGTCACTCGTTTTTATCACGGCTGGAGCTTTTACAATCTCGTCAAACCGAGTTTTCATATCCGCAAAAATTTCATCACGACGTTGTTGAAATGTATACTGACCTGAGCCTATAGCAAATTCTAGGGCTTCAAGATCTTTACCATTTTCACCATACAATAATCTTTTAAATTCATCCTGTAATCTTTTTACAGCATCAGAATCACTAAGTCCAAGTTTAGGTCCAGCTTCTAAAGTCTGTTTTTCTCTGTACAGCAATTCGACGTCATCCATAGCTGTGTTAACTTCAGATGCAAATTTAGTAGCAGTTAAGACTTTCTTATCTCTGACTCCACCTGTATGTGTTTTGTTGTGAAAACTTTGTAGGTCTTTAGGAATCGGAGTTTCACCTTCTATATACCAGTCAGCCTCTATAAGCTCTTCAAACAAACTTCGTATTTGTGAGATTTGTAATGTACCATCAAGACTAGCCTGTTTTAAAGGTTCTATTTCGTCCCGTTCATACTCTCTAGATTTTATAATACTTGTGTTTACTGCTTCTTGATGTATGTTTGCTTTTTTGTCATTTATGATTTTTTTAAGTGTCTGAACTCTACCACTAGCTTTAGCATAAAATACACTATCTTTATTTTTTATAGAGTCTAAATATTCATCAACATTTTTAAAAGTTTTATCTGGTTGATCAGTAGGTGTAAAAGGTAACTCATCAATTATTCTCAACCCTTCGTCGGGTGTAAGCACATTTTTGCTAACTAACTTTCCAACACGTTCATAAACATAGTCCTGTGCCTGTGCACTGGTATAGTTATACTCTGCTTTAACTTGAGCAACTATACCTTCTGTACCATAAAAGCTAGATTTAGACTTTATTACAGCATCAACAATTCTGTCATCTGTAACTCTTATTCTCTCATTTTTTTGAGTTTCTTCTAACGTATAAACAAATTTTTTTTGTGCTGTTTCTAATTGTTTGTTATATGTTGGGTAAACCTTGTCAAATAATTTACGTTCTAAACGAGGATCAGTAGGATCACCACCTGATGCGATCCAGTTATAAATTACGGTTCTATAAGTAGAATCTAAAGTTCTACGTCTGTAAGTATCTGTCCACTCATCTTGTGAGGTTGCATTGTCTGCACCAATCTGATCTAAATAATCATTTATAACTAAAGGTCTACCAGCAGCATTATAATAAGCCATATGCTCATCTAATTTACCGTCTAGCACCTCGTCAGGAATAAAACCTATTTGTAAACCTAGTTTGTCTGCAAGTTTTAAATTAGTATCACGATCAATTTCACCTAGAGCCTGTGCTTCTTGAAAATCCCTGTTATCTTTTAGTCCATCAATAACTGTAGTCATTTGTTCCTGAAATTTAAGTCTTTCAGGTTTAAGCATTTTTTTAGTCAAGCCGTCAGCTTCTTTTGCTAACATCTGTTTTCGGATGTCCCCTACAGTGCCTGCAATATTTGAAAGAGCAGCTAGCCGCTTATCCATTTTACCGGCGGCTAGTTCCTCTAGTTCTATCATTTGTGCAAAGAACTCCTTAGTGTCCTTTATTCTTTCCTTACTGTCTTCATTGACAGGTTCAGTCATGTCTGGAGATGTTGCTAAGTAGTTAGTCTTACTTATGTCAGGGACTGCATCTCGTGGCGTACCAACGACGTTCTGAAATGATGATGTCATAATTAGGCTTTAAATCCTGAGTATATACTTGCAGCACTGCTTGCGAGTTGCAGTGCACCTGTAAAGTAATCTGTTGGAGGTAACATAACTGGAGCACCAAATGCTGGAGGAATACCTAGCTTTTGTCTAGCATTAGCATTAGCAGCTTGGAACTTACGTCTTGCACCTTCTTGAGCGTATGCCATGTTTCGACCAAACATGTTACGTGTTACACCTTCTATTTCTGCTTGACTTCTAAGTAGACCTTGATACTGTTTCTTACCAAATGTTCTACTTCTACCACCCTCGTCAATTTTCTTTTTACCAAAATAGTTTGCAACGAGTTTCTGGTTTCTTAAACGACCCTTACCTTGAGTATAAATAGCTCTTACGTAAGCATCGCTGAGGTCACGACTGTACCCCATTACATTTCTGTTTTGAGCTCTTGCTAAACTTGTCTCCTTGTTAAAGAACATTAAGCTCTTTTGTTGGAAGTTAGCATGCTTCTCTCTATTTCTTTCTCTGGCTGCTCTTCTAGCACCAGCGTTAGCGTCTACGCACACGGCAAAATTCTATAAATGTTACATTGTTCGGCCCCCATTCAAACTTACGTAAGAATTTAAAGCCAAGGAACTT
>VMHT01066816.1_pt1 | contig 10991 bp, 13 predicted proteins | sample 4693611 | NCBI WGS metagenome assembly VMHT01 (sample SAMN12280063, study PRJNA550983) | marine metagenome | isolation source: seawater sampled from same location over 5 years 0.02-0.2 micron viral filtrate | place: USA: collected off the coast of southern California halfway between the port... ... | reverse complement strand
CCAGACATAATACCTGTATTAGTAGAGCCACCTCTTCGAAACATTGGTCTTTTTAATATTCTGCTCATTATGGTTTTTTACCAAATATCCTTCCATAGATATCAGCGCCTGCTAAACCTAAACCTAAAGCTGTTGTTAATGGACTAGCTTGAGTTGCTTGTGGAGCATCACCTATTTGTACAGTCCCTAGACCCGACAGACCAGCTACACCTTGACCTAACATTGATAATCTTCTTCTTGGATCATCAACTGCCATTTGTGCTGCTTGTCTTTGTGCATCACGTACTGCTTGTGCTTGAGCTTGTTGCTGTGCACCTAATGTGCCAAGACCAGATATCTGTGCTCTACTAAAGTCTTGAGCTCTCGCTCCTAGTCCTGATTGTAAGTTAGCTAAACCCATTTGATTTGCTAAATCTTGTTGTCTTGCAGCTTGTGCTTGTTGGAAACCTTGTTGTAATAAATTAGATTGTATAGCCGCTCGATTCCTGTCACTTGCTGATTGATACTCTGCTCTTTGTACACCTTCACGGCCACCACCAAATGCACCTGGTATACCAAGTGTTGCTGCTGCTTGTTGGTTTTGTCTTATCTGAGCTTGTCTATCAAATTCTGTTAATGTTGCATCTATAACTTGTTGTTGATACGGCGACATGTAAGCTGTTGTTTGAGCAGTTGTCATAGGACCTGTTAATGCAGTTGCCCCTGTTGCAGCTGTTTTTGCTTCTGTTAAAAAGGGTTGATAAGCACCAAGACCTGTTGTTGGGTCTACTGCTTGTGTTCTAGCATCAATTTGTAATTGTGATTCAGGTTCAACTGTTGGTGCAAGTTCAGCCATACCTGCTCTTGTAATACCAAACTGTTGTGCTTGTGCTTGTCTTTGTGCAAACTGTTCTGCAGTTTCACCTGGTTGTTGAGTTGTTGCTGTAGTAATACTAGGTATACCAGCTTGTCTTGTAAGATCTGCTGCATAAGTTTTACCTAATGCTTCTACGTATTCTGGTGGTAATGTTCTTGTTTCTGTTATACCGCCTGTTTGATATTCATATCTCATTATGCTCTTCTCTTTTCTAATTTTTTCATTGTATCATACATTCTTTGTGCTCCTTTTTCAATACTGCCGCCACCCGCTCCTCGAACAGCGTTAGCCGTCATTACAAATTCGTTCTTAGATAACATAGCGGGTACGTCATCTGCTTTTTCTTTAATACCTACTGGTACAAAACCACCTTTATCTCTGTAGTCTCTTTCCATAACTCCTGCTTTATTTGTTCTCATAATACCTGTTGGCATACCACCATCACGAACATTGTATCTTGCAACAAATGCATTTTTACCTGCATCATCTAGTGCAGAATACTCTGGGTCAAATTTATAATAACTATCCATATAAGTTCTCATTTGTTGGCCAACTCTTTCTTTTCTTGCAGCTAGATAATCTTCCATGGTTTCACCAAGTACTGGTTCTCTAAACTCTCCTTGAAAGTAACTTGCTAATAAAGAAGCTCCTGCTGTAACAGTTCCCGCTGCTAGTTGCGCTGCAACTCCTCTAGGTAATTTTTCTATAAATTTTTTTAATCCTTTTTTAGGAGAAATTTGAGGAAGTAAATCTGTAGGATCTTTTGTTACTTTAGAAGTATCTACTTGTTTTTTATTAAATAAATCTCCTATTGCCTGTGTTCGCTCTTGACTTAATGGAGAAGTAAAAATTTTGTCATCAGCTCCTCTAAAACCTAATTGAGTATCTCCACCACCTACTGTTCTAAACAACTGACCGGCTGCATAAGTTCCAAGACCTTGTTTCACTGCATCACTTAAACTACCTCTTTGATCAAACCTACCAATACCTCTCATCAATCCAGCAATGGCTGGGTTAAACGGTGCAACGAATGGTGCAGCTTTAACTGCAACACTTGCAAGTTCATTAGGTATAAGTTTTCTTACTCTGTCTTTAAGTTTATCAATAATCCCAAAACCTGTTCTACTGCCCATCGGTATACCTGTATAACCACCACCACCAATAGTTCCTGAAGCGACATTCATAATTCCACCTTTATTACGTAACTGTCTTGGCATTTTTGCTCTATTTATCATATGTCAATTGTTTTATTATATTAAAAAGGCAGGGATTGCACCTGAATTTACATTAATACTTGTTTTTCACAAGTAAATCAAGACTATGTTGTAACCTCTCTAGGCTTAGATTCTAAGGCTGAAAGGACTACATGGAGTCTATTGGCTGTTGCCGCAGTCACTTTTAATACTTCACTTTCTTGTAATACTAAAGGAGCTGATAATAATTCTGTTGTTGCATTAGCAGATATAGCTTTAGTTTTAAAAAGACTAAATACTGCATCTGATGTATCTGTTATAGTAACTGTTATAGTATCAGAATTTCCAGAATCCTCTGATACCAATATAGATTTAATTACGGCTGTTGTAGCCGATGGCACTGTATATAGTGTTGTAGCCGATGTAGATGTTAAATCTGCTTTTTTATTTACAAATGAATTAGCCAAAGAAAAAAGCCTCCACCTCTGATTCGTCTTTTAAATCTTGTTGATAAGTAGTGTTTAATTTTTGCACTATACTATCTACATCTCTTACAAAAGACTGTTGAGTTTGTTGATCGTATTTTACGTTTGGTTGTGTTAATGATTGTACTATTCTTGCCATTATCTTCTTCCATCCGGTTGATAATCAATTCTAAATGTACCTAGTTTCCAAAACTGACTTGTACTAGTGTTATCTATCTTTAATGATATTGATCTAGCTCTTGCTCTAGTGTCAATCTTTTGTGTACCACTTGTTACAGTAAATGGTCCTAACGTTGAGCTAGCTGCTGTATCATTAGGAAAATCTCTTAAGTTTAATGTTATTCTTGCGTCCCCCGTTTGTGATAAAAAGTCAGGTATAACTCTTCTTATTTTCATCATAAACTCACCATCACCAGTAAGTCCTTGTTGACCAATATCAAAATCACCTGATTCAATTGATGCAGTTATTGCAGTTGTTGCACCTTCTTTAATTTGATTTAATCCTGTTTCATGTTCATAGTAAGTTGATGTACCATCACTATTACCAAAAATATAATTAGTATCTGTTGTAGCGGTTGTACCATCTGAGTCATATTCTGTTGCATGAGGTTTACCAAATACAGCAGAATCTTGCCACGCGCTCCTTGCTAATGTACCTGTAGTCCATACAGGTCTTTCGGGAGATGAGTCTAAATAGTTATAAGTTACAACTCTATTAACTGTGCCTGATCCAGAATTTGGATAAAACCACATAACCTCACCAAACAAGTTATTTAATCCTGCATTAATGTGTTGTTTAGGAATTGTATTAATATCATCATAAACAAAGTCTTCAACTAAACATGGTAGTGATTCTAGTTTACCAGTATATCTAAAAAAACCATTTTCTGACATCCAATAAGCTGCACCGTCAACCTCTACTGCTGCGTTCTGTCCTATCAATCCACAGTTTGTACCTACTTGTTGAAATGAAAAAGTAAACGGTGGACCAACAAATCTCATAATAAACAACGCTGTGTCTGTCCAAATATAAATTGCATCTCTACCTCTGATAGCTCCAACAATCTTAGATCCATCTGCAAGTCTTTGTGTACCTGCAGTGTTAGTCGCTGATGGTGTATATGTATTAATATCTTCTTGAGATGAAAATCTTATAAACATTTCATCTTGTGTAGATTTTGTACCAATCGTTGTTTCTGTTCCAAAAAATACTAAGTGTCTATCGGGTGTAGTTACAATACTAAATGCAGATGCAGTTGGAGCATTAGTTATAATTGTTGCTCTTGTATCGGTAGCACCTGTTGGATTTGAGTTCCATTCGAAACTTTCACCACCATTAATTGTTGCAATAAGCTTATTACCTAAATTATCTAACGACCATAAACCTGGTGCTGTTACAATATCTCCTGATGCTGCAGCGTTCCATGCAAAATAATTAGATGCATCGGTTACAGTATCGCCACTTGAGTGTGACGCAGCTGTTGTTCCACTTGCCCCTCTAGTTAATCCTGATAATGTTCCACTACTATTTGATGTATATGTAATTAGCTCATTATCTATAATAACTGTTCCAGATGATGAAAATGAAGATGAGCTTGCCATAGTTAAAGATGTTGCTGATGTGTTAATGTCCGCAGATAATGTTGATGTAAACTGACCTTGTTTAACACCACCCCATGAACCAAGTCCCCAACCTGTTGATGCAACCTCAACTGCAGGTCCCACTGGATAATAATGTTTAACTCTAATACCACCAGATGTTGATGCACCTGATCCTGCTTCGTTTGAACCAACGTTAATAGTAAGTGTAGTATCTGTTGGAATACTAGTTACCATAAATTTATTGTCATCAAAATTTGATGAATTAAAATTAGAATTAGTTATAGATGTAAAATTGTCTAATAATATAATGTCATACTGATTTATATTATGAGCAGATGAAAATGTTAAAGTTACAACTGCTGATCCGTTGGTTGTAGAAAAAGCATTTGTTAATGTTGTAGTTGTTTTAATTGGATGTATATCATAAAAGATACCTCCAGAATAAGCATACAATATTCTATTTGTACCTAATGCTGCATACTTAATACCTGATGTATTTACAAAGTGATGGATAGCTGTATTACGACCAGTAATATCAACTGAGCCTAATTGTGCCCAACCACCTATTTTTTCTGGTGACTGATATCTAAAACGAACATTGTCTCCTGAAACCCATTGACTCTCGCCGCCTGTTGATGTGACTTGTTTATTAAATCCCGGTGCAAATTTTACTTTTTGTAACATATAACTCCATATATTATATATTCCTTATTGGTGGAATACCTAACATCGGCCTTTTGTCAAACCTATTCTTTTCAGCAAAAGGACCATTTACATGGTTATAATGAAGGAAGACTTGTCCGCAGACATTTCCTTCAAGCGGTTCTCTCCAATGCTCTAATTCGCATCCACTATATACTAGCATATCTCCGACATCAAGTAAGACTTTAGTGCCTTCTGGTGCTTCGGGCTTATGTATGTTTTTATACTCGTCTATAACGTTGTCAGCCCCCGTGCCATCTATAAATATTGGCCATTTATCACCACCTAAATGAATGGTAGTAGATATTTCACAACTAGGTCTATCTTTATGTCTTCTTAATATATCTCCGTGTTTATATATTCTAGCGTATGAGTAAGTTGGAATTAAATGTAGTCCTGTTTCTTGTTGCATTTTTGGTAATACTTTCATCAGTAATGTTTCCATAACAGGGTCAGCGTAATGAGAGTAAGTGTTTGGAACTTGTTGATCTGTCCATGTGCCTAACATTCCTGTGTCATATGTAATATTGTTTTGATACATAAATTGAACTGCATCTCGTTTAAGTAAAAAATAATTAAATATAAAGTTAGCTAACTCGTAACTAATTGCATTTTTTATTATTTGGTATTTATTAAACATTAAAATAATAAAAAGTTAAAAGACACAGATATTCTTATGTCATTGCTTTTATTAGGTTCTACTTTATGCCACATCCATGCAGGAAACATTATAAGTCTTCCAGGAATTGGATCATAATAAGTTTCTCGCCACAACTCTCTAGGTAATTTTACTTTTTTTCTATTAGGCATACATTGTTGTGATCCAGGTCTTGGATCCATTAAACCTAATCTTCCAGAATTAGGTTGTCCTTTTACATAATAAACGCCAGAAAACAATGAATTAGGATGTATGTGAGATTGATTATATCCACCAGGGGGATTAATGTTAGCCCACATGTTTCCTAGTTTAGGGTTTATGTCCAAATACTCTTCTTGTATAATTTCATTTTGCATTTGAAATAATTCTTTAATTAAAGGTTTATATTCTTTTTTATGATTCATATCAGTTTGTGAATGCCAGCCATTCATATTAGTTTTGTTTACACCTTTATCTTGATTACTCCATTCAATTATTTGTTTTTCTAAATATGTATTTAATTCATTAGCGTTGGGCAAATCTTTAATATAAATAATAGTTGGAAAAAAATATTCTTTAATCATTTAAAAGGTTCTCCTCCAAACCACATAACAAGTGATTGTCTTACACCTTTTATTACTGGTGCTACTCTATGATTTAAAAATGATGCAAATATTATTGCATGACCTTGTTTAAGCTTAACTCTTTTACCAGGTGCCATTAGTTCTAAGTCTCCACCTTCAAATTGATTTTCAGGAGATAATAAACAAGTCATAGATATTTTTCTTACAGGTGGTTCTTTTTCCATAGTAACATCTGTGTCCATATGCCAATCATAAAAACCACCTTCAGGGTATTCTGTAAATTGAGCTTGTTCTGTTATTTGTATATCTCCAAATCCAAAATGATTTCTATTTGCTTTTTGAATAAACATATTAAGATCATCATACATAGGTTGCATTTCTTTAAATGGTATCCAAGAAATAGTTGTTATTCTTTTTTTTGTATCTAATCCACTACCAAGTTTATTCATTCCAACTTGTGCTTTTTGCGGTGGTTGTCTTCTACCACAATCAATAATTTGTTGACATTGATCAGGTGTAAATAAGGGAGTAGTTGTTTCAACTATCCAGCTTTTCCATTTAGGTTCTGTTATTATCATGTTGCACTCCTATTTTTAATAGGGTCATAATTTACATCCATATTACATGCTAATGTTCTTCTGATGTCTGTGCTATTATTAAAAGGATATACACAATGTCTCATGTCATAAGGAAATACATAAAAATTTCTTTCTTTCATAATAGGCCCATAATCAGTATTACAAAACTGCCCTGATGAATTTCCTAAAATTTGTAAAGATCCATTCATAGGTTTTTCTGCCGCTGAATATTCAACACCTGTGTTCTTTGGTAATTTTAAAATCATAACTGAAGACAAGCCAGTAAACAAAGATCCTTGGTGAATATGTACTGGGTTGTATTCATTAGCTTTCATTTCATTTATCCATATAGAATTCATATGCATTTTATATTCTTTAATTTTATTCCAATCTAAATAATGTTTCATAACTGTATAAAACCATTGTGTTACGTTTTGTGGTAAAAAATTATGTGGATGCATTTTATTATTAGGCGCACCGTCAAAAAACAATGAGTGTTCATTTTCAATTTTACCGACTAATTGTGGATTAGCTTTAGGTAATTTATGTCGCTTTGTTTCATATGCGTAATTTAAAATATTGTACACATCTAAAGGCACTTCATATTTTAAAACTGATTGACCTAAAAATATAAAATTAAAATCTAATGTGTTCATATTTTTCTTTTATACGTTGTGGTATTTTTTCTATGTAAGGATTATATTCTTTCTTAATTTCTGTTTTTATTTTATGCATATTGTTTCCAACTATGGTATCATCATAAGGTATACCATTGATATTTATTTGTTGCAAGTTTGTAAATTGGTGTGGGTAATAAGGTATGTCTAAAAAATTATAAACTTTATTTATTTCTTCTCTCGGGTTTTGTACTAAATCATCATATTTTATAAAATGACATATATTAGGATAATTAAAAGAATTTTTAATTGCGTCTAAATCTTTAGCAATAGCTCCATTAATATTCATTAACATAGATAATTTTTCTTCATCGTTTTTACAACCATATTTATTTGGAAAAGCATTAGGATTTTTTGTGTACCATTGCATGTAAGAAGCAAGTACATCCATTAAATCTCTAAGTAATACTACGCACTTAAAAGGTTTTTTAAAATGTTTTTGCATTAAAGCAAAATTACCTGTGGTCATAACAGGCCCACGATCTATAATATATTTTTGTGGCCAATCTCTATAATAATTTACATAAACAGAATTTAACACGTTATCTAAAGATTGATGATCTGGATAATTTTGAAACACATCTGTTTCTTTTAATAAAAATAAATCTTTTACTATCTCTAGTGTAATGGAGTTAGCAGTGCATGCTATATTAGGATTTTGATTTATAATAGATGTAAACAAGGTATTACCCGACCTTGGCATTGCAACTAAAAAGAAAAGTTTTTTAATCCTGTTGTCCGATTGAGTTTTTTTCGAATTCCAGTTTTGCATTTTCTTTCTTTTTATTCTCTATTTGTATGTCTTTTTTAATTCTTTCTATAGACTGCAATTGTCCTAATACATTAAATACTTCTGGTTGACTTGATCCTGATGTTAAAGTTTCTGCCTTATTCTTCATAGTTAAATGATAAGAGTTTAATTGGTGAGTATTAACATTTTTAGTATCAAACGAACCATCATCAAATTTCTTTTTAAACTTAGACCATAACTTTATTTCTCTCATTCTATCTCTTGCCACTAATTGCATAGATGCTTTACTATATACTTTTTCATCTATATCTATTTGTAGTAATTCTTTTTTTAATGGATCTTCTTCTTTCTTTAATTTTTCTTGTAATCTTTTAATTTTTACTTCTGTTCTTCTATAGTCAAAAGAAAGATTCATTAAATTTTCTAAAAATACATTTTGTTCTCTAACACACTGCCAGTATTTAGAAGCTTTTGTTGGATACTTTGCATCATTTAAAACAGAAAACTGCATTTCAGTTTCCGTTCTAAACATTTGTTTTTTAGTCCAGGTGTCTCTTAATTCTTCTGTTAAACCTTTAAATATTTTAACCTCTTCTGGGTCTAGTAAATTATTAAGGTTAGGTGCTTCTTTTTCTATAAGTTCTTTTATGTTTCTTTTATCTGTCATATTAATCCTTTCATTATCTGTAATATAACTATTAATTAATCAAAGTCAATTGTTTTAGCTGCTCTTAAAGCTGTTGTCTCACCTGTAAATTCTTCTGTTGCATTAGAATTGCCTCCACCGAAAATCATTCCTGCTGGTTGTGCTGCTGCAGTTGCTCCTCCACCAAAAGTTCTTGCAGTCGCTATACTAGGTGCTGTTACCCAAGAAGTACCATCGTAATGTTCAGTCTTAGCAGTTGACCCTGAAGGATGTCCTCCAGCTGCGTCCCATGCTGCAGTTTGAATTCCACCACTCATAGCTTGACCCATTCCTCCTGTATTTTTAGCACCTCCAGCTGCATAATTAGTTCCGTCATAATGCCAAGATAAAGTTACTACATTTCCTGCTCCTTCTGGATGTGAAGGTCCTCCTTCACCACCAAATATCAACCCTGCTGTTAACGTTCCAGCAGATCCATGATTATTTAATGATGTTGGCATATCTTCAACTGTGCTCCAGCTTGAGCCATTATACTCTTCTGTTTTAATTAAAAAACCACCAAGTGGTCCAGGGCTTCCTGGACTTGCATATCCACCAGATCCAACTGCTGCTGTTTGTACTCCAAACAGAGTATACTGTCTTCGATTTGTATTTAAATCATCTCCTTCTGCCCAATTAGTTCCATCATATTCTTCAGATACTACTTGATCATTATTTGGTCCTGTAAAACCTCCAGCCACAATTGCTGCAGTTTGTGTTCCACAACCAGATACATACCCTCTTCCTGTATTTAAATTATTTACTTCAGTCCAAGATGAACCATCATATTCTTCTGTTAAACCTACGTAGTTTGGACTTGCAGGGGGCTGTCTTCTACCAGCACATAATCCTGCTGTTTGAGTACCTGCTCCCGCCATACCAGTTCCAGCAGTACCTAAATTTTCACCACTAGACCATGCACCAGCAGTTGTTGCAGAGGTAGATATATTCCATTCTTCTGTTGCTGCTGAAAAAGGTGGACCATCTCCTCCTCCAAAAGCAAGAGTAGCTGGGTTTGACGCTGATAAAGAACCAGCTAAATGTTCTCTAGCTGTTGATAAGTCTGCTAATTCAGTCCAAGAAGTTCCGTCCCAAGATTCTGTTATGCCTACAACAGCAGTAGAACTTTGTCCACCAAACGCTAAACCAGCAGAAGTTGTTCCCGATGCTGCTGCGTGAAATCTTGCAGTATTTAAATCTCCAACTTCAGTCCAGCTTGAACCATCCCATGATTCAACACTAGCAACTAAACTTGGTGATTCTCCAGAAATACAAAGTGCAGCTGTTTGAGTTCCTAAACCAGCAACAAAATCTCTTGCATCATTTAAATTGGCTACTTCTGTCCAACTTGAACCATCATAAGTTTCTGTTTCATTTTTTTCAGTTGTGGTAGGGTTACTACCGCCAAAAGCTAAACCTGCAGTTTGCGTGCCTGCTCCTGCTAATGCTCTTCTAGCTGTATTTAAATTATCTCCTTCAGTCCAAGAAGATCCATCATATTCTTCTGATTCATTTCTTAAAGTTGTAGCAACTCCTCCAAAAGCTAAACCTGCAGTTTGTGATCCAGCTGCTGCAAGAAGACTTCTTGCGGTGTTTAAATTTCCACCATTAGCCCAACCACTTCCATTATATTCTTCTGTTTCATTTGCTGCGGCTGGTTTTAATCCTCCTGCTGCAAAAGAAGCAGTCTGTGTTCCTGATCCACAAAGTTTAGTTCTACCTGTACTTAAAGAAGCAGTTGCTGACCATGCACCAAGTCCAATGTGTGATGCTATAGAAAAACCACCAGAGTTATAAAAAATTTCTCCTTCAGTAGCTCTGTCTCCTGTTGTAGCAGCAGATAAATATTTTACTTTTAAACCTTTAAGTGATTGGTAAGTTGACATTTAAATTCCTTTAGGGGATTGTTCTAAAACTTGGCTTTGATCCAATTCTTATAACTTTATCATCTGCTGATTCACCATCAACATTATCATTATCCCAAGCTGTTCGTGCAAGATCATCGGCAGCTTTAACTAAAACTTGTGCTTCTGCTTTAGTTTTTTCTGTGCCAGATTTATCAGCTAACCAAGTTGCTCCTTTTTCATTAGCACCTATAACCCAAACATCTACAGCATCAGATCCATCGTGTCCAGAGTAACATCTTAGAAAAAAATTTCTTCTATTTTCATGAGTGAAGAAACCTTTCCCTGTGTTATTTGCCGTGCCATATATAAATATTGCCATATTAATCCTCCTTGT
>VMHT01120817.1_pt1 | contig 10995 bp, 6 predicted proteins | sample 4693611 | NCBI WGS metagenome assembly VMHT01 (sample SAMN12280063, study PRJNA550983) | marine metagenome | isolation source: seawater sampled from same location over 5 years 0.02-0.2 micron viral filtrate | place: USA: collected off the coast of southern California halfway between the port... ... | reverse complement strand
CGTAGACTCTTCCGATCTGGAGGATAAGGGGAGAAATTTACTTTTGCTCTTGAAGAAATTTCGTCTGGTAAATTATCATAATTTACATTAATTGAATCTGCTTCTTCTATTTTAGATAAAACAGATTTTTCTTCTTCATTACTTAATAAAACCCCCGTATCGTCTTTAAAATAAGCATCGTCAAACCATACGCTTGGTGATTTACTTAATCCACTTATATCAGCTCCAAATGAAGCGCCACCACCACTTAAATCATTGTAAGTTGTGTGAAATATAATTCCTATTCTTGCTGCTATTACTTGTTTGCCTAATTCAGAATTTGCTTCAACTGCATATCTAATTGTATTAGGTTTAAAAGTGTAATGTGGAGTACCATCTATGTCTTCTGTTTCAACATCATCATTGTCAAACATAAAATCACCTTGTAAGATGCCTTTTATTCCTATAGCAGGTAAATATTGTAATGCTAATTTTAATTTTTTAGCTAAACCAGCTGCCTGTCCGTGATTTTCATCTATATCTTTAGGTGTGTAATTAATTTTTGGATTTACATTAAATACTGATTTAGTACCTACAAAAAATTGTCCGTTGTCTGGATTAATTCCTGTAAATATAGCAGGCGCACCATCCCATTTTACAGAAACATTTTTAATTGTATTATCTTCTCCTTTTAAATTTTTAATTAATTCATACAAGAAATTTTTAGCTTGATTAAAACCATCTTGTCCTTGAGTTAATACTAATTCTTCAAGGTGTGTTAAATGTGTGTTTGCTTTTGTTTCTGTTATAACTTCTACTAATTGTTCTTTCCACCAATTTTTAGTGAATACACCTTCTTTTTTCATTCGTTGTGTTTTTTTCTTTGATGCTTCTTTACGTTTTTTAATATACTCAAAAGCGGGTTTTAAACGTTTTTTAACAGCTGGATCTTTTGCTCTACCTAAAGCTGCTCTAACTCTTTGGTGAATTAAATTTATAACTTGAGATTGACGTTTATGGGATTTACTTTTAAATGAAGCTTTATTTAAAGTGTTTACTATATCTTGTCTAGTTGAAAATTTAACTTTAACTGTGTCTTTTGGGTTTTCATCAGTATATAATCTTCTTCCTGATCCTTTAGGTTTTTTACCTGTTCCTTTTTTAGGATCTGCTTCATTTATATTTTCTGGTGAGTCTTCTTTAAAATATGTGTGGTAAAAATAATCTAATGCTCTTAAACGATCTCCTGTTAGTTCTGGTCTTAATCTTATGTATGTTTCTTCTGCGTCAGGTGCGTCTAATTTTTTAATTAAATCTGCATGAGTCGCCCAATATTTTATTTCATAATCATCAAATTCCTTTATTGGGAACTCTCTTACTTTTTTAGCACCTGGAACTACTACAGTGCCTGAATTATTATTAGCTGTTATTTCTACACCATTATCTCCAATTAATTTAAGTTGATCATATGCAAGGTTATCCATATCTATCCTATTACTATCTATATCAATAAAAGGTCTATCTTTATAAGGTGAATTTATTTTATAACCCATTTGTTGGATTGATTCTTTAACTAACACTCCATTAACTTTTGTAATATGACTCGCACCAGTTTCCATTGCTTTTACTAAAGCCTCCATAGCGGTATTCGCCATAGGATCACTTGGATCGTTTGCTACTCCTTTTAATTGTTCAAAATAAGTTTGTATGGTTGAAGCTACACTACGAACATCTTTACTATATTCTCCAAAATTTAATACGCCATTTTTTAAATCTTGAAGATATGTAGTTGTTTGAAGAATTATAGATTCATCAAATTTAGGAACTACTATAGTTTGTTCAAATGAGGAACCCTGATTCATAACTACAGTGTCTGTTGCACTTTGTATTACATCTCTACCATCATCTAAAAGACCAATCATTGAATTTAATTGATTAGCAGTGTATCCCATTCCTTCAGGATCTTTAGCAGAAGCTGCGCCTGATATAAGCATAAAAATTACAAATACTATAAATGCTACTATTGCAAAAAATAATTTTGGGTGTTTATCTTTAAATCGTTTTATTACATTAAATATTTTTCTTAAAGCACTAATTATAAAATCAACTACTTTTGCAGAGGCACCAGCTGCTTGATTTACTAGATTAGTTATTGTTGGTATTACGCTACTTATAACAAACTCAGATACGGCTTTTGCTCCTTTTTTTATGGCATCTAAAATGCCTTCTTCTAATAAATCTAATTCTTCATTAATTTGTGATTCATACAATTTTCTTGTAAGTGTACCTTTTACATAATCTGGTACTTTATAACCACCTCCTCCATAATTATTTCCTTTTAAATTAGACATGTCCTTACTTAGACGTTTCATGTTTTTAGCATGTTTTGCCTTTTCTTGTTTTGTCATCATACCCATCATCATTTCACTGACTGCTGCTGGGTCTTCAACTGTTAATCTTATGTCTGGATATTTATCTTTTAAACCTGCTACTGCTGTTCTATTTTCTTCTGAATCATCTATAAAATAAATTGTTTGGTATCCTTTATTTATATGTTTTTCTATCCAATTAGCTTTATCTTGGCCTGTTACTTTACCATCTACTTGCATCCCTAATGGAACCACATAAGCATCTAAACCTATACTTTTAAGATATCTTGTTACTGGGTGTCCTATAGAACGGGCTGTTAGTATAGTAGTTTTTATATCTGGTCGGTTTAATGAACTTTTTAATTTATTTACAACCTTACTATTTATAATAGCATCATCTATTTGCTTTTCAAATTCAGAAAAATCATATTTTATTTCTAAACTACCTAACCTTGCTTCTAATTCCTTACTTTCTTCAGGAAAATTTTCAGCTGGTATTAGTATTTCTCTATTATAATCCCCACTAGGACTAGTTATAGTTGTTCTAATGTTAGCTTTTACTCTAGCTATTGTGTCATCAAAATCATAAGCATGTAAAACTTTACCCTTTTCAAATTGGGCATCTTCACTCATGTGGGCATGTGGGTTAGTTTGTCTATTGTGTATTTGGTCTTTTGTTCTAGGTATGTTTTTTTTTCCTCTATACCCTGCTTTATATTCACTACTTCTCATAAAATCTAAGTCAGAATTATTAGGATCATATAAATCTTCTTCTAAACCCGTTACTATACCCCAAGCTTGTTCTTTTTGTTCGTTTGATAAATGTTCAGGTAAAGAATATTGAAATAAAGCTTTATCATTCATTTTAATAAAACCCCTCATTTCTGTTCCCGATACTCCTCCTGCTTGTGGGGGTACTAATTTAGTTTCAAATGTGATTCCTTTAGGTTCAGCAAATTTAGGTATATTTTTAAAACGAGTGTCACTAACATCTTTTTCACCCATCCCTAAAAATACTGTGGATCCTTCAGGTGCTTCTTGTTCTATAAAATCATAAACATCTCTTACTGGAGAAACTCCTGCTGGTCTAACTTCTAACCCTGAATCATTTTGAGTATAAAGTTTCCATAATTTAAGAGACATAGCTTGTGTAATACCATCTCTTTCTTTAGGTCCTACAAAAATTATAGTAGTGTCTGCACCTGTGTTGGCTGATAACCATTTAGCCATGTTGTAATGACCTGCATGAGGTGGTTTAAATCCACCAGGTAAAAGTGCGATTTTTGACATTAATTGTACAGTTTATTATAAATATAAAACTCTATGAAAGAGCCATTCTCTTTTTCATTAATACAGAAGTAGTTAATTCTACTGCATTATGGAGTAATTTTGTAAAGGTTTTAAAACCAAGTTCAGATGGGTCTTTATCCCCCATTTCTATAAGGTAAACTTGTTTTCCGTAAGACATAAATGTTTCTGCATGGTTAAAAGCGTCTTTTAAAGCGTCTTCATCTAGGGCGAGGTAAATTTTTTCTACTTTAGATTTAATAATTTTTTTCATTAATGTAGTAGAAATCTTTTTTCCAAATAAAGGAATCGCGTTACGTTTTATAGCCATAGCATCGAACGCACCTTCACATAAAATCACGGGTAAATCCCAGTTTATATACATTTCAAACCCAATTATGTCCTTAGTACTGGAAGCCAATTTATGTTTAATATACGCGTTTTTATCGAACGAACGACCTACATAATAATTTAAAAAACCATCTTTATCATATGATGGAATTACAACCATATTTCTTAAAGGACCTTGTTCACAATAATGTAAATCATACTTTACTACGTCTTGTTGGGTGATTCCTCTTTGATCTAAATAATGTAATGCGTGTTTTGACAGAATCGCTGACGATGACATTATAGGCGTTACTCCTTGAGGAAATTGCAAGGTACTTGCGTCTACTTTTTGTTTAACTTGTTGTTTAAAGTTGTATTGATTATCAATTTCTTTTAAAGCACCAAATGCAGCTCCTGGGGCGTTAGCTTTTTTAAGTAATTGAAAAGCTCTATGACCTTTATAACCACAAACCCAACATTGAAATTTTTGAGATAGTAAATTAAATGTTAATTTTTTCTTATGGTGGTTACAAGAAGGACAGGTAAAAACAGCTTCATCTCCCCCACGGGCAGACTTACTTCCACCTAAAATTGATTCTAATAATCTTTTTAATAAATCTTCTTTCATTTAAAATCCCTGTCATAAAATTTACCTAATATATTGTCATTAAGATATTTTTTATTTTCTAAAACTTCCAACACAAATTGATATTTACATTCTAAGTATGTAAGTTCTTTTTTGTTGTAAGCTACTTGTAGGATTTTTCTTTCTAAATCTTCTTTATTTGCTTCTTTTATAAAACTGTGCGAACCATAGTAAGTTTTCCAATCGCTTTCCTTTAATACTCTTTTAAATGTTGGTGGACGACCTTTTCCTTCATATAGGGCTTTTTCTTTTTTGCCTAATTTTTTCTTTAAATTGTAAATTAAAGATTTTTTACCAATGTATTTTTTTCCAGTTGGTAAGTGAGTTGTTTGATAGATGAAACCGAACGCTCCTTCAGGGAGGTCAACGATTTCATTAATTTGTCCATTTAAGTAATACCACATAATAATAAATGTAAAAAAAAGACCCTGGAAAACCAAGGTCTTTTTAATAAATATTTAATGATTATTAGTCAGTTATAAAAGCTGAATAATCACGAAGATTTTTAATAACTGCAAAAGATGCTGTGTATCCTGTATTGTCAGCAAAATTACCTCCTGTACAATTTACAATTCTATATTTAAAGCTTCCATCAGTTACGTTATTAACTGCTATTTGTCCTCCTACTAATGCATTTCCACTACTAGTTGCAAAGTGAGCTATTATTACATCTCCTGCTCCTACAGATGCATTTGTTACTGTTACGTCTGCTGAATCTACACTGTCATTTACTTGAGCTTGTAGTTGATTCATAATCTCAAATTTAGGAGCATTAATTGTAATTGCTGCCGCATCAACAGATGATGTAGTTGCTGTTGGAAAACCAATAGTTGAACTTTGGGATAAATTAAGAGACCCCGAAAGTGTAATACTACTTAATACTGTTTGTGTTGCAGTTTCTCCTAAATTTAAATTACTGTCAATAAAGTCAGCAAAATTACTTTCAGTAGGCTGATCACCTGTATTAAAGTAGGTTTTTAGTGTTGTTTTAGTTACGTTACTTGCCATTTTTGTTTAATTTAATATTATTATTATTATTTTTTCCGTTATAAATATAAAACTTTTTCAAAATCAGCAATTCTTATGTATCCCATCTTAAGATAAAGGTAGTGTCGGTTTCATCGCTCATACGAATTGGTTGTCCTAACTTACCTACTACTAATAATTCATTATTTTCATTAAAAAGACCAATAGTAGTAACATAAGGTTTCCACAAAGATCCTGTTGTAATATCAGATAATTCTGGATATTGGTCTGATTGTATTTTTCTTGTTGATATATTATGTGAATAATTAAATTCATCAGATTGAACAGTGCACTGGTATTCATTTTCATAAATAGGATGTGTACCTCTATAAGTTAATGTGTAATCTCCTTTATGGGATTTTTTACCTATTTCTTGATAACGAGGATTAGTAATAGCAGATACTCCTTGAGAATAAAATATATTACCTACATAAGGATTACCATCTGTTGTTTCATTTAAACTTTTTATTTGTTCTTTTGATTTAGCTTCATTATAAATCATTAAATTAGCTATACTCCCACTAAAATAATTTGATATTTCTCCTTTTGTTCCTATATATAAGTTTGCTCTGTTTTGGGTGTCTAATAAAGTTGTGTCAGAACCACTAATCATTTCTTTTCCATCTAACCATATACTCATAACAGAAGCAGAAGTCATACAAGTTATATGGTATAAAGAACCAGTTGTTATAGGTGTAGATATTGTTGGTGTATTTGTTCCATCACTTCTTCTAAATGTTAGTAATTCATCTTGATATTTTCCTATAGCCCAAGTTCCTACTTTTAATTTACCTATTCCTAAAGTATCATCATTTTCTACAAAAACTTCAAAAGGAAATTTTTTAACAGCTGGTATACTTACATTTTGTGAAGATCCAGATATTTTTGTTCCTTTTACTTGTTGAGAAAAAAGAATACCATCTTGTGTTGTACTTTTAGCAACTAAATATCCTGGGGATTTAATGTCAGCATACATAGAAATTGTAAAATCATCTCCTGTGTTAAAGTTGTATTTTTCACTATGTGGAGATACTATAGAAGAAGAAATATTATTAGAACCAGTGGTTACAAAATGTACTACTGGTCTTTCTATTACTTCTCTTAAAGACACGTATTTAAGAGATCCTGTAGTATCACCAGAACCAGGTATGTATAGTGTGAGTCTTTTCTGATCTTTTATACTTGCCCCACTTTCTATTGTCCCTGTGAATCTTGTTGTGTGTTTTCCTCCTTCTCCTGTAGGATTTACAGTATGAAATCCATTTTGGTTTAATTTAAAGTTTTTTCCTGAAGTAATAAATTCAATGTCTACTGTTAATTCGTATTCTTTTCCAAATTCTATTAGGTTATAGTCTGTTTGTAATTGTTGGTAACCAGCTACATTTGTAGCATAATAATTTCCGTTGTATGAGTCTGTTTCTAATGTAGCATGAGTGGGATTAGTTGTAGACCACCCATTTGCAGAAGTAAATTTAGGAGACTTAATTAATTCATGAGATATTACTCTTTTACCAAATTTAACGTTTTTATAATTTAATAAATTATTATAAAAGCTATTATCATATATATTTTTTCTACTATAATAAAAAAGTGGATGAGGATGTTTTTGTTCTTTACCATGAAAATTAGCATTTAAATCATATTGTTTGAATGCATTTCTAGGCCCTAAATGAAATACTTTTTGACGAGTATCCATACTATGACTAATTAATTGAGTTCCTGAAATTATTAAATTTCCATTTTTATCATCTACTACTTTAAGACTTCCTGTCGTAAAGGTAAATGTGCCTGGTTTTATTTCTAAACCATATAATTTTGAAGGAATAGATATTGTGTTAACTTTATCATGTAATTCTCTAGGTTGATTTAAGTAATCAACATTTCCAAATTTATTAGCTACATTAAGTTGAAAATCTTTATAATAAAGATGATCTAATTGAAAGTATTTTAAAGAAGATAAAACATCATTAGTACTGTATGTGTATAAGGATTCTGACCTATACTGATGGGTTTCTAATTTAATACTTGAATTTGTGCCTGAGGACGAGTTAAATGTAAATAATTTATTTGCATTAAACGGAGTAATAGATACATCTGATCCTAGCAGTTTTTTATATATAGCCATTTAGAGTACATTTAATAGTCTAATTTTACTCTTACTAATGCTTCAGTAGTGAAATCTTTTTTTAATGGTTGACTAAGTTTAGCTACAGCTAATAAATTATTATCATCATTATATAAACCTACTGTTGTAATGTAAGTTGTAGGGGAATCAGCAAATGATGATATATTTAAATCTCCATTAGTATCTACATATGAAGGATTTGTTGTATAATTAAATTCACCATTTTTAATTCTTGTAAAGAAATATTGTGAACTAATTTTTTCTTCACTGTCTAATTCAAAGCTACTTGCTGCTTTTAAAGCAGTATACATTTGATCTCTATTTGCAGCTGTAGCTACGTTAGAGCTTCCTTCTAACCAATAATTTTCATCATAATTTCTTAAGGCTTCAGCATTTAATACTATAAAACCTGCATCAGGGTAAAATAACCCATATGAACCACTACCTTCTGGTGTTTGATTCAAACTTGAACCTGACATAGTTCCATCAGATCCTGATACTATATTAAATTGTCTTCCTATATTTGTAATAACAGCAGATCCTGTTTTAGTAATACTATCATCTGTTAGGTGAAGTGTATTATTACCAATTAATTTTAGATTTAATGTGCCTGGTTTTAGATTATGTTTATATCTACTTCTTGCTACATTTATTACATGTATATCTCTAGGAGTATGATTATTAAAAGAAAAATTTGATTTTTCATCACCAAATACTAATTGACGATATTGATTATAGATACATCGTGTTGCACTATATCCTATTGCTTCTCCTACATTTGTAAAATCTACAGAACCAGATCCTAATCTATGTCCATAGGATACTGTAAATTGTACTTCTGCACTTGAAGTTAAGTTTATATCATCTTTATATATTTCTAAAAAGAAATTAGCTTGTGATGTTGATGATGCATATGAATTTTGATTTGAAGATGTAAAAAAAGTTTCTAATTTATTTACACCATTTGTCCATGCATTAGTTACTATTTTATCTGTACTTACTACTATATCTTCTTGTAAAAATCTATTAAATGTTGACATTTTTTAATTTTTTATGATAATGTTATTCCTGTGGTTCCTTGTGTTGCTGACGTTGCTATAACTTCTTTAGAAATTTCTACTGGAATAGTTACTTTAGCTCCTGAATCTACTCCTTCAATAGTTAAAGTTGTTAATAATTTAGTGTTTGTTCCAAATAGTGTAGTACTATTAATTGCTGAAAGCGTAAATGAAGCTCCTCTAATAGTTTCACTTAATCTTGTATTAGAGAAAGGTCTTGAAGTAGCTGTTGTAGCTGCTCCTCCTACTCCTTCAAAGTTTACTAATAATCTTCTATCTGCTATAGTAGCTAAATATCCTCCTGGTTCTTTTAAATTTGATAAACCTTGGAAATTTAATGTTGTTGGATCAACATTAGTAGAAGCTCCTAAAGATAATGTTATTTTAGATATATTAGCTGTTACAATAGGTAATTTTGTTGTACCTCTTGGCAATGTAACTAACTTATGAACCATAATATTATTTTCATCAGGAATTGCTTCAATTAATGGCATATTTTCAATTGCTTCTCCAGCATATTGTGTACCATTTGGATGAGATTCATTATATAAAGTATAATCAATTTCATCATCTGCTAGCGCAAATTGTGTTATGTTAAAAGATCCGTCTCCTCTTGCAAGTAATTCACGACCTCTTTTTGTTAAAATAGCGTCTACTGTAACGCTTGTGTTGTCTAAATATCCCATTGTTGTTGTGTTTTGTTATAAATATAATATATTTTCAAAAATTTAATTTTTTCGTAGAGGTAATTTTTTAGCACTTGGTGCTTCTTTTAATCCTGCTTTATCTAAATAAAAAGATAAGTTATCTCTAATGTCTTTATCTATGTTTCCTGGTATAAGTACATATCCTTCATCTCCTACATCATTTCCTAATTCTGTTGGTTTGTCTATATCTGCTATTATTATTTGTTTTTCTTCTAAGTATGAAATTTGGTATATAGCATTAAATGGAGCATCACCACTAAAATAATATTGTAGTTGAATGTTTGTTGCTCCACTATTTCTAGAAGCTCCTGTATTTGATCCATTACCTGGCCAGTTTATATTTGCTCCTGCTTTTTTAGTTTTTATATGATCGTGAGGACCTTGCATAATAGGAATTACATAATGGTCTGGATGTAATAATTCTTTTCCAAACCCTTGCATATCACTACTAGCTGAAATTCTAGAATGTAAAGAAGAGGATACAACATATGAACCTGAAAGGTTATTTGTTTTACTTGCTATATTAAATTCAACAGTGCTTATATTTTTAATCCCTGCATCTGAACCTAATGAATAATCCGCTACGTTTAATGGTTGACCCAGATTAAATGTTCCAAATAATCTAAAGTTGCTTTCAGAAGCAACAGGTATTAACATTGAATTAATAAATGATCCTAAATTTTGCATTGTACTATAAACATAATTGTTACTTGATGTTACAAAATCTACTAGTCCAAAACTTTGTTCTATAGGCCAAATCTTTTTAGTTAATGTGTTACTTTTTAATACTAAAGTATCACTATTCATTGTATTACTAGCTCTTCCATAACAAAATATAGATTGAGAAGTATTTGTTTGAGTGTATGGAAAGGGAGCTGTTGAGACGTCTACATAACCTACTTGGATTCCTTGTCCTGATGTAATTCCTGTTCCATTACTTCCTTTATGTTCTATTACTTTTCTTAAATATCCCTGACTAAATTTAGCTTTGTGATTATTTTTTAATTGATGAGTAATTTTAGGATCTAATATTTCTATGTTAAATGAAGAACCATCCTTAAAGTCTTTTGCAAGATAAGCATTTATACCTTTATAATTTTCATTTTTAACATCAATTTCAGTGATTCTATCTGTGTGTTTATCTATTAACATAATTTTTTCTATGTCAATGTAAGAATGATTTTTAATAGTAACTAACCCATCATCTTCTCCGTCTGCGCCTATTATTGATTTTCCAAAATATATAGCTGATGAATTCTGATTTATAACTGGGTTTAATCCATAAGTAGTGTCTCCTGCTGTGTATTCGTTAATTTTAGCTCCTTTTAATCTTGAACCTGCATGACGAGAATTTTTCCAACCTGATAAGTTAATTAGTGAATCATTAAATTCAGTGTCTCTTTGTGAGTTTATTTCTTCTAAAAGTATGTTAGAAATAGTACATATTAAAGCAGTACCTGATACTGAT
>VMHT01221638.1_pt1 | contig 10997 bp, 7 predicted proteins | sample 4693611 | NCBI WGS metagenome assembly VMHT01 (sample SAMN12280063, study PRJNA550983) | marine metagenome | isolation source: seawater sampled from same location over 5 years 0.02-0.2 micron viral filtrate | place: USA: collected off the coast of southern California halfway between the port... ... | reverse complement strand
TATCTTCTTATGAAACAATAAGACAACAGAAAAAAGAAGAAAAGAAAAAACAAGAACTAGCAGAAGCAAGAGAAAATCAAATGAGAAGGACTCTTGAACAAGCAATCAAACCTCAAGCAGCACCTGATCCTTGGCGGCAATATTTTTAATCTACAAAAATAAAATCAAAGTAATTATAAACAATGGCAAGTAAAACAGAGCAGACTAATCGACCGGTTCCCAGAATATTTCCAGTGAAAGATCCTCCAAAAGAAAAACCTAGAAAGATTACTCATCCAAATCTACCAGAGTTACCATGTATCATGTGTCTTGTTATGCCTACAAAATCTGGCAAATCAACTATTCTCAGCAATTTAATTTTAAGAGATGAATTTTATAAAGGAGCAATGGATAATATTACAATTATGAGCAATACTATTGATCAGGATGTAACTTCAAGATTTCTTCGTGAAGCTTGTGATTGTTATACTGGGTATGATGATATGGTTTTAGCAGGAATCATAGATCAACAAAAGAAATTTAATGATGATGACAGACCATTTATTGGAATGATTTTTGATGATATTCTTGGATCAGTAAAAAGGAATAGTTATCTGAATCATTTAGTTACAAGATCTCGTCATTATGGAGTTGGTCTTCTAGCAGTTTCGGTACAGAGTTTCAAAGCAGTAGGACCAACAATAAGAAATAATACCAATGCTTTTATTTGTGGAAATCTTCAAAATATGTCGGAGTTAGATAAGATCTCTCAAGAATTTTCGGGGATGTTTGGTGGTGATGATAAATTCAGAAAAATTTATCACAAAGCAACAGAACAAAGATATGATTTCCTTTATCTTGATTTACAGAGTAATCCAGCAAGAGCATTCAGAAACTTTGAGGAACAATTGGCAGAAGGAGATAAATTATTATTTGCATTGAAAAGTGGAAGTCAAATAAAAAATAATATCCCTGAGTAAAATAAAATAAATTATTAATTATAAAGATGGATATGTATGGATACTCGAGTGCTCTTTCACAGGGGCAAGCATTTAATTCAAGAACTAAAAATTTCAATGATGGTGTCCTTGTCGCCAATCAAAAACTTCAAGATAACTATGATGACGCAGTTAAAGGGAAAAAAAATACACTCGCTACTGATGATATGAAACAAAAAGAAGATGAAGCAAAGGCAGGAGTATTTGATGGGAAACAAGCTGTAAGTGGTCTTGTTGGATTAGGTGAACTTGGATCAGGAATTAAAAATAAAGGATTTGCTGGTTATGTCGGTGATGCTACAAGAGATCGTCTAAATACAATTGGAAATACAGCAAGACAAATCAAAGATGGCAAACCTCCTCCTGATCCTACCAAAGGATTTGAAAATACTGAAATTGATGAAGATGGTATTATCACAACTGATACTGCTACTGGTGATCTAGAAAAAGCAGGTGAATTAGTAGGAGATGCGAAGGGTGCTGCTGGTGATGAAATTGAGAGTTCTGGAATTGGATCTGCAATTATCAAAAAAGGTCTCAAACTTGTTGGCGGAAAAGCGTTGGGTGAAGCAGGTCTTTCAGCAGTATCTGAAATAGGAGGAAAAGCAGTTGGTGATTTTGGTGGTCTTGTTTCAGTTGGTAAAGGTTTTGAAAATTTAAAAGATGGTAAGAATTTTTTCAGTGGTGAATCAACTGGTGATAAATTACAAGAAATAGGATCAGTTGCTGATTTAGCAGGAACAGTCTTTCCTCCTCTGGAAGTAGTTGGTGGTGTGACTTCTGCAATTGGTGGTCTCATGGATGCTTATTCTGATATTAAGGCAGATATTGATAAAAAATCTACAGATGCTGCTGGACCCGATAAACCTAAATTAACTGCTACAAAAGTTACTCCGGCATTTTCTGCATTAGGACTTGCTGCTTCTGCTCCAATGTCAGCAAAGGAGAGTATTCAAGGTTCATCAACATTTTAAGTATTCTTCAAATCAGAAGTTACATATATGTTACTTTTCTTTACTTTTCAAAAATAAAACTATTTTGAGAATTATTCTGAGAATTAATCTTCAAGATTTTAATTATTTAACTTTTCATTTTTTTTTATCAATTCATATTATAAATATGAGTGGTTTTTTTACATCTTCTGATAAAATTAAAGTTGGACAGACTGAAGTTTCGGTTCCCAGCGAAAATGGTCTCAATTACAATGCCGGGGGTCGTATTGAATTATACATTCCCCCTACGAGCAAATTTGTTGATTTGTCTCAATCAAAATTAAAAATGGATGTTCTGTTATCCATCCCTGAAACTACTGCTGCCAACGGAGCACAGCGTGTTCAGTTAGACGCACAGACTGGATTACACTCTTTAATTCGCTCGATCCGTATCTTCACTGGTCGTAAAACGGCATTACTTGAGGAGATAGAAGGTTATGATATTTTGACTGCTCTTCGCTTTGATTATGAAACTAATGAAAGTTTAAGATCTAAGCGAGCACTGGGTGAAGGAGCAACTACCTATGATCCAGCATCTCGCGGAACCTTAGGAACTACCAAAACAATTCAGGGCAATTGTTTCAGCAATCCTTACTTCACCAAGGTTGAAGGATCTCCTACTTTGACTGCTTCTTTCACTTCGGCATCTGACGGCACCTATGGTCTCCAAAAAGTCAAGGGCGAACTTCATCTAAACACAGGATTATTCAGGAATGAAGCTGTATTCCCTGCTTTACTTACAGATGGTATTTTTATTGAAATTTTACTTCAGGATTCTCGTAGGGTCTTCCGATCTCTTGACAGCACGAATCGTAATCGCCGTCTGAGATTAAATCCAGTTTATCATTCTATTAATGGTTCTGATAATGCTCGTGCTACTAGCGGATCCTTTGCTGCTATATCGGCAAGTGCCAATGCTTCTTCTAATACATTCTTCTTTACTCAAGATAACAACCAGACTTCTGTTGCTACATTCCCCTTTGTTGTTGGTGAAAAAGTAACATTTGTTTCGGGTGATAATGCTTCTGTAAATGGTAGTGTTGGAACGATCACACAGATCGAACAAGTAAGCGGAGTAGCATTCGGTATCACTAAAACAAAAATAACATTGAACGCATCTATCGTCAATACAACTGGTGAAACTTGGACTGGCGGAGCAGTAGGAAATGCTCCCGGAAAACAATATCATCTGGTTACTGCTAATCCTGATAGTTCTGGTATTACTGATTATCCTGCTTCTTATGTAGTCTCCAATGTTGAAATGATTGTAAAACAGATTTCTGTCCCAGATGGATATGAAAATAGTATGATGACCATGATGAAGGAAGGAGGAACTATTAATTATGATTATCGATCATTTACCAATTACAGATTCTCCCAGTTAGTAGGAGATAATGTTGCGAATATCCGTCTGCCCCTAATTGAAAGTCGGGCAACATCGGTACTCTGTGTCCCTACGGATGCAACGACCTATTCAACTAAACAATTACTATCGGCATCAACCACTTACCTAATTAATGAAGCACCGGATGATCTTGTAAATCGCACGCAGAGATCTGCTATTGTAGGAATTGTTGATGGTCTTCAAGAATATCAATTCATATATGATGGTAAGATCAATCCTAATCGTAAGGTTGATACATCTAAGATTGCTAAAAAAGATAGTGTATCACAGTATTGGAGTATTGAAGCAGAGAAAGCATTAGCGATGGCAGATATTGAACCTATGAGTTTCATGGGTTTCCAAGATAATTTTTTCGTGGGCAGAGCACTCGCTCTAGGCAAGAATGCTGTTTATGATGCTAGGGGTAAAGACTTCACACTTCAGGTTGAATATACTTCTGCTACCTTCCCTCAGACTAAACCGAAATTATGGAATAATTATGTTTCACATTTAAGACGCCTCCAGATCAAGAATGGTGGTCTTCAGGTTCAGGTCTAAGTAAAGATACAAAATAAATAATTTAATTTTTAACTTTTAATTTTTTTAAATAATTCATATTATAAATATGAGTGTTTCAAATATGAATATTGAGGTCGTCCCTTCAAATATTACGAGCAATGGCAGTATTAGTTTCAAGAATGGTAATCCTGTAATCCAATTTATTATTGGAGAACAAGATCGTATGCTTCTTGGCAACTCTGTCCGCTTCACTGGTAAATTTCGTTGTATGTTGTCTAACGGATCTTCTAGTGTCTCTGATGTATCCAATCTAGCAATGAGTGAAAAATTAGGTGTTTATTCTACAATTGATACTCTGACTATTAAGTCTCAGAAAACTGGTCAGACTATTGAAAGTATTAGGCACTACAATCGTTTCTTAGCATCCTATCTCCCCGTAACTACTTCCAAAGAAGATGGAATTGGTCATTTATCTGAATCAGCATTAATTCTACCGAACTATGCTGCTCAGACTCAATCGGTTGTTAATATCCCATCGGCATCTAGTACCCAGAATCATTTCTGCATGAACTTACCTTGTGGTCTCCTCAATGGTGGTGAACCAATTCCTTTGATGCCCGAAGCAGTTGGAGGACTTCTTGTTGAAATTCACCTAGCACCAGACAGCAATGTTTTCCATTCTTCATCTGATACTGATTCAGCAAGTTACACAGGATCTTTCTATGAATTTAGTGATGTAAGTCTTGTTGCTGAATTAATGGAACCAGATCAAAAAGCACTTCAGCAGATCAAATCCCAGCAATCTGGAACCTATGAATACAACTCTATCAACTCTTACTACCAGACAATTAATTCTGGAAATGGTATTATTAATTTTCAACTTGGTCTTTCAAGAGTCCTTGGTGTTTTTGCTAATATTGTCCCGGCTTCACATATCAATAATTTACTATATGATGGTCTCGCTACTCTGTATCCCACCAACACCGATGGCAGCAGTGCCGATATCACAGAATTATTCTTTACTAGGAACGGAACTAAATTCCCAATAGATTACAATATTAATACTCTCCAAGCAGATGATAGTGCCAACAAGGTTGCTGATTCTGAAATTTACCATCATTTCGTAAATGCCATCCAGAAATTTGCTGATAACGATAGAACTTCCCTAAATCCCCAGAATGTCCGTCTAAGTGACTCTACCCGATTTGACAAGGATTTCGCCTTTGGTGGATGTGGTTACGGCGTAGGAGTTGCTCTTGATACGATCTCGGATCAAGGTGTAGATTACCGCAATGTCAATTTTGGTATTAATATGTCTCTGGATTTAACTAGCGACTCGCCTCAAGCATTCTTCGTTTTTGTTCATAACAAACAGACTCTGGTCTTTGGCGGACAAGGCATGCAGGTCCTTAATTAAAAAATTTTTTAATTTAGTTTTTTTATTATTTATTTTTTTATTCTATTCATTATAAAGATGAATACTGCTCCAAGTGATATGACTCCTCCGTCGCAATCTGGCGGATTAAGCACTGAACCTCAGGCAACTATGGTTGAACGTGGTGCTGTCCCCGCTCAGGTCCCTAATTTACTAAGAGTATCTCCTATGGATACTACGACCTCTACTGATGTTGAAACCAGCATTACCGATCCAGTTGTCCGTAGTGATTCTTTTGTTAGATTTACTCTATTAAACAAGGGGATCCTTCATTCCCATTCAAAAATAACTCTTCAACTCAAAGATCTAGATGGATCTGATCGTTTCTTGCCCCCGACTGTAGGAGCACATAGTCTAATTAGTCGTGCTGCTCTCAAAGTTGGTACGAAAACTCTTCAAGAAATAGATGGATACAATTATTTATCGGCATACAAGCAGATGTTTGTATCTAACGAACATCAATTAGAACGTGAGCAAGTATTATCTGGAAAAGTCATTGCCCATGAATTCAGATATTCTGATGTTAATACATCTTCGGGAGGTCCCGATAATGATACTAGAGCATTCACCTATGGTCTCTCAAATGGTAAAGAATACAGCACTTCGTATGCTACAGCAGATCCAGATTTACGTGTCCCTGACTTTATAAATCTTGTAAATGATCCTCAATTCCAGATTGCTCTAGCAGATCTCTTCCCCATGCTGAAACAGACACAATTACCCCTTTACATGATGCAGGAACAAGTATCAATTGAATTAACATTTGAACCTTCCTTATCTGCTCGTGCGTGCGGTGCCAAGGGTGTTGCTGCTGCTTCCTATGCGATCGACACCGATCAAGTTAAATTTATTGCTGATTACATCTACTATCCTCAGGAAATGATGGCGGCATATGCTAACCAGAACCCAGAAATTACAATTAATCATTTTGATTACAGACACTCCAAGGTCTCGGTATCCGCTACTTCCACTAGCGGAACCACACAAATAAGAAATCTTGGCGGTGCTGGTCGTATTGTGACTAAAGTAATTACGGGTCTTCAGGCAGATGGCAGTCTCAACGAAAGTATTACGAATCAATATCATTCTATTAGTCCTGAAGCACATTATCAGTTTGGTGAAGCTCCGGGAGCAGGTGATCAAAATGGATCACTCACTGTGAATATTAAATACAATGATAAATTCTTATATCCGATTGATGTGACTAACCCTGCTCGCCAGTTCCACAATACTGCTCAGGCAGAGGGAATGGTTCCATTTGTAACTCGAGAAGAGTTTTCTGCCGAAGGCGTAGCACTCACTGGTGATGATTTTATGGGATATCAGCAGAATACTGGTGATGGTGGCGATGAAGAAGGTGTCCTTGGAAGATTTAATTGGTTAGCATATCGCCTCAATCGCAATGAACGTATCAATACCCGAGGTCTTGAATATTACTACAAATACAATGGTCTTGATAATGATGGTGGTCTCTATACTCAGAGAGCTTGGTTAGAACTCGCTAAGATCACAGTCCTTCAAGCAGGATTTGTCACGACTAGACTTCTTTAAATTTATTTCTTATACTAAAATACCCTTGACTTTTCTAATGATAAATTAATAAAAATAATTTATTATAATTAATATTAATATAATGTCAGCAGAACCTTATTCACAAACAATACTTCTTGATGCGAATAGACTTTCATCTGAGGAATATTCAGCGAGTAATTTAGCACAGACTGATACATCTGTTTTTACGAACCGAGTTGCGGGAGGTATCACACTTGATATTGGAGATCAAGTAAGTATTCAATCAGCACATATTGCTCAGAGGGGAGCAGGGGGTGAGGTAATTGAAATGAAAGGGAGATCTTTAGGTAAAAAAACAATTAATTATACAAAATTCACAAATGCTTCTTTTATTGGATATAATCTTACATCAGCAGCACCTTCAAGATATACACCAACTGGTTATGTAAAACAAGATGCTGAAAATATTGATGAAGAAGTTGATATGAAAGATAATGAATCAACAATTGTTGTTGAATTTTATAAGACTGCGAATGGAGAAAATTGTATGACATTACCCAGAAATTTTGGAAATGTTTCCGCAAATAATGCTTCAGTTGCTCATTACAATCAGGCAGGGGGAGTAGGACTAGCACTCGCTTCAGAGTACTGGGAGACAGAAGATGGAATTCCTTTAGGAGTTAATACTTTTGCCTATGATCCTCAAAGAAGATTTACTCTTGATGACAATGATATTCGAGATGATTGGCGGCAACAATATCTAATGAGGAGTGCTTCAGGTGCTCAGGTTAATGGTGGTAAAGTCCGTCAAGATAATTCAAGATTTACTTTATTCAAGAGAAAATCAATGGTTTATAATGGATCTCTTGTTTCAGCAGGAGATCTTGCTCTTAGTCTTCAACCTCATGGAGCAGCAACAGCACCAGATCCAGCAATTGCCGATTATATTAGATTCAAGAAAAAGGTAAATATAAAAATTGATGAAGGATATAATACTCCTTCAAACATAGCATCACAAATAACAGATCAATTAACAGAACCTGAAGATAGTCGTAATGTTATTGAAAGTCAGGGACAATTTAAAACAATAATTCAAGAAAGTAAAATAAATGTAGCATTTGGATCACCGAGTTATGTTTCATATAATTCTTCAGCATGTCAAGCTTTCTTTAATGGTAATCTTGTGAATTCAATACCAGTCGGTGTCACACCAGGAACTTCGCTACAGACTGCTCAAGCAGTTGCTTACAATAATGCTTATGATTATGTTGGTTTTAAACGACCAGAATTAGTTGAAACTGGTCGTGCTGCCTTTCCATTTAACGGACAAAAATTAGTAGTAAATATCTTCAAAACTGATCGTGCAAAAGCAATCATTGATACAAATATGCCTTGGAACGATGAAAATTTATTAAAAATAAAAAGATTTTTTGATAGTCAAACTCTTTATCCTGAATTATTAGATGGAGGAGTTGATACTAAATTTCCAAGAACTGATTATTCAACATTTAATACTACCTCTGCTTCAATCTCTGCATCATTTAGAGAAGTTGGAAGATTTCTTCATATCGATATTGGTCATCAATCACAAGGTAGTCTCAAAAGTGATACTGAACCATTAGGTGATGATATGTATAATACATCATTTAATACTTCTGGAGCAAATGGATCTGATAAAACATCTGCTCCTATTTTTGTTTTCTTTAATAATAATAGTTCAAATTTAACAGCAACCGAGACAATAGGAGATCGTAATGATAATTTAGCATATGGATTTGGTAGGAAAACAACTGCAAATGATTTCATTAGTTTTACAACAGAATTAATTGGTGGAATTCCAGAATCTTTATTTGATATGGGACCAGCACCTGCAGGAATTGTTCTGGACACAAAAATAGGATATGATTATCATTTTAATGCTTACGGCAATGCTGCTCTTCTTCTTCATTCTGGATATAATCCTGTTCAATATTTCGGTCATCAAGCATTTCTTCAAGCACAATATATTGAGAATGTTTATGTTGGAGCAGATAATCCATTATTTAATTTTGATTCGGTTGAAAATAGATTTGAATTTAAGAATCTTCATACAGCAGAAAAATCTGGTAATTTCTACAACGCAGGAGATCCTCAAGTTCCCGGTGATATTCTAGGTCCTCCACCTTCATCAACAGCACAAGATCCTGTTTATTTCATAAATAAACAAATGAGATATGATAATTGGTCTCCAGACATTCATCCTTATCCGACAATCAATTTGAGTGGGACAGTCGCAGGTAATGATGTTCAATCATTCATTAATTCACCACTCAGATTACAAGCAGGATTACCTTATGATGCTCATTCTGGAATTAGTATTGTTGATATGGGGATTGATGAAACAAACTGGACAGATAGTATCTGGGGACTTCTTGGTTTCAGATATGGTCAGTTTAATGGTTCAGGGGAAAATATTAAAAATGAAAATTTTACATTCTCTAATTTACCGAGTAATACTCAATCAATAACAACCAATGCTCTGCTCACTTCATTACAAAGTCAGCAATATGTTCAGAATGTTTTCTCAATTCCTTTACTAAAACCGATGGTAGGATCAAATGTTGAATATTATAATACTTCCGTAACTCAAGCTTCATTCGCATCAGCAACAGCAGATCACATAGTTTCACCAGCAATATCAGTTCAGCAAGAGAGCACAGTCGTAAAGGCAAGTGATCTTCCAAGGAAAGTATTAAGAGGATATTTTTTGGTTAATTCAGATATTCTTGATCAAGCAAATTATTATCAGCAAGCAAATCCATTATCTACGATGGCAGTTGTTGGTAAATATAATTCAGCAGAAGACTTTGTCAATTATGACGGCGGAGGAGCAGTGTTCACTGTAACGAGAAAAAAAACTATTACAGATATTAAAACACAGATATTAGATCCTGAAGGATCTCTTGCTCAGGTAGGAGATAACAGCGGAGTAATTTATAAAATTGATAAACAAATTAAAACAGATTTAAGATTTGGAGAAAATTTACTTTCAGGAATGTACGGAAAAGTTCAGCAATAAATCAATTCAAGATTAGGTTCTGATTTCTTGTTGTAATAATTATTCATAGAGAATTTTTCTTCTAGCAAGCGATCAAATCCTTGTTTAGTCTCTTCATAATTAGATTTCTTCAATCCATTACAAATTTTAAGATAAATATTTTCTTTCATATTATTATTTTGAATATCATCTTCTAACCATTCCATAACTTTGTTTTTCATTTTCAGATTTTCAGATTTACGATCTATCACTGAATCGTAATCTCCTACCCATTCTTCATATCTTTCAAACTCGTTTTCAAAATGATGTCTAAATTCATCCATTATGAATTCATCATCAGTCCCTAGACTAATCTCCATCATTCTTGTAATTTGATCATCTCGATCTTCTATTTCAGATAAGACATTATCAAGTTCTGGATAATCATCAATACCGAAATATTGAATCTCATGATGCTCAAGATCTCCGTGTCCATAAAATCCATAATCTCCATTTTCTTCCGAGGCATATACAGCATGAACATCAAAACCAATGTCATTGAGATGGTCCCACAATTTGATAGGAGAATTCCATGCTGTAGAAATAGTCATAATAAGATTTTTATAATCTGAAAATTCAAAACAAAGCACATCTGGTTCCCATTTTGTGTCCCAGTGGTCACATCGCCAGTAAAATTTCTCTCGGTCAGTCAGACCTGACGGAACAGGTCTCAAGATATTAAATACTTCTCTTTCTGGATTATCTTCATTTTCCAGTGAAATTCGTAGATCCCTGAATATATCCCACCTAGTCTGTTTTTCCTTGATGTCCTGCCAGATTTCGTTACCCATTCCCTGATCATCCACAGAAATAGTTACGACAGAAATTGACATGTTCGGCATATTTATTTATTTATTTCTTTGTTTATGTTTGATACAAAAAATTCTACTCAACTATCAAATTTACTGGAAGATCTATTAAATCAAAAATACCAAAAAAAATTATAAGATCTGTTAATAAATGTCAAAATTATTTGAAAATAGTTTTATACGAAAAAAGTAAAGAAAAATTACATATATGTTACTTCTGACTTTTCCCCTTGTCAAAAGGACTTAAAGAAATCAAGGATAATGAATCAAAATTAATTGTTTTTTTTTATTTC
>VMHT01049538.1_pt1 | contig 10997 bp, 8 predicted proteins | sample 4693611 | NCBI WGS metagenome assembly VMHT01 (sample SAMN12280063, study PRJNA550983) | marine metagenome | isolation source: seawater sampled from same location over 5 years 0.02-0.2 micron viral filtrate | place: USA: collected off the coast of southern California halfway between the port... ... | reverse complement strand
TTAGAAATAGCTGAATCAATAACTTCTAATGAACCGATGTTAATGTTACCAACTGAATCATCTAAAGTAGATAAAGCGTTAGAAATAGCTGAATCAATAACTTCTAATGAACCTATCGCTGTATCAGTAGCTGCAATTTCATCACTTAAAGCGTTAGAAATAGCTGAATCAATAACTTCTAATGAACCAACTGCTGTATCAGTAGCTGCAATTTCATCGCTTAAAGCGTTAGAAATAGCTGAATCAATAACTTCTAATGAACCGATGTTAATGTTACCAACTGAATCATCTAAAGTAGATAAAGCGTTAGAAACTGCTGAATCAATAACTTCTAATGAACCAATTTCAGTGTCAGTAGCTGCAATCTCAGTGCTTAAAGCATTAGAAACTGCTGAATCAATAACTTCTAATGAACCTATCGCTGTATCAGTAGCTGCAATCTCATCGCTTAAAGCGTTAGAAACTGCTGAATCAATAACTCCTAAAGAATCTAAACCTTCAGAAAGCTGAGACTCTAAAGAATCAATAGATGAATCTACATTAACTTGACCATTGCTAATTAAATCATTAACCGCTGTTGTAAAGTCGCTAATTTGTTTTACTTTTAATCTTGCCATATTTATTTGTTGTTTATTTAGGCCTAAAGAGATGTTATTATCTCCTCATACTTATATATTTATGTTTAGCTTAAATAAAGCTAGAAATAACGAATAATGTTAAAATTAAATATATTATTTTTTGTTTAATAAAAAAGGCCACAATATTGTGGCCTTTAAGTTAAATTAAATTTTTATTAAATTAATCGTTTGAAGATTTTTGATACCTAATTGTAATTTCATCATCTACCTCTAATTCAAAACCTGCAATAGATCCCATCCAATATAAAGTATCCCCTGCTGTAATATCTGCAATTGCTCTAGCAGTCGTACCTCCATCTACAGAAAAATATAATGCTTCGTCTTTAGCGCCGTCTCCAACATCTACTCCAAAACCATTTACTCTAATATCTACATGTCCGTCACTAAAAGGAGTATATGTAATTGTACCTCCTGTAGTATCTTCATCGCTGGTTGTTACACTAGGATTAAATTCATCTTTAAATGAAACACCAGTTTCGGCTAGACCTCCACCACCTTCGCTTTCAATCAAAAGTAAATAAGGTACTCTACCTGAATTTGAAGATACAGCTCCACCTGTATTAATCCAACCACCAGAAATTGGAGAACCAGTAATGTTGATTGGTCCACCTGCAGCTCTAGTTAATGTTAATACTGGAGAACCAACAGTTGCACTCATACCAATACCAGTCCAAGAGTTAGTGCCTACAACATTATTTCCAAATGCAGCGGGAGCATTATTAGTTAAAACAACTTGAGTCGCAGAACCTGTTGTAGAAATCTTTACAGTTTGACCATCGTAAGCGGCCATATCTATTAATTCTGCAGTTAAATCTAAACTTCCACTAGTAATAGCATCTTGAAATTTAGTTAACATTGCTGAAGGAGAAATAACGTCATAAACGTTAGCTCCTAAAGATAAAGTGTCGTCTGGATTATCAAAATCAATAGTTACTGGAGCATTAACACCATCACCAATTGTAATTTGACCAATAGCCGGAGGATCACCCTGAAGACCTGTTACAATATAAGAATCACTTCCTGAGTAATAATCTTGCTCCTCGAAATTAGGAATCTCATCACCACCTTGAATACTTACTGGAGTTGCTGCAGAAGTTGCAGTAACATTCGTAGACGTAGAGTTATTATTAATTAAAGTTCTAAATGCATTAATATCTGCTACTGAATCTCCATTAGGTCCGTCGAATATAGTAACACCATTAATTTCTACTACGTCAGTTGCACCTGGAAGTGCTGTACCTGCAACTTGGCTAGAAGCTATTGCAGTATTTAAGTGCATATAAGTAGCTTTACCACCAGCCACTGTAGTAATTTCACCAGCATTATTAGTATCTGTATAATAAATTCCACTAGGATTTGCTGTTAAAGATTCAGGGTCTTTGTAGTCTCTAATAATATCATTAAATGGTTTAACAAATACGTCTTTACCACCTCTAATCTTATCTAATACTGTACCTACTTTAATGTCAGAACCGCCTACAGTTCCGTATTTTACTAAGTCACCACTTGAGTTAACTGTAACAACATCTCCTTTATCAACTGAAGGAGCAACATCATGCGAAAACTTAACTCTATCGTCAGCTTCATTTACAACAAATCTACTTTGAACTTTATCTAAACCACCTGCAGCAAAGCCACTAGTATCTGTGATAATAGCTTCACCTTCTGAATTTTGAGCGAATAATATAATAGCTGCACCATCAGCCATTGTATTATTCCCATTTAGTCTATAAGAAAGCATGTTTGCGTCTTCAGCTACTAAACTTAGCGTAGTTGTAGTCTTACTAGAAATTGATTTGATTCTTAAAATAGCGTTACCTGCAGCATCTGAAATCCACATCCCAACTGCAACATCAATACCATTATATTGATTAGCCCTTCTAGTTGAACCATCACCAGTAGATTGAGGATTGACAGCTATTGTCATATCATACGTTTGATATTGAGATGCCATTCCTGTACCATCATTCTCTCCATAAGTTAATCCATTTGCAATAGAACTTATAGAACCTGTAAGTGTAATTGGTGTAAATAATGTTGACATATTTTACTTTTTATTATTATAGGGTGGCCGAAGCCACCCTGATTTTAATTATTTTTAGAATCTAAATACGATAAATGCGTGAGACTCTTTTTGAGGAACGAATCCACCTGGTTCTCTAATCGCTTTAGTATTATCCATACTTAAATCTAAAGTTAGTTTAGCGTTGCTAAAGTTTGTGAATATATCTGTTGTAACTTGGTTACCAATACTAAAGTTGGATGTATGACCACTTTCTGTTGCACCAAGTGCATAGAATGCATCACTATTACCACCACCATCTAGTTGAGTAATAATATATCTTGAACTGTTAGCTTGATATGCATATACAATAATATCTTTTGGTGGAGTAGCTTCACCGAACGTAAAGTCTACATTATCACCTGAGATAGTACCGATTGCAGCGCCACTTGTTTTAAAATCACCGTTTCCAGAAGGGTCTAAGAATTCTGCACCTCCTACAGTCGAAGTAGAAGTGTACTCAAGTCTTACGAAGTAGAGTGTACCTCCACCTCCAACAGCGTCACCCCATGTTACGTTGTAGTCTGTATTGTTAGCTTTAACAAGTGCTTGACCTGTTGAACCACCTGCTGGCACGCCTGATCCATCTTGACCATCAACACCTGAAGTTCCTGAAGTTCCATCTGTACCATTTGTACCGCTTGTTCCTGGAATACCTTGAGGACCTTGTGAACCTGAAGTTCCATCCGTACCTGAGCTACCATCTGTACCATTTGTGCCAGAAGAGCCATCTGTACCATTTGTACCACTTGTTCCTGGAATACCTTGAGGACCTTGTGCACCTGAAGTTCCATCCGTACCTGAGCTACCATCTGTACCATTTGTGCCAGAAGAGCCATCTGTACCATTCGTACCTGAGCTACCATCTGTACCATCTGTACCATCCGTACCAGAAACGCCTGAAGTTCCATCTGTACCATTCGTTCCTGAAGTTCCATCTGTACCATTTGTACCTGAAGTACCATTTGTACCTGAAGTTCCATTTGTACCTGAAGTTCCTGCAGGTCCTTGAATTGGACCACCATCAATCCATGTGCTTCCATTCCAGATATGCATCGAATCATCTGCTTGTACAATAAACGCATCACCCTGTGTATTACCACTAGCAGGTAATTGAGCAGTAGTCGGTACGTTACCTATAAGCGTAATACCTGGGCCTACGCCACCTTGAGGACCTTGTGCACCTGAAGTACCCGAAGAACCCGAAGAACCATCTGTACCATTTGTACCTGAAGAGCCATCTGTACCATCTGTACCTGAAGAGCCATCTGTACCATCCGTACCGTTCGTACCTGAAGTACCATTTGTACCTGAAGTTCCATCTGTACCTGAAGTTCCATCTGTTCCATCTGTACCCGAAGAACCATCTGTACCATCTGTACCATCCGTACCGTTAGTACCTGAAGAGCCATCTGTACCATTAGTACCTGAAGAGCCGTCTGTACCATCCGTACCGTTCGTACCTGAAGTACCATTTGTACCTGAAGTACCATTTGTACCCGAAGTACCATTTGTACCCGAAGTGCCACTTGTACCTGAAGAGCCATCTGTTCCATCTGTACCCGAAGAACCATCTGTACCATCCGTACCGTTCGTACCTGAAGAGCCATCTGTACCATTAGTACCTGAAGAGCCATCTGTACCATTTGTACCAGAAGTACCATTTATACCTGAAGTACCACTTGTACCTGAAGAACCAGAAGAACCCGAAGAACCAGAAGAACCAGAAGAACCATCTGTACCATTTGTACCTGAAGTTCCATCTGTACCATTTGTACCTGAAGTTCCATTTATACCTGAAGTACCTGAAGCACCTGAAGTACCTGAAGCACCTTGAGCACCCGAAGTACCTGAAGTACCTGGAGCACCTTGAGGGCCTTGAGCACCTGAAGTACCTGGAGCACCTTGAGCACCTGAAGTACCTGGAGCACCTTGAGGGCCTTGAGCACCTGAAGTACCTGGAGCACCTTGAGGGCCTTGAGCACCTGAAGTACCTGAACCACCTACTGGCCCTTGAGGACCTTGTGCACCAGAAGTTCCATTTATACCTGAAGTCCCAGAAACACCTGAAGTCCCAGAAACACCTGAAGTTCCATTTATACCTGAAGTACCTGAAGTACCTATTGGTCCTTGAGGGCCTGGAACACCTTGGATACCATTTATACCTGAAGAACCAGAAGTTCCATTTATACCTTGAGCACCTGAAGTACCTGGAGCACCTTGAGCACCCGAAGTACCTGGAGCACCTTGAGGGCCTTGAGCACCCGAAGTTCCATTTATACCTGAAGTTCCATTTATACCTGAAGTTCCATTTATACCTGAAGTTCCTGCTGGACCTTGAGGGCCTTGTGCACCTGAAGTTCCATTAATACCTGAAGTTCCATTTATACCTGAAGTACCTGAAGTACCTGGAGCACCTTGAGCACCTGAAGTACCTGGAGCACCTTGAGCACCCGAAGTACCTGGAGCACCTTGTACACCTGAAGTACCTGCTGGACCTTGAGGGCCTTGTGCACCTGAAGTACCATTTGTACCTGATGTACCATTTGTACCTGAAGAGCCATCTGTACCATCTGTACCATTTGTACCTGAAGAGCCATCTGTACCATTCGTACCTGAGCTACCATCTGTACCATCTGTACCATTTGTACCAGAAGTACCATCTGTACCAGAAGTACCAGAAGTAATAGCCTCTTGGTGATTGTGTACTGTAATTGTAACATTACCATTACCATCATCCGTACCTGCTAAATCACCAATAAAATTAATTGTTCTTGCTTGTGTTGCAGCTAAAGGAGGTTCATTACCTAAATCAGTAGCTGAAACTTTAACGCCTTGTAAATCTACACCTAAATGAGATTCTGTCATAATACCAAACTCATCACCAACTGCAAATGTATAAGTATCACCTGGAGTAGTAGAAGCACCTTCATACTGAACTCCTAATTGAATAGCATCATCTAATTCGTTTGTTGGATTGTTAGGATCACTAAGTGGATTAGAAATATTTAATCTTGTATAAGATATAATTCTATATAAAGAATACTCTGAATTATTTTTAACATTAGTAAAAAATATTGAGTTATTTAAACCATCAATATCTAATCTATTTTCTAATAAGTTTTCTAGGTATTCATTTTTGTAACCCTTATCATCTTTATTACCTAATTTAACCATTGTAACCTGATTAGGTTGTTCAGAGTTAAAAATAATTTGACCTTGTGCTGGTTGGTTTGAGCTAAATGCAGATGAACCTAGTGCAGAAACTTTATATACTGTACTTGGTTGTGCATATCTTGATGCTACAATCTCTCCGATTGTATCACCAGCATCAAAAATATTACCTAATTTTAGTTTTGGTAATACTACTTCACTAATTCCTTCTTGAATTTTAAATCTTACCCATACTTCTCCAGAAGCTCCACTATCATCTAGTACTAGGGTAGATGTTTCATTGGCAGTTAAATAAATTGCAACTTGATTTCTAGCGTCTGTATTAACAGCGCCAAATGTTAGCGTATTAGCTACTTTAGATTCTGTTTTAATAATATTATTATTAGTATCTAGATATTCTGCAGTTACATTATTTATATTGCCGATATTAATTGGGTTACCCACAAAGCTTTTATGTAGAGTAACCGTAACGTTTGCAGCCTGTCCTCTGATTACGTTAATGTACTCAGGAACAACTGCTATCAAATTTTGGTTTTGTACGTTAGGCATAGTTCGCGTTATATTTTTATTGTTTTATTATATATCAAGCTAAAATAATTAAGTCTCTATCTTTTGAGCTAAAAGGCATAATCTCTATGTAATAAACTAAATATACAATAATTTATTACTGCCATTGCATGATTTTCGATCTTAGTATCTTTTTCTAAAGCAACTTTTATCAATATTTTATCTGATTTTTTCTCAGAAATTTCTTCGAGTCTAGCGATATAAGTATCTTTATTCCAATCCTCAGTCTTAATATGTTGCATTTTAAAATCTTTCCAGCTCATTTGATAGTGTTTAGTAGGTTTATTGAAATAATAAATATGGAGTTTATTATCAGGAGTTGTAATAAAAACAAAACCATCTGATAAAAAATACTTCCTATCTCCTATATAGCTATATTTTATATTTGACTCAATCGATCGCCAAGTCTCTCTGCATTTAGAATGGAGTTCTTCAAATTTATCGATAGCGTCACCGCATAGTTTATCAATAATGTCATTAGATTCTAGTTCTTCTTTACTGGTAAATACCAATTCTAGATCTTCCCAATCTAAACCCATAAACTCATATTCAGCTGGAGTTTGTCCAGTTACTTGTTGTGCGTCATATCTATATAGATAATCTAATGTGTCATCTATTTCCCATAACACATCCATTAACTTACCTTCACGTAAAGTATATAATAATTCTTTATATCTACTTAACATTCTATAAGTCTTATACTCTAGGTCCATTGGACCTTCCTCAACCCATGTTGGAATTTTTAGCTTACTCATATTATATGTATTCCTTAAAGTAGCAAGCTATTATGACATTAGTCTAAAAAATATTTTTTGTAATTTTTTAGTAAGTGTGTAGCCGCGCGCTCAGCAGAATTAAAGTTATATCTTAATCTATATTTTTTAGGCACAGAAGATACTGAAGCTTTATGTAGAATACTCCTTTTATGTAGAATGAAGAATTTAGATTTTCCTCTATTACTTATTGTTTGATGTATGGCTATTCTTTTTATGTACTTAGGATTTATCCCTTGTTCAAGACTTTCCTTCATCTCCAGTTTTAATTATCTTATCAGCCTTTACTTTAATTTCTTCAAACGCTTCAACAGTAGTTAATCCCCACTGTAAAACAAACCAACTCATTTCCTGTTCAGCTATTCTTTTAGATAACCTAAGTTTTTTTCTGATAATTTCAACACCGTTTTTCATGAAAAGCTTTTCTTCTTCTCTAGATGTTTTAAATTTCATATACCACTCAGGGTCTCCTTTGACATCTTTATATGTCTTACCAAAAGGCTGGAGTTGAAGATTTACTAACTCGATAAAAACTTCTTCTTGTTTTTTTCTTTTATCCATTATTTTTGTGGTTTAATAATTTCATCTATGATACCATATTTGATTGCTTCATCGGCACTTAGCCAAAAATCACGTTGGGCATCTTTTTTTACTTGATCAGGCTTCTTACCACAGTAAGATCCTAACAGTTTAAAAAGTTCATCATTAACCTTTCTCCATTCCTTCCAATCAATTTCAGCATCTTGTATATTTCCACTGAATCCACCAGAAGACTGGTGGAGCATTGTTTGAGAATGTCTTAATGAAGATCTCTTTCCTTTTGTACCTGCTCCTAAAAGTACTGAACCCATTGAAGCAGCCATTCCTGTATTTACAGTTTTAATATCTACTGGAATATATTCCATCACATCCACCATAGATAGCCCAGATTTAACCGAACCTCCCGGTGAATCGATATGCATTGTAATGTCTCCAGATCCAGTAGAGGATAGGAACATTAGCTGTGCTTGGACGATTGTAGACATATTATCATTTACAGGTCCGGCGACCCATAACAATCTATCTACCATTAATCTTGAGAAGATGTCCATTTGCGTCATACGCATTTCTCTTTCTTCAAGAATATAAGGTGTTAACGAAGCCTGTTTATTATATAAGTCTAAATTATTAGAACTTATATTATGTTCAGATCTTGCAAATCTTTCAAACTCTTTTTCTTTTGGGAAGTAATTCATATCTGTTTATTCATTTGTTTGATGAGGTCGCACGTTTCGTATTCCTCTATTTTTAAAAAGTATTCTAATGCTTTTACTAAGCTTTTTTCATAACCGCCTTTAGGTAAATCCATTTGGTATTCTACACCGTCATCATCTACTAATATGGCAAGTATTTCATTTTTAGAGTTTGGGGTTTCTATTTTTTCTAAAATAAATTCTACAATCCTTCTATAAAATATATCATACTTTGACATTAATAATTTATCAATATCCTCTCTTATGATTTTATTAGGATCCATGTGTATTTTAGGTATCTTTGACATTATATTGTAAAATATTTAGTAAGAATATTTTTATAGTCATCTTGCTCTAACGTAGATCTATCTTCACCAATACTTTCATATATTTCTTTACAGAAGCTATTTGCAGTATCAGTTAAAAATACTTTATCTCCGTCATAGTCAATAAATGGTTTATTTAAAATAAATGTATGTTCTGATTCTGGTGATATTTTTTCATTCTTAACAGATTCTGCTAATTCAAAATGTCTTTCATAAAAATGTAAGTTATCAGCAAAATGATAATATGCTCCAATTTCTAAATCAGGATATGTTTCTTTTAGCTTAAGATAAACTGATTGTTGTAAGAATGAGAAGAATGGAGCGTCAAACGTAAGTCCATAAAAAATATCATTGGACCTCATTTGTATCTTCATGTTTAATTTATTATTTCTAATAAAAAAGTTTGCATACATTGTACAAACAAAATCTTTATTTTCTTTAAACTGAAATTTAGGCTGATTAAAAAACATAATAGCTTGTCTACTATTTTTATCTTCTATTAAAGCATCGATTACCCAGCCAAATTGTTCTTTATTAAAAACTAAAGATCCGTAATTAGAATTAATTTCATTAGTACCTGGGTTTGTAAGCTTAGACCAAAATTTAGAAAAGTTACCAATAAAGTCTACGTCTCTATCTTGGTTTAAGTACCATGCTAATTCACCTGCTAAATACTTCCAATTAAATTTACGATTTTTAAAATTAGCTATAGGTTGTGTTGGATTAATCACAAAGCTAGATAAGATTGACTCTTTAACTTTTAAATCTCTAGGTTGAGATTCCTGGCCCTCGTCATCTATATGATTAATAATGTTTATGAATGTATTTGAAAAACTCATGTATTATTTTTTAATAACTATAGTAGTTATATGAATAAGTAAAAAAAGGTTTACTTAATAGTTAGCTTGTTTTCTTTTTTATCTTTAGAGATTGTATATGATTTACCCTCTTTTAAAATACCATCTAATATTGCATCTGCCACAGCGTCTTCAACATATTTTTGAATCGCTCTTTTAATTGGTCTTGCACCATAGGCTTGATCGTAACCTTCTTTAGCTAGAAATTCTTTAGCATTCTTATTAAACTTAAATGTGTAATCTTGCCTACCCATTCTTTCAACAAACTTATTAAGTTCAATATCCACAATTTTAATTACATCTTCAGATTGTAATTGGTCGAATAAAACAATATCGTCTAGTCTGTTTAAGAATTCTGGACTAAATTTATTCTTTAATTCTTTCTTAATAATACCATCCATCTTTGCTTGTTCTTCCAACATTGAAGATGAGGTAGAGAATCCAATACCAGTACCGAAGTCTGCAAGCTTTCTTGCACCAACGTTAGATGTCATTACAATAATTGTATTTGTAAAGTCAACTATTCTACCATTTGAATCTGTTAATCTACCTTCGTCTAATACTTGTAATAAAGTATTGAAAATATCTGGGTGAGCTTTCTCAACCTCATCGAATAAGACTACCGAATAAGGTTTACGTCTCACTGCTTCAGTTAATTGACCACCATCATCATGACCTACATATCCCGGAGGCGCTCCAATCAATCTAGATACATTAAACTTTTCTTGATACTCTGACATGTCAATTCTAATCATTGCATCAGTATCTCCGAACATATATTCTGCTAGGGCTTTCACAGTCTCAGTTTTACCAACTCCAGTTGGACCTAAGAACATGAATGAACCAGTAGGTTGCTTTGAAGATGCAACTCCAGTTCTAGATCTTTTAATTACTTTAGCTAAAGCGTCTACTGCACCATCTTGACCGATAATAGATTTTTTAATATAATCAGCCATTTGCTTAATCATCTTCATATCATCAGCTCCTAATCTTGTAACCGGAATTCCGGTTTGCATAGATACAGTTTCTGCAATATCGTCTATAGTTACTTGTCTCTTTTTAGTTTTAAGTGTAGATTCCCAGTTTAAAGTCTCTTCTCTAACCTTAGATTCTAAAGATAATTGCTCATCTCTTAAAGAAGCAGCAACTTCATAATCTTGCTTCTCTACAGCAGCTTTCTTTTTATCCTTTGTCTCTTCACATTCTTTTTCTAACTGCTTAATTCTAGCAGGTACTTTCACTTCTAATAAGTGAGTTCTTGCACCTGCTTCGTCCATTAGGTCGATAGCTTTATCTGGTAATTCTCTCTGTTTGATGTATCTTTCAGACATTCTTACACAAGCCTCGATAGCTTCTGAACTATATTCT
>VMHT01029385.1_pt1 | contig 10997 bp, 10 predicted proteins | sample 4693611 | NCBI WGS metagenome assembly VMHT01 (sample SAMN12280063, study PRJNA550983) | marine metagenome | isolation source: seawater sampled from same location over 5 years 0.02-0.2 micron viral filtrate | place: USA: collected off the coast of southern California halfway between the port... ... | reverse complement strand
ATTACTTTCCAATTTTTTTCATTGTAATAGCATGTGCCTGTTCATAGCAAAATCCATCTTTCATTAATTTTCTCATCATTGACATATGTTCTTTTGTATGGTGTGTTTTATGTTCTTTCATAAGTGCTTTTTGTCTAGAGGATAAATCTTTTTTAGGTTTCATCATAGGTTTAGGCATTTTAACTTCTTTTTTAGGTTTTTTATCTGTATAATGACTGGGCATATTATAATTAAATTAGAAAAAATTAATTATATTATTATCACTATGTGGGTAGGAACTTTTACTTATGGCAGTGCAAAAATTGAAATGAAGCATAAACACAATTATTTTATAATATTAAAATATTCTTATGTTTACACTTATAATACATTATATTTTATTTTTTAAATTAAAATCGTTTTTTAAAAAGATTAGTATTAATATAACTCTTTTTTGGGGTTACACTTTTTTCTGTAAAATTTACTTCTTTTTTTTTATTATTATCTATATTATTATTTTCTGATATATTATTTTTTAAATTACTATTATTTTCTACATTATTTTTGTAACCCTTTTTTGGGGTTATATTTATACTTTCAATAGATTCTCTTTTTGCAGATTCTTCTTTTTTAGATTCTTCTTTTTTAGAGGATTCAATACTTTTATTATTATTTTCAATATCTTTATTATTTTTTTTATCATTATCTAAATTATTTGATATATTATTTTCTTCTATATTAGATTCTCTTATTTTTCTTAATTGTTCTTTTAAATCATCAATATCATTTTTATTCTTTTTTATTGTGTTCTTTTGAACAGATTTTTCAATTGCTTTTGACCTAGCAATTTTTGCTCTTAATTGTTTATTTTTTTCTTTTCTAGCTTGCAACTGTTCTTTTCGTTTGAGTCTTAAAGCTTTTTCTTCATCTGGGATAATAAAAATATCATCAATTTTATCATTTTCAGTATCTGACATATATAATATACTATATAATTATTTTTTTATAGAAAAACTAAATGATTTATTTTAATTCTTTGAATGACATAATAATAATAATTCATTTATTAATTTAAAAGGTATTCTAAATCTTTCATATCTATTTGAACCACATCCAATTCCTCTTTGGTCTGTACCTGGTTTACCCCATGAACCTAAATCATATTTATGCAATGGTTTTTTATTTTTTATTTGAAAATTATCAAAATCCTTATATTTTTCTCTTAATTTAGCAGTATTAACTCTTATAATTTTACCATTATCAATTATTGTTTTAGATGTTCCCATACGGTCTTTATGTATTTTTTGTGTTTTTTCTTTTGTATTATTTAACATATTTTCACAATCTTTTCTACATAATTTAGGAATAAATCCTTCTATATTTGTCCAAAATCTAGTTTTTTTTTGATACCCAAAATCTGAATATTTGCAATAATCAACAATATAATATTTATCATATTTTGGATATTTTTCTTTCATATAATGTTTCATTTTTGAAGTATTAGGATTTTCAATAATATAATATTTAGGATTAAAATATTTTATTATTTCCATTGTTTTATCTACTATTGGTTTACCTATTTTATCTATATCTTCTTGTAAAATTTCTTTTGTTATTATCTTATCTCCATGTGCTTTTAATTTTCTTCCTACCCAACAATTACGGAGTATTGACCATATATAACACGGAGGACTAGCAGTAATTAATTGAAAAAAATCTTTTGGATATTTTTTATAATCAAAATCTAATATATCTATTTTTTCGTGATTGTCACTTTCATAATCAGATTTTAAAGGACATTTACCGCCTATATCTTTATCTAAACTATATATTGTATAATTATATTTTTTTGATATTTTACCAAAAGAATGTGTACCTGAAAATAATTCTAAATGATTTATCATTATATATATTTATATTTATATAATAAAAAATATAGAAAAACTATAACCTTTATTTGGGGTTATTTATTTAAATTTTATATGTTCAAGATAAATTGCATTTGATGAACCTATATTGTCAGCCACTGCTTTATCTGGGTTTAAAATACGAACTTTAAAATTATTAATTTGTATTGGTAACCCTTTGTGAATATATGGGACGGATGGATTCCCTTCATTATAAAATGATGTGTAATTATCTATACTTTGATATCTACTGACAATGCTCATTATATTTGTAAATGTATTATCAACTCCTTTCATCTTGTTATCAAAGCCCGAAACCTCAATAATAAAATATGGATTTTGTAATTGAACATTATTTATTGAGTTTAATGCCATGATTGGTTCTAAAGTAACAACTGTCGAACCTCCAAATGTTTCAACATTATCTGCTAACACTGCAGGGACAAAAGTTCCATTAACAGGATATGTCACCGCAACGGATGTGTAAGCACTGGTTAAATTTTTACTCATTTCTAAATTTGGAATTTTAAAAGTGGTTATATTATTAAAGTTCCCTAATACAGCAGTATTTACTTGCTGTAGTCCACATAATAATTTATCACTAAATTGTGCTCCTGTTTCTGGGTCTGGTTGGTCTAAAAATCCTAATTTTTGGAAAAGAGAATGTGGACTAACACTATTTAAAATAGCTCCTCCGGAAGAACCAGCATATCTAAATTCTCCAGAAGATGCTAATTTATTTGATTCGACAGTTTTTACTACCAAAACTCCTGATTTATCAAATAGAGGAGTATGTAGCAAAAGTTTAAACCGTTTTAATACAGGGTCAAACTCTATCGCAGGTTCTGAACATCCAAAAAAATATTTCTTTGGTGCTGAATTTACAACATTACCTGAGGTATTAGGGTAATTTGTACCTGATGGAATTTGAAGAACTGCTAATCCATCTTTTGCCCTTACTAAAAATACCCCTTCGTCTTTTATATCAGGACTTCCTCCTGAAATTCCGAAGTCTTCGTATACTTCATCAATAGTTTTTAAAAAATTGTTATTTGAAGGTTTTGCTGATGTAAATTTTGCATTAGGGTCACTCGCAGATGCATCAACTGCCTGAAGTTTATCAGTCATTATTTTTTGTAATTGACTAGGGTCATAAAATCCAGATTCTAAATTTATTTTTACATTATATAAAAAAGGTTGAAATGTCTCTAAATTAACAATATTTTCTGTACTTTGTGTAAAATGACTTCTTACTCCTGCACGATTTAAAGATTTAGAACTTTGATTCTCATTTCTAAACATAACCGTTCCTTGTCTAATGTTTAACGGTAAATGAATGTTATCATCACCATCTGGTGTAGTGGCATTAATTGTGTATGTCTCATCACTATTATCTACAGTAGGAATTTTAACACTAAAACAAAAAAATTTAGGATTGGCATCTGTACTATCTGGAGCTTCATATTTTATATGATAATTTATATCTCCTCTTTCATTCCCTGAAATTCCGTGAGTTCTTCCTCCAAATTTAAAAGTTAAACTATTAACAACGGTCACCCCTGTACCAGATGCTATTTTATTGCATAGTAAATATGGTTCACAATCGTTAAAATCATCACCTGTATAAGTTGCATCATAGAGATGATTTTTAATTTTACCCCTCATATCTATTTGAGTTTGATAAAGAAAAAAATCCATTTCAACAGTTGTTTCTTCTTCACTAACAAAAATTTGACCTGAATTTTCAGCAACTGAGTCAACGAATCCTGATTTTAAACTGATTGATTCCCCCTCTTTAATTGTTAAAGGTTCTTGAAGATGTACTGTGTACTCGCCGTTCTGTTCTGATGTAGATTTAATAGAGTCATCTTCTCTTAATTCTATCAAAATCGATTCTTGTATATTATTATTACTCATATATATATATAAATAAATTAGATAATAATTTATTTATTATAACTATTTAATTAAACTTTGTTTTTATGATTTCTATACTATGTAATGCATTAATAGTATACTTCGTAATCTATGATTTATTCATTTAACTTTGTTTACACATTATCAGAAACTAAATATTCACCTCCTGAAACTGAAAGTAATTTTCTACATTCTGCAAAGACATGTACTCTCAATGCTTCGGAAGTTTTACTTACACCGCTTGTATCATAGACATTAGACCTTTTCATCTCAATTTGAAGATTTTGAATTTTTTCTTCAACAACAAACCCTACATATCCCATTTGACCTTCTTTAGTATCACCATTCTGTTGATTAGCAGTTGAACCGTCTAATTGATGAGTAAAAGAAGAAAAATAATTGTTTTGTTCTCCCCAAGTTTCAACTAATCTAGCAAGTAAAACAGCATCTCCACTAACAGTTCCGAGGTTTCCAATTCCCCCGTCTGGTAAAAGGTTAGAACCATTAACTCTTGCTTGAACATTTGTTCTAAACTGTCTTTGACTTCCAAGTGAACCAGCACCAAGGACTAAATTTGTATTAATATATTTTGCAGGGACTGAATACTCATTCATCATAACTATTCGGTTAACATATTTACCATTATAAGCATTTAATAATGCATTAACACTTTGAACTAATGGTGTTGCATTTGTTGCTCCTGTAGGTTTATTTTCGGCAACTTGAAAAGAATCGTGAACATATTCATTATGTGGAATAGTCATATTTAATGCCTGTTCAGTAGCACCTTTAATATCATTTTGGTCTGTTAAAATTTCACAAATTAACTGAACATCATCAGAAGTAGCGGTTGCTGTTGCATTATCTCTATTAACAATTTTTCTTTCATCTGATTCATATTCAACCCTTAATCTTAAATTTTTAAAAACTCCAGTGTGTAAAAATGGCATTTTCTGAAGTAAATCGAAACAGTCAGAAAGATAAACCCCCCCTTTACTTGTTGTTGCTTGTGTGGTGTTGGATGTTCCTTCTGAAACATCGCCATTTTTAATTTGAGGAAACTGTGTACCGGCATGTTTTCTTACTCTGAATCCCATTTTATTATGCATTAAATAGCTTCTTTTACTTTCATTTTCAGAATTTTCGTGCAAAGTATTTTTAAAAGCATTCCATCGATTAAATTCATCCTGTTGACATAAGACTTGTTTACCATCATACAAAGTCATACGACGGACTGAACCAAGGATACCTGCGAAATCATTGTAATTTGTTGCAGGGTTGGCAACATAGCCTAAATTAACTAATTTTAAAGATGATGAAAGATAAACGGTATCTACATCATCTAATCTAATTTCAGTAAATCTTTTACTTTGATTTATTTGCGGGTCTTTAATATCTATTCTTGTACTATTTGCTAATGACATTATTATATAATATTATTTAGAAAATAATTTTATACTATTTAATTTTATTTGATTAGACTTTATTTTTTTTTACAAAACTAAATTATCTTTGATAATTGAATTAAAAAAATATTAATTAATTATAACTCTTTATTGGGGTTTTTTTTTACAAAACTAAATTTATTTAAAGACTAACAGAATTATGAAAGAACATATAGATATTATATTTATTTAAATTACTAACAGTATCAGTTGTAACAATAGTATTAAAAGAATTTTGACTGAGGTCTTTTGGTAACTGAAAGTTCAATCCTGCAAGAAAACCTGAACCTTTATTACTTAAATTTGATTTTAATTGATTATGTCCCATATATGAAAATGAATTTAATCCTCTTTGTATCATTTCACCTCTGTCTTCAATTTGATATTTAACCATTTCTACCGAGTTATTAAAACCGAATTCTAATCTTTTTAATCCGTCAACATTATTTAATTTCAAATTATCTTTTCTGACTGTGTTTTCATCTGATACTCTTTGAAATGAAATAGAAACGGCATCAACTGCTGATGGTACTTTCGCATTAATACTACTAACATTAGAATTTAAAGTTTGTTTAACACTAACAAAAGAACGGCACATTTGAGGTTGATTATCAAGTTCTTGTGATGGGACTTGAACATAACTTAATTTAAGATTACTTAATTCGTATGTGAGGTCAGACCCTCCCGCTACATTACCATATAAAAATGCTAAATCTCTAGAAAGAATAAATTGTAATTTAATAGAACCAACACGAGCAAATGGAAGATTTCCAGATGATGATGCAACCCGATTCAAACAACATAATGGTTTAAAACTGAAACTCATAGGGTCAACTACAACAGAACCAGCTTGGTTTCCGTGTGATTTTGTTCCGTGACAATAATTTTGAACTTGATGATTAGTAGGCATTTTAAGTTCACATGCTTCTGAACCGTTAAGAGAATCATTAATACTTCTTGTTGATTGTTCTTTCATATTTACTAATCTAGGATATGAATTAGAAATGTTTTCAACTAATCCATTTTGAGTTGATATTTGCATTGATTCAATTAATCCGTGAGCACCAACTTGAGGATTAAAATATACAAGTTCTGTTGTTATTTGATTACCTGCAATCATTACTTTTACATTTCCTTCTAGTCTAACTGAATTTTTTTGTAATGACATTCCTTCGTCTCCGTTTATCATAAAAACAACATTATCATTAGCAACAAAAGTATCTTTGTTATTTTCTGCAATAGAAAGTGAATATCTGTAATTTTGTGACATTATATAATATTATTTAGAAAATAATTTTTGAAAGATAATTTACTAGTAATATATTTATTCAAATATGATTCGTAAGAATAAATTTTATATATTTTAATTTTATTAGTATATTTAGATAGTCCGTGGAACTTTAGAATAAATGTGAAGAATATTTACTGGTACACCATTTATTTCAATATTCATTTGTTTTGACATCGGAGTCTGTGGACTAACTGAAAAAATAGCATTATTATCATTTGGAACATTTGCATTATCAGAAGCGACACCATTCCTTCTTTTTTCTAAAAGTGATTTTAAAGGTCGTTCATTATCTGCAAAATATCTAGAAGTCATATAATAATTTAATTGTTTTTTCTTTTCAACATCTCTGTCTGTTTCAAATTTATTATCATACATAATCCTATATGAAGTATATGCTAAACTAGAATTAATTCCATCATTTTGTGTTGGAAATGCAATCATAACACTAACTGCTTCTGCAGGGATAGTATAATTTTTACGATGTGGGTTATTACCGTTAGCATTATCAATTTCTGACATATAAGTAAAATAACTTAATTTATCAGGAACTTGAACTACCGATGGATTAGGATAAGTATTTAATACTAAATCTAAAGAGTTTATATGATTTGTGATGGTATGTGCATTTGTGCCTCTAAAAGTTGGTTGTGTATCTGCTGTAACATCACAAGTGAATAAAGCATGAGTTGCTGGTAAAGCTGCGACTAATTGAGTATCAAAAAATAAAGTTAAAGTTCCAGCTACGGTTCCGTTTGTACCGTCATTGTGGTCTATTCTTTGAATAATACAATTTGGAATTGCAGGTTGTAAAACACCAACTCCTGCTGATGCACCTTGTCTAAATCTAACTTCTAATTTTTGACCTAAGTAAAAAGGAGACTCTTCCACGGAATCATAAGCTATTAAAGTGGATAGTTGTCTATCATCTGTTGCACGACCGACACTTTGAGCATTAGGTGTTCCGTTAGTTAATTTTAATATGCTACCTTTAAAAGCTGAATCTTTCGCCCAGATAACATCGCCTTGGTCTCCGTATTGTTCACTAGATAATTTTCCAAAATTAAATTCCATTTTCATTTTAGTTTGCCCATATTTAGAAGTATCATATACTTTATTATATGCAATACCATAAATATCTTTTAATGGAATTTTTAATTCGTGACTGATTTCTTCAGAACTTCCGATAACTGCTTGGTCGCCTACTGATTTTAACACCCTATATGGGGATACTGGAAAATCATTATATTCGTGAGTTTGTTCAGTCGCCATCACACGGTCTTCTATTTTATCGTTTTCATCTTGTGTGTATTGATTGTGAGTTACTACTCTGAGATTGACATCTCTTAAACTTTCTAAATTTCCGACTTGAGCAGAATCCATTGAAGCATGTTTAACTAATGCAACATTTTGATAAATATCATTATCATTGTCATCAGTTATTATTGGCAATACATTATAAACTGATTTCGTTCCTGCTGAATCAGTTGTGGATAATTCGGTATCTATGCTTATATATGACCTACTTAAATCACATAACATACCTTCTGGTATTGTAAATGAAATTTTATTTTTTGCTTGTGTATACGGTGCGGACTCGTTACAAGGAATCTTAATGATGTTATTACTCATATTATATAATATTATTTAGAAAATAAATTTTTGAAAGAATTAATTTTATACTTTTATTTATATTTATTAAATATGATTATAACAAGTCTAAACCCCAAACTCGACTGATGGTGTGAGGGTTGGCATTGATGGAGGTTTAGGTAAATTTCTTTTGTGAGCAAATAAACCTGTAAATAAAGTACCTAAACCAATAACTGCGGTTACAACATCTCCAGCAATATTTTCAGGGCCTCCAGTTTCAGCTTCGCTTTCAAGCATATTTTCTCCTACTTTTTTAAATATTTTACCTCCGATTTTTCTAGTCTCGCCTTCTTCCATTTCCGAATGTGCTGATGCTATATCTTCAATATTACTTAAACCTTTTTGTTCTTCTGATGGATTAAATGATGGTTTTTCAGCTTCTGTTGGTTCTGTTCTATCTAATTGATTTACTTTGCTTTTTGCTCTATTTATTCCATCTTGAATACTCGCTCTTACATCTTGGGTTTGTGATGTTATTCTCTGTTGTTCTGAACGGATAGCATCGCCAATTTGAAATGAAGATTGATTATTAGTTATACCATCAGATGCTAAACTTCTAGCATTTCTCATTTTATTTAGAAAACTTTCAGCAGTTCCTCCTTCTTCTTTTCCAATTTGTCGAAATGCTAAAGTTGCACGGGCTCCTGCTAAATCTCCACGACTTGCCATTTCTGCAATATCGCCATCTAGACCAGTTGTAAATGGGTCTTGATATGGTGAAATATGGTTAATTTCAGATGACATATTTAATCTTGGAACTTCACCTGTGAATTTTGATTTTAAATTTTGAACACCATCTTTTAATGATTTACCAATTGACCTAAGTTTACCTTGAACATTTTGTTTAAAATCTCCTAAAATTTGAGATAATCTTGATTTTATCATAGAACCGAATCCTTCTTCATCAACTTGTGAAGAATCTCTCGCCATTACATCTTCTACATTATGTTTACTTGCTAATTTATCAACTACATGGTTTGTAAATCCTTTTACATCACCTTTTTCTATCAAATTTGAAACTGCTTGAGTTGTGTCAGAATCAAAAGAAGAACCTAATACTTTTTTAGTTCCTTTTACTAATATATCTCGAGCACCTTCAAAAAGCAGAGGCCCCGAGACTCCTTCTAATGGGGCTTTTACTGTTTCAGCAAATTTGTTTTTTATTTCATTTAAATGTGATTTATATTTTTTCTCTGCACCTTCCTTTTCCTGTCTTGCTATTTCTGAACTTTGATTTAACATGCTTTGAAAAGCTTCCATCTCATTACTATCTTGATTCATTTATATAATTATATTAGATAAAAATTAAAATCATAGATTACGAAGTATACTATTAATGATTTTTTGAAAAAAAATAAATCTAATTATTTATATATTATTATATAATGCCTAAAATTAGGAGAATGAAAGATAAATCGGATGATTTTGTAATAAAAAAAGATAAATTAGATGATATAAGTTTTAGAATGCTTATTTGTGCCCGTTCTGGTCTGGGAAAAACAAACCTAATTGCTTCACTTTTGTGTTTACCTGAAAATTTTGGTAATAATTTTAGAGGCGAAGACATCGTAATTTTTACCCCGCTTCAGAACGATTTCAAAATGCAAAATTTAATCAAATTTAAAGAAGTTGAAGAAGTATACACAGAATATAATGATGAGATATTAAATAATGTTTATGATAATATGGTTGATGAATTTGAATTATCAGTGATGGAAAAAAAAGTCCCTCGCCAGAAATTAATTATTTTAGATGATGTTTCTTTTGGTTCAAAATTAACAGGAAAAAAAAATGCTCTTAATCGTGTATTTATGAATGGGAGAAAGCATAATATTTCAGTTATGGTATCTACACAGAAGTACTCTCAATTAGCAACAGGAATAAGAGCAAATGCTTCTAGTATATTTTTTTACAATAGTAGTATGAAGGAAAAAGAACTTTTCGAATTAGATGCAAATTATATAGGGAATCGTAAAGGATTTTTTAAAATGTTATCTGATAATTTAAATAGTAAAAGAGATTTCATATATTGTAATTTTACTAGTGAAAATGTAAAAGATATGTATATGGATAAGGATTTTAATATTATTGATATAGAAAAATATAAATTAAAATAAAAAAATATGTAACCTTTTTTTGGGGTTATAATATGTTAATGGAATATTTATTATATTTTTCAAATATAATAAATTATCTTTACAAATTAAAAAAAATTAGTCAAAAGTTACTTCTTTTTCAGATTTTTCTCTATTTATTAATTCTAAATATTGTTGATGAACTTTAGTTCTTTGATGTCTTAGCATTTGATTTTTTGAAATATATCGCCCACATTCGCACTTAGTTTTAACTAATATTTTATCTCTATTTTTTTTATAATAATCTTTTTTTTGTATTGCAATAGTAGTCTTATTTGCAATGTAATAAGGTATAATTTCTTCATCAGAAGTTAAATTTATAGATTCACTTTCTATATCACTCATTATATAAAAACTATATGTTTTTTTAATTCTATTTATAATTATCATTTTTTAATGATATTATTGAAATGATGAAATCATTTTAATCCCTGATATGTGCTAGTAAATATCTAATGGATGAAATTTTTTACTGCAACTATTAAATCTTTTATTTTTTAATTTGTTTAGATTGAAGGAGCAAAGCGACTGATTTCCTTTATCATCTACTATTAACTATCTCTTACATATCTGAGAGTAAATACTAATATTAAATGTCGCCTTGCTCCATTTAATATAAGCATTCACATATACCCCCTTCCTTAAATGGTTTCCCCCATTGAAGGTTAAATAT
>VMHT01192009.1_pt1 | contig 10998 bp, 4 predicted proteins | sample 4693611 | NCBI WGS metagenome assembly VMHT01 (sample SAMN12280063, study PRJNA550983) | marine metagenome | isolation source: seawater sampled from same location over 5 years 0.02-0.2 micron viral filtrate | place: USA: collected off the coast of southern California halfway between the port... ... | reverse complement strand
CCGGCCAAGTAACAGAAATAGTAAACGCTATACCAGACGTTACTAGGGGACTGTTTAAAAGACCGGGTGCTAAAAGAATAGGAACCAGTCCACTAGCTAATGTACAGAGTGGTGGATCTTGGTTTCACTACTTTCGTGATGAGACAGAGGGATCATATATAGGACAAATAGCACCTGATGGTCAGGTCAGAGTATGGCGTTGTAACGACGGTGCACAGATGACTACAGCTTATGGCACAGGTGGTCAGACAGCTATACAAAATTATCTACAAACAGCTACACCAGAAAACTTACAATTCTTAACAATTAACGATACTACATTTGTTAACAACAGAGACATTAGTGACTATACTCAAGCAGAGATAGACGGTGGTGGTACGCCAGCTTTAAATGCTGATGGTAATACTTTACAAGCTGGTAATGCTCGGTATCTCACAACTGTAGGTCAGACTGGTACAACAACAGCAAGACCAGATGCACACTTTGCAATGCTGGAACTATTACGAACAGAAAACGGAAGACAATATGGACTTGATATATTTAGCACAGCTACTGTTAACAATCTCAGTCGTGCTACACGTATTAAAATATCAGCTGATACACTGGCTGAGTCTGATGGTACAGGAGACTGTCCCGGAATCGGTACACAAGTATTTAGCGTTGACTCAGGATCAAAAACAAACTTAATATTTAGACTTAACATTTTAGGTCAGCAAGGTGTAAGTCCTAATTATAGTAATAATGCTGACAATGATGGACCAGAAGGTTCAAACTACAGGTGCAGCTACCAACGTGAAGTAGTCTTACTACATGGTGGTGAAGGCTGGCAAGTTGGTGATACTGTAACAGTAACTCTAGACTCTGCAAAAGGTGGAGCAGCTGGTGGTGCTGATGCTACATATACTATACGTGTTGAAGAAATAGAAACAACTCAGGTAAATGCTACAGTTAGTAGTAATGCTGATGGACTTATTAGACCAGAACCTACACCGTTTGACGCACAGACAGCTGTAACAGCAGATACAATTCTTGGTGGTTTACGAGCAGAAATTAGTGCTATATCAGGTATTGACTGTAAAGTTATAGGTACTGGTATATACATATTTAGTGCTAACCCTTTTACTTGTAACGTTGTTGAAAATGATTTAATGAGAGTTATGCAAAGCTCTGTTAATGATGTACAAAACTTGCCTAACCAATGTAAACATGGTTATATAGTTAAAGTATCTAATGCACTACGATCAGAAGAAGATGACTACTACCTAAAATTTGAAGGTCAAAACGATAAAGATGGTAACGGTGCTTGGACAGAATGTGCACTTCCGGGTATAACTACAACGCTGACTAATATGCCAATAGTTATACAGCGTACAGGCACAACTACATTTACTGTGAAACAATTTACATATGGTACTAGAACTGTAGGTGATACATTTACAAACCCTATGCCATCATTTGTAGGTAAGCGTATAAACAAGGTGTTGTTTTTTCGTAACAGATTGGCTTTTTTAGCAGGCGAAAACGTTATTACATCTAGACCCGGTACATTAGGAGAGCCTAACTTTTTTATAGAAACAGCTCTAACAGTATCAGTAGCTGACCCTGTAGATATATCAGCTGCATCTATGTTTCCATCTGATCTATTTGATGGTATAGAAATCAATGCTGGTTTACTTGTATTTAGTACAAACCAACAGTTTTTACTTGCGTCAGATGACACAGTCTTTAACCCTGATACAGCTAAACTACGAAGCATAGCTACGTTTAATTATAACGAAAACATGCCTCCTATATCTCTTGGAACTACAGTAGCTTATATAGATAACTCTGGTAAGTTTAGTAGATTTAACGAGATGGCTAACTCAGCACGAGAAGGAGAACCTAATATTATAGAGGTAAGTAAAGTTGTCCCTACTTTATTACCAAAAAATATAGACCTAATAACTAACTCTAGAGAAAACTCTATTGTGTTGATAGGTAAAACAGGAACAGACGTAGTGTTTGGTTACAAATATTTCCAAACAGCAGATAAACGAGCACAAGCTGCATGGTTTAAATGGAAGCTAAACAATCCATTAACTTATCATTTTATTATTAATGATGAATACTTCTTTTTAGATAGTGATTACTATTTACAAAGTATTAAACTGGTGCAAACTGACTCAGATCCTAGTATAGTACAGGACAATGTTGACTTTTTATTACATGTAGATAATCATACTACTGTAAGTGGTGGCAGTTATAGTGCAGCTACAAACCTAACTACCTTTTCTAGCGTCAGTTGGTTAAGCTCCGTTACTACTCCTAACCACGATCTAGTTGTAATAGATACTAATACTAACTCAGCACGAGTTGGTCGCTACGCTAAACCTACAGTCTCAGGTACAAACTTTACTTTACCCGGTGACTGGTCTAGTGCAACACTTACAATCGGTTATATCTATCCGTACCAAGTTAAGATTCCTACACTTTATCCTACTAAAATAGATGGTTCACGAGCTACAGCAGACGTAAACTCCTCTCTAGTATTACATAGAGTTAAGTTTCACTTTGGTAAGGTAGGTCTATACGAAACCACACTTGAACGTGTAGGTAAAACAGATTACACAGAAGTATATGAGTCTACAGAACTTGACGAGTACAACGCATCTGATGCACCATACTTAGAAGAGTTTATTAAGACTATACCTGTGTATGAAAAAAACACAAACGTTGAGATAACACTCAAATCATCACACCCTGCCCCAGCTACATTAAGATCAATGTCATGGGAAGGGGATTACTCACCCAAATATTATCGCCGTGTATAACGTACAACTAACAGAACAAGAACTTGGATACCTTTATTGGAGAATGAAAACCAATAGATATTATGAAAGGTATGTCGAAAGAGGTATGAAGCAAATGCCTTGGGAGCCTTGGATGGCAGATACAATAAAGAAGTTAGAACCAATATATGAAAGCTTTAAGTAAATACATTCACCCACTTACCCCAGAGGTTGCCTACGAGGTAGCCTGTAACTTACGCCCAGATGACTTCAGAGAGATCTCAGAAGGCTATGGAATAGATCCGAAGGTGTATCTACCCATAATGGCCGAGACGCCCTCTGGAGTCTATTTTACGTCCCCTAGCGGCAAGATTGCTGGTATGGCAGGCGTAGGTAAACAAGGAGATATATGGATGCTATGCACCCCAGTTATCCATGAAAAACCAATTTTATTTGCAAGAGAGGCAAAGCGGTATGTCGATAGCCGTACTGAGCCACTCCTTTGGAATAAACTTGACTACAGGAATAAGGTACACTTAAAATTACTCAAGTTCCTTGGCTTTAAATTCTTACGTAAGTTTGAATGGGGGCCGAACAATGTAACATTTATAGAATTTTGCCGTGTGCGTAGACGCTAATGCTGGTGCTAGAAGAGCAGCCAGACAGAGAAACAGAGAAAAGCACGCTAACTTTGCTCAGAAGAAATTACAATTCTTTAACAAAGAGACAAGTCTAGCAAGAGCTCAAAACAGAAATGTAATAGGTTACAGTCGTGACCTCAGTGATGCTTACGTAAGAGCTATTTATACTCAAGGTAAGGGTCGCTTAAGAAACCAAGAACTCGTTGCAAATTACTTTGGTAAAAAGAAAATTGACGAGGGTGGTAGAAGTAAATCGTATGGTAGAAAACAGTACCAAGGTCTACTCAGAAAACAATCAGAAATCGAAGGAGTAACACGTAACATGTTTGGTCGAAACATGGCGTATGCTCAAGAAGGTGCAAGACGTAAGTTCCAAGCTGCTAATGCTCAAGCTAGACAAAAGCTAGGTATCCCAGCTGCATTTGGTGCTCCAGTTATGTTACCTCCAACAGATTACTTTACAGGTGGCTTACAGTTATTAAGCTCTGCTGCAAGTATATACTCAGGATTTAAGTAAACATGAGCTCATCATTTCAGAACGTCGTAGGGACACCACGAGATGCTGTTCCTGATATAAGTAAGACTAACTACTTAGAGACAGCCCCGGATATGACTGAGGCTGTCAATGCACAGATTGACGAGAACATCAAAGATACTAAACAGTTCTTTGATCAGATGGTAGAGCTAGAAGAACTAGCGGCCAGTAAGCTGGATAAAAGGTTAGCTGCCATCGAAGGTATAATTGGTTCAGTAGGACAAATAAAAAAAAAACGTGAAGCTGATGAAGCTGATGGTTTTGGTAAAATAGTTACTGGATTAATTGAAGATAAAATCCTTGAAGGTTCAAAAGAATATCAAGCAGATAAAAATGAACTTGATTTAAATTTAGCTAGTGCTAATGCAGAAATAGATAGTGACCCAAACTTAACTCAGCAGCAAAAAATTGAGTTTAAGTTTGGAGCACCTTCAGAAGAAATATTTGATAGACGTTATACCGACTTTATAAAAGAAAGATACGGTAATAAAACAGTAGCAGTAGGTGATCTTTTACGAAGTAACGGATCTCTAGACTCTACTACAGGTGTAGAGCATACAGAGTATGAACGAAAAGCTCTTTTATCTTTTTACAGAAATATAGGTTATGATGCAAAGCAACTAGGCTATGATCCAAATGATCCTAGATTTATAAAAAAACTTATTGAACTAACAGCACCACAAGTAAAAAATGAGTTAAAATCACAACGTGAATCGTTTAAATCTACCTTTAGAGAGAAAGTTCAAGATGAAGAAAACTATACATTTAACACAAGACTTATTGAAAGTGTAAAAGGTATAAGTATATTTAACGCTGCTGGTGAGAGAACTAATGATACGTTTTTTAAAGATGGTGGTGTTATACATCAAATCGCAATACAAAAATTTGGTGGTAATAGACAAAGAGCTACAGATCTAGCATTTGAAACTATAGCAGAGTTAGTCAAAAGTGGTGACATTTTACCTAACGAAGCTAGAGCAATCTATCAAGATTTACCATATACTGATCCTAACGGTAAACTGTATGATAATTACAAAGCATATATTGGCAAGCAAACGGAAGGTACAAGTTTTAGAGCTAGAGCTCAGGGTAGAGTTCAAAGATTATCTAATGCTGTACAAGAAGTAGAAAAACTAGCAGTTGATAACGAAAATGCTGCACGTCAAATTGAGTCAAACAACTTTGTAAACAAACAGGTTATACCACGTATAGCTGAAAATAAAACTAGAGGTATTGATGGTCTTGATGAAGGTCAAGCTGGTGCATTAATTAACCAGTATAAACAACAACCATTTTATATTGAAGGTGTAACACCTATACCTCAAATACTACTAGCATATCAAAACCGAACACAGACTGGTGGCTCACGAGATAAAAATGTAGGTTTAGCTGACAAGTATGCTAACGAGCATAATAAAACTTATGAAAGAATTAAAAAGTTAGTTGCTGCAAAAGAAAAATCAACAGGAGATACATCTACTTTAGACGATGAAGACATGGATGTAGTAGACAGAATATACGCTGCTTATTTAGAAGAGTTTAGAGGTGAAGGTGGTCAAACTCAGGATTTAATTGACATAGCCCTTAGCCGTGAAGAAACAACTTTTACAGACGTTAGAGCCGGAATATTAAAAACCCTTAAGGATAACTATGACTCTTATACAAAAACTCCAGAAGCTTTTAAAGCATCTAAACTTGGTGTACAAGATGTTATAAAATTACGTAAAGAATTAAACGTCAAGCCAGAATTATTTAAAAAACCAGAAGCATTTAAAGGTGAACCTGTTGATGATTTGTTTGAGTTTGTTAGTACTAATGGTGACAGACATCCTGAGCTAAAAGATTATTACAAAGCTTTGCGTATACGTGTACCTGACGGTAAGGGAGGCTTTAGAGTTTTAAGTGGTACAGAAGCTATATATGATCGTGCTGTTACTCTTAAATTACAAGATCCAAAAACTTTATTAATGGATCCTTACGCTAAAGTGTTACAAGACTCTAGAAAAGAAAACGATATGAAGACGTTTCCTAGTGAGCAGAAAGCGTTACGTAACATGCGTACAGATGAGCAACAGAATTTTAATAAGTATTTTACAATGTTGTCTGAAAAACGTGGCGGTCAGGAAGCTAACCAGTTTACATTTGTACGTAATGGTAATACTTCTCCTAGACAAAACTTAAATAATTTGTCTGGAGAACAAGTTGTAGCGTATGCTAAAAATGGATCAGATAATTTTGGCATGTATAACATGTCAACTGATATGATCCTTGACTTAGATAGACTAGGTTTAATAGATAAAACAAAACCATTTAATGAAGATGCACAGAGTTTTGCAGTTGTAAATTTAATGGCTATAAAAGCTAATCGTAAATCAAACGCAATACGTGGTGCAATTACAGACGATACAAAAAACTTTGGTAAACTTACAAACTTTACTCAAGAAGAGCAACAAGTACTTAATCAAGTTTTTCCTAACTTAAACCAAAACTATTTTGCACAGTTTCAAAACTTAGAAGGTGAAGTTGCTAAAATAATAATTAGTGATCTTGAAAAAGAAATTACAGCAAGAGAAGGTAGAAAAGGACAAGAGAACGCAAGACTACAACTGTTACGTAATAAGGGTGACAAGAAAGCTCTAAGATCAGGTCGAGTAACACCACCAGAAAAACAAAAAACGCCTACAACTATGGAAGAATTATTAGAACTTCCATCAGTTAAAAAAGCTAGAAGTAAAAATTAATGACTGATTCCAATTATTCAAACTACAGACCCGAGGTAGATCTGGCTGCTGATAAAATTGACGAGTATCTAAAAAAACTAGAAGAGAAAGATGCTCAACAACAAGCAGTAGAACAGGAAGCCACGGAGAAGGAAGACCAAGCGTTAGCACAGCAAGAAGACCCTAGAAACTCAGAAACATGGGGTGCTAAAGCTTTTATAAAAGAGGGGCAGTCTATCTTATCAGGTGGATTACAAGATACTGCATCCTCTATTGCAACCTTTCCTGAGCGTACAGCAGATGCGTTGTCAGGAGAAATGCAAGAACAACGAGAAACAACTGGTACATATAAACCCGACTGGACACCTTTTGACGCATACGATAACCCTATCGAAACTAAAACTTGGTGGGGTAAACAACTTAGAGGTTTAGTACATTTTGGATCTCTTGCAGTTGGTACAGTAGCAGCAGCTAAAGGTGTTGCAGCAACAGGTATCGTATCTATACCAGCTGGGTTAACAGCACTAACTACTAGCACACTAGCTAGAGGTGCAGCTGTTGGTGCTGTGTCTGACCTTGTATCTAAAGAGTCGGACGAACAGAACGCACTAGGTGCATTACGTGACAGATATGGTTGGGCTGATACCCCTATATCTACAAAAGATACTGACTCTCCTGTAATGATGAAAGTTAAAAATATTGTAGAAGGTATGGGTATAGGTCTCTTTTTTGATGGTGCAGCATATGCACTAAAAAAAGGTAGTCAACCTGTTATTGATCAAATTGTCAAACGTAACAAAAGTATTAAAGACCAGACAGTAGAAGCTGGTGTAGCACAGTTACGTAAAGGAGAAGCTGAATTTAGAGCTGATAAAAATGCACCACTTGCTGAACCACACCAAGGAGCACATACATCAGAAGTAGATCCACAGGTAGCTCGTGAACAGTTAGAACAAACTCGTAAAAAGTGGGGTCAGGAAGAAGGAGCTACAGGCTCTGTAACCAGACCACTTGAGCGTGAGCGTATAGCACAAGAGGGAGCAACAGACGAAGCTACAGTCGAGCGTATTATGCGTGGACTAATGAGTAGTGACAAGTTTGCTAAAGAACTAGAAGCTGCCAAAGGTAGTAGACAGACTTTAGTCAATACATATAGAGATTCTATTGATGCTCACCAACGAATTACACAGGGTAGAAATGCTGCTGATATGTCTTCTGGTGAATATCTAAAAGAATTACTTGAATCACAACCTGACATAGTTGATGGAGAAGCTATTTGGACATCTAAAAATGTAGTTATTGCTGACCTTGTTCTAGGTTCGTTAATGAAACAACTTAGAGATACAGGTATAGCTGCTCGTGAAATAGCTGATATAGTAGACATTAATGATATTGATGGACCAGCTAAACAAATAGTTGACACTATGTTAACAGCTTTGTACGAAACTAAGAAAGCTAGATTTATAAAATCTGATTCTTTTAGAAACTTAAAAGCTGGTAAACAGAGAACCGTAGCTATAGAAGATGCTGTTAAACAATCCGTAGCTGACTCTAAAGAGTCGATTATGTCAATACTTAAGATTACAAAGGATACTCAGGACGATGATATGTTAAATGCCATGATAGAAGCGTTTTCTATTATGGATAATGTAAATAGCCTTGAGGACTTTGACAACTGGGCTAGAACCGTTATTAAAGGTGGTAAGCTAAGTGTAAATGACATTGACCGTACTGGTGCTCTTATACGAGAACTAGAAGGTGTAATGACTAACAGTGTATTATCTGGCCCTAAAACACCAACTCGAGCAATTATGGGTACAGCCAGTGCAACATTTTTACGTCCATTATCTACAGCTTTAGGTGCTGCAATACGTTACCCATTTGATGGTGATGCGTCTACACTACGAGCAAGTTTAGCAGCTATTAATGGTATGGTAGAAGCTGTACCAGAATCTTTTTCATTATTTAGAACTAAACTAAATTCTTATTGGAAAGGTGATATAGCTACAATTAAAACTAGATATTCTGAGTTTAGTCGTGGTGATCAAAACTGGGAGCTGATACGTAGATGGGCAGAAGATAGTGGTAGAGCTACAGCTGGTGATACAGCTGCATTTCGTGTTGCTAATATAGCACGTAGAATGAACGATTCTAACTTTTTGACCTACTCTACAAAGATTATGGCAGCAACTGACGATGCTTTTGCATTTATTCTTGGTCGTGCTAAGATGCGTGAAAAGGCTATGCGTAGAGTTATGGACCTACAAGGAAATGGTATACAAACACCGAAAATTAACAAGAAGTTAATGCAAGCATATGAAGATGATTTTTATGGACAAGTGTTTGATGCTAACGGTAATATAACAGATGAAGCTACAGGTTTTGCACGTAAAGAGGTTACTCTTACACAAGAACTTACAGGCTTTGCAAAAGGTTTAAACGATGTATTTACAGCTACACCACTAGCCAAACCATTTTTTTTGTTTGCTAGAACAGGTGTAAACGGACTTGCATTAACAGGTAAATATACACCCGGTTTTAACTTTCTTGTAAAAGAGTTTAATGATATAGCATTTGCTACTGCTGATAATTTAGGAGATGTAGGTAAGTATGGTATCACAAACCCTACTGAACTAGCTAATGCTAAAGCGTTACAAACAGGTAGATTCGCAATAGGTTCTGGAGTAGTGTTTATGGCTACACAGGCATGGATGCGTGGTGATCTAAACGGTAATGGACCAGTCGACAGACAGAAGAGACAGATGTGGATAGATGGTAAATGGGAACCAAGAACTATAAAGCTAGGTGCTGTACGTGTTGGTTATGATGCTTTTGAACCATTTAACCTTATTATGTCTACTATAGCTGACGTAGGTGACGCAAGCGAACTTATGGGTGAAGAGTGGACAGAAACTGAATTACAAAAAATTTCTTTAGTTATAGCACAAGCTGTTACAAGTAAGTCTTATCTTGCTGGTATACAGTCATTTGTAGACTTATTCGGTGGTAGACCCGGACAATTTGATAGAATTATAGCTGGATTAGGTAACAATGTTATACCTATGTCTGGTTTACGTAACGAGCTAGGTAAACTATTTACACCATATATGCGTGAAATAGGCTCTGGTATTGACCAGTCAGTTCGTAACCGTAACTTAATTACTGAACAAATACCCGGTGTAAAACAGTTACCAATTAAGTATGACATGCTAAACGGTCAACCAATAAAAGATTGGGACTTTTTAACTCGTGCATATAATGCAGTAAGTCCAGTACAACTAAACTTAGATCAAAGTGCTGGCAGAAACTTTCTGTTTGACAGTGGTTATGATTTACGTATGTCTACATATTATGCACCTGATAGCACAAACTTAACTGACTCTCCTAGAGTTAGATCTGAGTTTCAACGTTATATTGGTATGCAAAATCTAGAACGTGAATTAGATAAACTAGCTGTAGATTCAAAAATTATAGCGTCTATGGAAAAAATGTATTCTGACATTAAGATGGGTTTACGAGACCAGTATGACGCTAGAGATTACTACCATAACATTATAATAGACGATTTATTTCAAAAAGCACGTCGTAGAGCATGGGCACAAATGCGAGAAAACCCAGAAGCTATAGAATTAATGGAAGAATCCAGAAAGAAAAGAGTTAGAAAACTAACTAAAAAACAAGAAACTCGTAACATCCTCAACATTTATAAATAATGGCAACAACATTCGTAGATTACACTGGGGATGGAAACGCAACTAAAACGTTTTCTTTCCCTTCTATAAAAGAAGCTGATGTTAAAGTAGAGGTAGATGGTGTCGTAAAGACAACCAGTACTCACTATAATATAACCAGCTACACCACAACAGGTGGTGGTAATGTTGTCTTCACATCAGGCAACATACCAGCAAGCCCAGCTTTAATTCGTATCTTTCGTGATACAGACGTAGACACTGCTAAGGCAACCTACACAGCAGGCTCCTCAGTTAAGGCAGGCGATCTTAACAATAACCATGAGCAGTTACTATTTGCTGCACAAGAAGAACAAAATCAAACAGTAACAACATCTGGTATAAAAGATGCAGCAGTTACTACAGCTAAAATAAAAGCCGACCAGATAACAAGTGCACTTATAGCTGACGATCAAATTAACTCTGAGCACTATGTAGATGGGTCTATTGATACTGCACACATAGCAGACTTACAAGTTACTACAGCTAAAATAGCAGCTGACGCAGTAACAGGTGCTAAGATTGCAGATGACCAGATAAATTCTGAGCATTATGTAGACGGTAGTATAGATACAGCTCACATAGCTAACAGCCAGATAACAACAG
>VMHT01006115.1_pt1 | contig 10998 bp, 11 predicted proteins | sample 4693611 | NCBI WGS metagenome assembly VMHT01 (sample SAMN12280063, study PRJNA550983) | marine metagenome | isolation source: seawater sampled from same location over 5 years 0.02-0.2 micron viral filtrate | place: USA: collected off the coast of southern California halfway between the port... ... | reverse complement strand
TTTTTTGAGTCATATGCTCTCCCTGATATGTCTGAAGTTAAATTAAACAATTTAGGGGTTTTTTACAAGACAAAGACTCTTAGTTACTCATAATTTTTTTGTGTATAGTATTTTTTAAAATAAACATTTCAGGAAATTATTGTGATTAAACTAGAAAAAAAAGAATCTATTTATCATTTGTGTATGAACGCAGGAGAAAACCGTTGGAATACTACATTTGTAAGAAAGTTTGCTGAAGCATTGGATGAAATTGAAAAAGACGAGGGCCCAGGAGCATTAATAACATCTTCTAAAGATTCTAAATTCTTTTCAAATGGGCTAGATCTTGACTGGATGCAAGATCCCGAAGGTCATCTTGAAGGTGGAGATAGAGAAGTTTTTGGTGAAGAATTCATGTTCTTGATGGGAAGGATTATTACTTTACCAATCCCAAGTATTTGTGTGGTCAATGGTCATGCTTTTGGTGCAGGTTTTATGTTGGCACTTTCGCATGATATTAGATTGATGAGAGAGGATCGAGGATTCCTCTGTGCAAATGAAATGCAACTTGGATTTAAAATACCGAGGCCGGAGTTGGCTTTATTTAGACATAAAATTCCAGCGAATTCATTTTTTGAGACCGTTCAATTATCCAAACGTTGGACTGGAGAAGCGGCTTTTGCAGCTGGAATTATTCAAGGCAAGGGTTCGTTTGATGAATTGCCCAATATTGCAATAAAAAAAGCAGAGGAATTAGCTCCTCTTGCAAAAGATAGGAAACATTATGCAGCACAAAAAGAAATGTTATATGGAGAAAATGCAGCTATAAATCTTAATCATGGTCCTGCTCATATGCTAAAAAATTCCAAAGATTTTGATTCTTAATTTTTAATTTACTTCGTTAATGAGATTATGGGATTGTAAAATTTTTATTGGCTCATAAAGTTCCCAAATAGGCTTTTTTAAAAAATCTGCAATTTGGATGAGAGAAGACTTTCCATCACATAAACTGAGTATATCCATCATTATTCTTACATCATTGTTTGACTTTTTCGTTGACAAATTAGGATAAAGCCCTCTTTTTCCCATTTGAGGTTCTCCTAAAACACATACTTCATATTTCTTATTTTTTTCTATTGCTTCTAATGCTTTTCTTATGGCCCAATAACCTCCATCTAGGCCTTCTGGAGTGACAACTTTTTCAAGATCATCTAAAGAAGTATGATATTCAGGATAAGAGCCATACTTGGTTCTCATTATGGACGCAATAGGCAAGTCAATTCCAGGTGCACAATATTGTCTTTCATCGCTTCCTCTATCTAGCCAAGAATATTTTACAAAATCAGATTTAATCCACTTCAAAACGTGTTTTGCCACAAAATCACTTAACGTATTGCCATTTCTCGAAGGGAGAAAAGAATATTCTCTGTTATCGCCAACACAACTAACATTAAAACCTGCAATGATTTTTTTTTTCATTTGCTCATAGTGCAGACTTAAGTAAGTAATGGAACCAATTGTTTCAGGGATAAAAATGATTCTATAAGAATATTTTAAGTCTTTTAATTCTTGTAGCCACTTCACTAAAAATGTAACAACAGAGGGTCCAGAAAGCTCATTATTTGCCATAGACGGATGGCAAATATATGTGCTAAGAAAAATTTCTTTATCGGAATTTCCTTCAATGAATAATTCACCGTAATTTAATACACCATCAAATAGCTCAGTATCAATAACGATTTTATAATTTCCATCGATTAAAGACTCAAGTTGATTATGTGAAATACAAAAACCCCACCGATCACTGTAGTAACTAGTTACATATGGGATCGCATCTGGCTGGTCTGGAAGGGTATGCAAATGTTTTTTTAATTCTTTTAAACTCAGAGTTCCACTAAAAGGGATGCTATAACCAACTAAATGAAGATTGTTAAGTTTGAAATCACAAATTTTTTTTCCTTTAGGATCAATTATGTAAGCATCTTTGACTTTCCATTCTCTTGGTACAGTCCAATCGAATGCTTTTGTGTTGGTTGGAACAGATTTAATTTCTAAACCATATATATGCTCAGAAATAATAGATAGAGTTTTTCTTACTCCTTCTCCTGAAATGCTCCTATTTATTGGCCAAAGTTTATAGGCAAAATCATGTATTTCTTTTCCTATCATTGTTACTCAAAATCCTCTAACTCTAATCTTTTAGTCCCTTTATCTGTAGCTTTGAACATGTATTCCTTGGAGAAATCATTTAGTAGATAAAAAGGGTCATTTTCAATTTGTTTTTTCCAATAAAAAAATAGTTCTCTTGCTTTAATAAGCTTTAATTGGTCAAGCCCCTTATATTTTTTTAATAAATTATTTTCAATCAATTCCCTTTCTAGTCTATCCCAGTCATAATCAAGAAAAGTATTTTTAGGTCTTACATGCATTTCAAATAGTACATTTTTTTTTATATTTCCAAATATGATTTTTCCATCAAATCTTTTTTTATACCTATAAATTGGGCCGTTATTTACCATTTCCTCTACAAAATGAATAAAAGTATTACTTCTGAAAGGAGCGCCTAAAAAAAATATTTTTCCGTCCTTTTCAAAAAGTTTTTGAAAAAAAGATTGCTCGCCAAATGGATTAATTAAATTATCAGATTCTATTCCAAGTTCATTAATTGATAGAACAGAATAAAAAGGAATAGCTGTTCTATTGAATTTTTGAGTCTTATATACCCATGTTGGCAAACTACCAACCTCTATCTCATCTTCTAAAACTTTAAACTCTTGAGTATTTCCATAATTATAATTAAATGCAGGAAATATCAGTCTTGATGCATCTTTTTTTGCAAAACTAATTAAAAAATCGTAAATGGATTGTTGTAAATTTTTTGTATCTACTTTAAAACCTAAAGATTTTATTGAAGAAATGGATTTTCCAACATCTGAATGAATAAAAATAGGTTCGTTCATTTATTAAGCAGTACTTCCAGCGTCGATTGTTATTGTGGTGCCTGTTATAGAAGATGCTTCATCAGAAAGTAAAAATAAAGCTGCATTAGCAACATCATCAACGTTTGCTAATTTTTTCAAGGGACTTCGCCTGATAATTGATTTAAGTTTATTATCATCTAAATTTTTTGTCATATCAGTGTCCATATACCCTGGTGCTAAAGAATTCACTGTAATACCAGCTCTACCAAGTTCTCTGGAAAGGGATTTTGTAAATCCAGATAAAGAAGATTTTGAGGCACCGTATATGCTTAAACCATTAAATCCCGTAGAACCGATTATTGAGCTGACATTGATTATTCTGCCATCTTTATTAAGCAACATTGATCTGCATAGATATTTAGTAAGAAGAATAGGAGCATGGATGTTCACTTTAATTATTTCATCAATATCTTTTTCATGCATCGTAGCAAGCACTCCATCATGACCAACTGCAGCATTATTAATCAATGCAAAAGGTCTGCCATGATCTTTGACAATGTTTCTTGTAAGTTCAGAAATTTTATCTAAATCTTTAAAATCGAATTCGTAAAAAGAAACTTCTTTGTGACTGGATTCAAGATCATTAAACTCAACAGATTTTTTTCTGCTAATGCCTATAACGTGATAACCATTTTTTGTTAACTTTTTTGCAGTCGCAAGACCCAAGCCTCTCGATGATCCTGTGATTATGACTTTTTTCACTTTCTTAAAATTTTTCCTGCACTGTTAAGATCAATATTTTCTGTAAACTTTAGTATGACTGGTATTTTAAAATCCTGGAGATTTTTTTTACATAATTCCAATACTTCAGATTTTATTTTTTTTGTTGATTTCAATGAAGATGGCTTCACAACTATTTCACCTTGCACCAACATACCAACCATGGAACTTTTTTTTGCAAAAACTTTTGAAATAAGAACATCTTTATGAGAATTTATAATAGCTTCAACCTCCTCAGGTATTACTTTGTTCCCTCCTACATTTATAGTGCCAGTATCTCTGCCGACAAAAAAAACTCTTTCATCTCTTAGTTCAACTAAATCTCCAGTATTCATAAACCCATCTTTGTCAAAAGTTAAATCTCTATTGTGAGAGTAATTTGATCCTCTATCAGACTTAATCCAAAGCAACCCTTTATTTATTTTCAGTTGTAAAGATTGTTTTTTATTATTCCTTAAAAGTGATTTTGGAAAACCTGAAAGTCCATCTTTAACAGAAAATCCAACTCCAGCTTCAGTTGAAGCATAAATATGAATAATATTTGCCTTTTTGTATTTAAGTTTTAAAGCGTCGAGTATGGATTGGTCTGCTATTTCTCCTCCAAGAGTAATTTGAGAAAGATTAATTTTCGAAGCATTTTTAACCATAAGAAGCTTTCTCCAATAACTTGGGGTGCCTGATAAACAACTTACTTTTGTTTTTTTAAATAAACTTACAATTTTATCCATAGGCATATTCTTATCGGGAATTATGATTGATGATCCCGCGTAAATTGCTTGTAAATATACTTGAAGCCCAGCAAATCTATTTAATTCATATGACATTCCCCAAATATACTTTTCTCCATCTTCAACCCTTCCTTTTGCGGTTTTAATCAATGAAGAAAACTCATATTCAAGTGTTTTTGGTATACCTGAGGTGCCTGAAGTAGAGAGAATCCATTTTTTTTTATTGAGAGATTTATTTTTTTTATTGGATACTTTTTTGCAGTAAATTCTCTTTCCTTTAATTTCAATTCGAAAGTTAATATTTATTTTTTTATAAAATTCCTCTCTATTATTATTTTCTAAATTTTCTGGTTCTAAATAGATGTTATTTGAGATTTCACAGATTGCAGGAAGATACAAAGATAAATGAAAAGCCGAATTTGAGGTAATGGCACAATTTTGATTTTCTAAAAATACATGATTTTTTTTAAAGGATTTTATTAAAGACTTTAGTTCTCCATATGAGATAAATTCTGAAGAATTTTCAATAAATTTTCTATTATCCGGTACTTGAGAAATAAGATCAGATATAACCTTTAGGTTGTCATTTTTTGTGGATCTCATAAATTTTTAAAAATTCATCAAAGGTTGTAGGATATATTGGTTCTTCCATAATTTGAAAAGGATCATATCCAAGCTCCTCATCTAATAGGGCAACTAAAATTGCAAAACCCAAAGAATCCAAACCACTATCTAATAAAACAAGATCGTCATCTAACTTGTCGTACATTTTATGATCAGGATTCGTTTGCTCAAGAACTTCGTTAAATGTCTTGGTAATTATTTTTCTGAGATCCGACATTTTTATATGATTTAAATATGCAAATGATGGAACCATGTCTGGATGGCCATACTATATTCATCAGGAACTCTTTTGAAAAGAGCTAGATATTCAACACTCTGCCAAATATAAACTCCAGATAATAGTCCAAACAAGAGATTTAAATTGATTTCGATTTCATAACTTGGTTGTAAATTAATTACTTCGGATTCTTTAACCCAAAATGGCTTAGGTTTAGAAGAATCTAATGCCAATATTTTTTTAGAGCTATCCATGGAATTTTCGAGATGGAAAACAAAAAAAGTTTCATTTATCTGTTGCATCTTATTTGCATTTACAGCAGATAAATGAAGAAGCTTTTCTATACTATGAGATATATCTCTTTTAAAACTAATTTCTTCCTTATATTTATGTTTTTGCTTTTCCATACTTTTAGAAATTAAATTTATATCATAAGGATAATCACGCTCTTTAGAAATTTCATCACTACTCAGATCGATATAGTGCTCTCCGCCATCGGCAAGCACTATGACGTTGTCATAATCTGTTTTTAAATTTATGGGATCCAAAGTATTTTTTAGAGAATTTCTATTAGAAAAATTGTCTGTTAACCAGTATTTGCCAGCAAATGGAAGTATGTACTTGGGTTTGAATGCTTCGATATAAGAATCAAAAGCCTCAAGCCAAAATTGATTATGGATTTTTGCAGCATCAACTGCAGCTGAATTATTATCAAAAATATACATGGATGGAAAAGGGCCTGCCCCAGTATAGGGGAGAAGCGCTAAATCAATAAGCCTATCCTCAAAAAAGTTTTTAATTTCCATAATTTGAGATTCATCAACAGGATTATCATTCATGTTAACAACGCAGTGAGTATCGGATTTTATGCATAGAGCAGTATCTAAATCTACGATGTTAGCTTTATTTGGAATTATTGATAGTTTGATATCTTGAAATTGATAATCTTTATTGATTACTTCAAAAGGTATTCCTAGTCTTTGAAGGTTCCTACTCAAAAGAGGTGGGGTTGTCTCGCCAATAATTACTTTAGAACTGGGGTAACTCTTTAAATATTCATTTAAGAAAATTGGATCAAAGTGATCATCATGAACATGACTTATATAAATTAGGTCTACTGGACCTATTTTTGAGATAGGATTATCTATTTTAGGATATTGACCCCAAGCGCCTAGGAAAGCATTTTCTCCAAACCAAGGATCGCAAAGAATCTTTGCTTTTGAAGTTTCAATTAATACACAGGCTGAATATAAGTATCGACATTTCATGAGGTTGTTCCTTTATGCACATTTATTCAGTACTCTTTCTTTTCTTAAATCACTTAGAAAAATTTGGCTAAAGAATGAGCTATCTAGAGATATTATCTATTTTAAATATATTATAGATAATTATAGACTCAATTAATAATACAACAGACCTATGTTTATTTTTTAATCTAAGAATAAAAACTAAAAATATACATAAAAAAGAAATATTTCCAATTCTTATTTCTTTACTTTTCAGCTATTGAAAACATTACTTTTGTTTTCCCTCTGAGTAACTTAGGTATTGGTAAATTTGTATCATTTCGAGAAATAAGCATGTACCTTGAGAAGAAAAAACTATATGGGATTTTCCATAAAATAGGACTTTTCATAACGACCCAAGGTAAAACCTTAATATTTTTGAAGCCGCTCATCTTCAATACTCTATCTAATTTCATTACTGTAAAGGGATTTACATGCGTTGGATCGTCGTAAAAATTTTTAAAATCATAAAAGAAATTGGGAGTTATTATGATCAATTTACCATTTGGTTTTAAGACTCTATAGGACTCTTCTAAAAGATTTGTTGAATCAGTTAAATGTTCAATTACTGAATTACAGGTAATAAAATCACAGCTATTTGAATCTTCTGGGATTTCTTCATTTTCTAAATTTACTTCATCGTAATCGTAACCTTTACATTGAATTTGGTTTCTCCTTAAAGCTTTTAGAAAGCTGCCATCGCCGCAGCCTAAGTCAATTAACTTAGAGTCCTTAGAAATTTTTGAATCAAAAAATAATTTTAAAGCTGAGTTAAAAGTAAAAAGGAGACGTTCTGAATTAATTATTTCTTTTTCAGATATCTTTTTTCTTATAATTTTATCTAAGTATTTACTTTTTAAATTTTCTGACACTGTATTTTCTTATAAAAGTTTTAGTTTCCTTAAATAATTAGAACCTGTTTTAATATTTTATTTCTTTTATAAAACTTTTATTAAAGAATAACTAATTTAACAATCAAGCGTAGTGAGCTGATTAATAAAAATGATCAGCACCAATCACGCCCTTCCCAAAATCAGTAATATAATAGCCAGTAACGAAAGGAGAGCTACAAGTAAATGTAACCCAACCTGTGTTACCTTGCAGAAACTCGTCTACCGCTTTTTTTTGACCTTCAAGAATATCAATTGTTCCATTGTAGGGAACTAAAATATCCCAATTCAAACTTTCAGCATCAATTTCTCGATATACTTCTATGGATATTTCCGCATCATTAAATCCACTTTTGATAAATGATGAGTTATGTAGATAAATTTTTTGTGAAAAAGCATCAAAAATAGTACACCACCTGAAAGTTCCAGGTTTAAGTAGAAGCTTTTCATTTGGAACATTTGCATTGAAGCAAATATTACTAGGCAGGTTCGTATCACTAGTAGGTTTGTGAAAATTCAAACCAAATTTCATTCTAGCTGGTACTGAACCCTCTCCTAATAAAACCATTCTTACCATGCCTTTGGGTGTAGATTTTATATGTTCTGAAAACATATCAATAAGATCAACGTAGGTAAGCTTGTCATTACTTGTTCCCAATTCAATATCACTTTTTTTTGAATCAACGAATTTACCTGAACTAGTGTGCAGATCGAATCTTAATCTTGTTAAAGATTTAGAAAAATTTGGGTAGATAGCAAGCTCTATTGATGAAAAATCTGTATCAAATGGAATCGCGACCACACTGTCTTCAAATTCTTCTTTATTTGGATTTTTCCATATTGCGTGTATTGTGTTGTCGCTAGAGGTGTCATAGTAGCTATGCGTCAAACTGACATCTTCAAAATCTCGAAGCACGTTACCAGCAACAAACCTTGGAAAAAAACCTTTGAAATTATGCTTCACTTTTACGCAACTTTTAACCAATTTGTTAGATGGAAGAATTTCTCCCTCTTGAGCAAGGTTAATCCATCCAAGTCCGAAAGGCGGAACACTTTCAATTTTTATGGTTTCTGAAACTAGCTTATTATTATGATCAATGTACTCTAACTGGATTGATTCATTTTTAATTTCAATTGGGCCATTTACAAATGAAAAAAATGGTGTGTAATCTTTTCCAATATATAAATCAAAACCAGTTTCTTTTACTTCCTGTTCAGTATTTGCATTTAAGTCATCGAAATCATTATAGATACGCCCACAAGTATGAACAAATGTAAGACCGTTTAATCCCTTCAAAGCGAAGGTGATAGCTGGATATGGAAAGACCATATCAACAGCAGAAAATATTTCTATTTCTGCACTACCAGTAAACTCCACATTAGGGTCAATTAATAAATCAGCGCTAGATATTTCAAATGATCTAACATCAGAGACTTCTATGCTTTGTACGCTTATTTTTTCACCATCTCTGTTTCTTAAAGTAATTAATGCTGTTACCAATGGTATTTTTCTTTTTTGGAGCCAATAACCCATAAATGTATAGATACTTGTTAAGCGATTAGGCCTATGCAAAAGTGGAAATACTGCACTAGATCTCATAGTTGGGCGGTAATCTTTATTTTGGATTTCGCCAAAACTTTGTGTGCTTTTTAGGTGTTGTGAATAAGATTTCATATCTTTTTACTCTATAGAATAAAATTTATTTTAGCAGAGCTAAATCTTGAGGTCATTCTATCTCTGTATGACCGAAACAAGAAAACTCTTTAATAAAATTATTTTGGTATGAGAGAAAAAACGTGGTTGATAATTTTCTATAATTTTATTTCAAAAGTACATAACGTTTTAATTGAAATATTTTTTCTTCCTTTCTATTTATCAAAAAAATTTAGACGCCTTGCTAACAAGTAAAGATCACTTCCACTCAATAGTCGACATGACTAAAAATCCAGTGTTTATATGGGTTTCAGGGTAACCCTTTATTCCCACTCAATAGTACCACTTGTAAAAAACCCTTTTATATCAGTAATTTGAGGGCGATAAAATTTACTTAGTTGAAACTTAGTTAAAGAGTTTTGCCCTTTTTCTCTTATTTTTAGCTGTTTTTGATTCATATTTACAAGTTAAGTTACCGTGTAAAGAGAGTAAATTTAAAAATTATTAAATTAAGATAATATAATCTATAAAAACAGTAAAAATAAATGATCAAAAAAATTAAAAAAATTTATTACCAATTCTTGGCAATTTTATTAAAAATTTCTGACAGGTTGGCATCAAAGATTTTTTTGAATTCAAAATTCAATGCTGTAGTTGAAATGGGAGTTCATCAAGGTGAAATAGCCAAGGCTGTTAAAGAAAAAGGTGCGGATTATATTGGATATGAAGCGAATCCATTTAATATTGAAAAATATGACTTGAAAAAACTGAATGTTAAAAATTTTGCTGTAATTCCCAAAGATTACTCCAATGAGAATATTGAAATTAACATACCAATTAGAAACAAAGGAGATGATTACTCCTCAGGCAAATCAAGTTTGCTTAAAAGGAATCTTGATGGCTGGTACGATTGTAAAAGCGTTAAAGTAAAAACAATTAAAGTCTTGGAAATGCCTTATTTAAATATTAAGTCATCTATTTTGGGGGTTTGGATTGATATTGAAGGACTGTCAACAAAAATAGCTGACGAAATTTCACAAATTGAAAACGTAAAGTTCATTCATTTTGAAAATGACTTTATTAATACTGGTTATGAAGATCAAATTTTCTCTGATGTAAAAACAATAAATAAAAATTTTTACTTATTGAAATTTAGAACGTCGCATGATCAATATAATTATTATGGTGTGAGGGAAAAAACGTGGTTGATAATTTTCTATAATTTTATTTCTAAAGCACATAACGCTTTAATTGAAATATTTCTTCTCCCTTTTTATTTATCAAAAAAATTTAAATGAAAAACCTACTTTTTCTTTGAATTTTATGATTAACAATTAGTACCAATATTTAGTTGAAAGTTAGTTAGAACCCCTCAAAAAAGAGGTAATTTTGAACTTAGTTAAAAGAAAAATATTCTGAAAGCCTTATTTGGAAGGCTTCAAAATCCTTAGGTCACTCCCATTCAATAGTACCACTTGTAAAAAACCCTTCTTTATCAGTACTTTCAGGGCGATAAAATTTACTTAGTTAAAACTTAATTGAAGGATTTTACCCTTTTTTCCTTATTTTTAGCTCGTTTTTACTCATACCCCTAATCAATGATTAATCATGGCTAGCGCCATCAACCAAAATTATATTAATATCTTCAGGCAAACCTAAATCATCTAGACAGGCAAAATTTACTGCTATTTGATCAGGATATCTTCTTCTTTTGTGATGAGTGTAAACTCCGCAATCTTTACAGAAATAATGCTCAGCAATATTTTTATTCCATTTGTATAAACCCAAATATTCGTTACCTTCTAACAAAGTAAAAAATTCCTGTGATACCGGTTTCATTACAATAGATTTCTTTCTACATAAGGAACAATTACATCTATATACATCCTCATAGACATTCTTGGTCTCTATTCGAAAAC
>VMHT01106837.1_pt1 | contig 10999 bp, 15 predicted proteins | sample 4693611 | NCBI WGS metagenome assembly VMHT01 (sample SAMN12280063, study PRJNA550983) | marine metagenome | isolation source: seawater sampled from same location over 5 years 0.02-0.2 micron viral filtrate | place: USA: collected off the coast of southern California halfway between the port... ... | reverse complement strand
TATTGAATATGTTCCTCTTGGCTCTCATTATGGGCAAGATATTTTTGACTCCGGTGACTCTGGGAACTAGTTATAATCTAAAACGGAGAACATACGAATGTCGAATATAACCACCGAGAAGGCTTGGAAGATTTTCACTGTTGCGCTCGGTGCTGTTATACTTCCCTTGGCCGGCTGGGTCTGGAACACGAACGTCGCGGTGGCCCAGATTCAAAACGATTTGCATGACGCCGAAGACACTATAGGTGCCCTTGAGCAGAAGGTTGAAGAAGCCGAAGAGAATGCGAAAGCCATCATAAGTATTGAAAAAGACATAGAGTATATGAAAGCGACTCTAAGTCGCATCGAAAGACTGGTGACTGAGTAATGCACTGGATCGTGTTGCCCATTATGTTACAGGCATCCGATATCGTGCCCTTAGAGGTTCCTACAAGCGATCCTAGCCCGACAGAGGTGTCGACACCTTCCGAAGAGATGAAAGACTGTAAGGAGGGCGTGAAGAGTCTTAGAGACGATTTTAAAGGATTGGAACTCTATCTGCAAGACAAGAAGGACCACAAAGACCACTGCCCTGGAATCAAATGGACGCAGCCCGAGTTGGATAAATATAAAGAAGAGCCCAAGTCTTATCTACCAGAGGCGTGCAAGACGTCTTAGTTTTTCTTCCCGCCGTCTGAAACAACAGCGACTTGCTCGTCACTAGCAAATGTTCTGCCGCGTAGTGACAGGGGCCCTGGCGTGCCAATTATAAACGGTGGTTGCTTGGTGTCGATTATTTCGTGCTGACTGCCGAGACTATCAATGCTATAATTGTTTAAGGTAAAATCATCACCGATTAAGGCGACAGGGGTGCTTTCTTTGTTTATTTTTGTAATCTCTCTGACGTCGTTCACCTTAAACATTGTGATGGACGAGCCGGCATCTATTTTCCCTTCACCATCCGTTATTATAAATGTAAAGGAATCACTTGCGGCCGCCTCAACAATAAGACAAGTTGTCTTTTCCATTGGGTCGTGCTGCGAGTGCATGTACAAGGGCGCGGTATAAATTGTTGTTGCACCCTTCTTAACAGATATCGTCCTTGCCCCAGCATCGGCCGAGCCGAGCATAAGGTTCCAGAGGATAAAATATCTTCCCGTCTTGTTCACTACGAAGGTACCGCCATCAGCGGTATAAGTAATTCCGGAAGCAGTCACCTGATCTGTCTTGGCATATGAGCCCCACTTATTTGAATCGAAGCAGATATCATCCCCGTCTGCTAGATCACTTGAATCGGCGTCCACCGTGAAGCTCAAGAGAGCCTGTGGCTCGTTGGAGCCGTTATTATTAGTCACATCCAACAGGGTAAGAGACGTTCCCTTGCCGGCCGTGCTGCCCACAGCACATGTAACCCTGGCGCTTGCAGTCTGCCCACCGGTTAAAGTCTTAAGGAAGCCGTAAGATATATCGGCAGGATCATAAGAAGTTATTCTTCCCTGCAAATCATCTATAGCTGAACCATTCGCATACAGGCCAAGACTTAATGGCCCGCTGCTGGCTCGCTCTGCCACTAGAGTAGCAAACATTAAAAAGGTTCTTGTATTAGAAGGAGTGAGTGTACCAGCCGCGGCCACAAACGCTACATTATTGAGCGTTGATTTTACAGTACCACCACTGTCAGAATCAAAAAGCGCGTAAGTGCTCCCGGCAACCTCGTTTGCATCTGCTGTGTAAGTAAGATTGCCGTAATCATTGTTAGCTCGCAAGAGTATGATCGACGTCCCATTCTCGGCCGTCGCAGTATCAGTATCGCTAGTAGTAATAAAGGCTTCTAGATAATCTCCTGCTGTAATATCAACCAATGTATGGAAAGTATAATTACGTGGATCCGCATCCTGAATTGCAAAAAAAGATTTACTAGTATAGACCGCCGAACCGTTAACTTTTATTTGCGCCGAAACCCCAGTCTGCGCGCTAACTGTTGTTGGGACATCAATAACCACGAGGTACATACCAGTCTCGGCAAAAGTTATTCTTCCATCTGCACTAGTAAAAGTTATGTCCGAACTCGATACCGTTGTGACAGAAAAGCCATTGGTGCTATAGTTGTCCGCGTCAAATAAGTTGTATGCATCGGCACTGGCGTCCGAATCAGTCGCCGTATGTATAGAAATATAAGATGAAAATTTAAAATCAGCCATTTATCTTTACTGGTTTAAAAACCGTCTCCAGTTATTAAATAGTTGTTGACCTGAAACTTTTTTACTTTCGTCGGCACGGTTGACATCTAGATAACGGTCGACCTGCTTAAGTGTTCCAGCTTCTTGAATAAAAGAGTTAAACACTTTTTGCATTACGGCCTGTATCTCGTCTTCGTCATCCCAGAACTCGATCAGTTCTTTAAATACTTCGATTTGCCCATCCGGCATATCATCTCCGATGTGGTAGTTAAGTCTATATACTATTATAGAGTCCTGCTCTACAACATCGAGCGCAGTCCTATCTATCGGAACATAGTAGTCTTCTTGGGCTATCTTTTGAGGCTCTATATGCATTTGTTCCCGCAACTTGAGCCAGAAATCTCTAGAACCAAGTATTTTTTTGGCCACCTCAAGCGTTGTACCTTTATAAGATACAGCCACATCCGTATTTGCCGATATTAACTCGAACTCATCAAGTTCATAGCCTTCAGAAACTTCAATATCCCACTCGTAGGATGTAAACTCATCGTTTTGGATATCTTGTCCAAGCTGTATCACGACACCGCCGTCCATCGCCCCTTCTCTTTTTAGAAATCTTTCTGTTAGTTGTCTTATTCCTTCTAATGTCCTGCCATCTCGGCTCAAGTCGTGTACGTGATCTAAGAATTCTTCAAAGCTCTCGGCAGAATAGTACACATAATTGTCTCCGGGGTCCAGCAATTCATTTTGAATCCTAAGTTCGATGATGATTTTATCATTGTCTCTGTAGGTGTGCACAATAGTGTGCTTAGGATCAAGAAAAGAATACCCATAGTCATCATACTCGTGGGGCAGATATCTCATCGTCTGGAAGTCCGGAAGTGTTTTCCATTCATCACTAGGCCATCTAAGGAACAGAACCACATTTGGATTTATGTAAAACCCACCGTCATAATCATCCTCAACATCAAAAGAAACTTTAAACTCTTCGTCTGAGTCTCCAAATGTTCCGTATTCCCTAAGAACATTATTTGCTGCCTCCTCCAACTGCTCGGCGGTACCGGCAATCAGGCTGGCATCCAGTTGATCTTCAGTTTGGGTATCTTGACGCACCACACCAAACCCAGCCATTCCAAGAAAATTAGGTATGAGAATGTTAACCTGGTTATCTTCGTAGGAACCACCAAACTTAACAAATTTTCCCAAGTCAACACCTAGTTTTTCTCCGGAAAAGAGGGGCTTACCCTTCTTGAGTGGCACACCACTTATTGCTTCTTTTTGGTTTTCTTTCGCCCAAGCAAAGACCACCTCTCTAAAACCAGGTATTTTTTTGCCATATACTCTTTCTTCGGGGATGGCTAACTGAACACCACCGTCGTCCGGACGATCTTCATAATAGCGCACCTGTCGTAGTCTAAGTCGCGACACGGGCTCTATAAGGCCTTCGCCTCTTTTATCGTCCGAAAATATTTCACCTTCCTGAAAACCTTCTATATCGTTAAGTTTTCGAGGATCATCCAAGGGATATCCAGGCATCGTTTGATAGGCTTCCTCTAGGTCGTCACCATTAACAGCATAGGCCACCGCACCGTGTCCGTGAGCCTCGGCAACAGCACACTTATAATATGACTCACCGGACTGTGAGTGATGTGACGGAGGTGAATGACAAGAATAGATATCATCGAAATCGGACATACGAAGAACGTCAATAGGGTGCCTTGTTATAATGATGTAATATGCGCCGCTTTTCTTGATTCCTTCTGGGTTCTTTTTGATATAATCGGCGTTTTGCTGCCAATACTTTCGAAGATCTGCTATTACTTTAAGGATCTTCTCATCAGCGTAGTGATCAGTGTCATTTAACATAAATCGCTTATCGAGTTGCCCATAACGAGAAACGCCCAATAGTTTTAATAACATAGGCCTGGTTTTTCCCTCCCACGTTTTTTCATGGGCATCCATCGCTTTCTCATCACCGCTTTGCCAGATCTTGTGCCACTCTGCTAAGCCTTTGAGAGCCCTCTCAACGGCAGCAAGCCATTTGCCAATTTTCATAGACTCTTTCTTTCGCTCTACTCTTTGGGGGCCAAGTTGTGGGCTCCCTAAGTTACCAAATGCAACGGCTTCAAGATCTTGGGCCATCTCTCTGTCGGAAAGAGGTTTATTCCTGGTCATCAGGCCGGCCTGGAAGTCGGCAATCCACGGATTACCATCATAAGCCACCCGCTTTTCAGCCGGAGGATTTACAATATTTACAAAGCGACCAAGTTCAGATTTTGTATCCGCAACAGGAAAGGGGATTAAGACACGATTCTTTCCACCGAATAGTTCGTTGAACGCGAGATCTTCCGGGCCCATCTCATCAAGGGCCCGCTGAATATGGCCAAGCTCGTCTTCGTCAATCTCGCGTAGAAGCCTTGTATCCGCGGATGCACCCTTAAACGTTCCCTCATTAAGGAACTGGCGCCAGTTATCGTGCATACTCTGCATACTTATTTCCTCTTTGTAATGCTGATTAACTTATCAAGTCTTGATGAGACAACATCTGTAAGGATGTTTGGTATAAGGGAATGAATAAAACACCCTACAGACATAAATAGTAGCAGAAAGGCTATTTTTTGCGCGTTTATCATATGTCCAATATATGATTCGCCTTTTTCTTCAAGGTGCTTCATTCTCGACCCCCTCCCTTATTGCCGGATGTCACAATCTTCTTTTTTGTCTTTGCGCGGCTCGGGCCCGATCCCGGCGCTCTCTGTCATCATCTGATTTGCGTTCTGTTTCTTCGCCACGTACAGCATTCATCGCATCCAGCACGTCAGTTGTGATTGCCCTTGGTTTTTCTGCTTGCGGCAGATCTGCCTTTGCCTTGATCGCCATGATGAGTCGAGTCATTACGGCACGGGTTGCCATCGACCCACTCCCTCCTCGCCGGCGCTGGTCGAGGTAGGCACGAAGATCTTCACCAGAAATGGTTTCAACATATTCATTAATTTTTCTATTAATGTCGCGATTAACCTCGGAAGCCAATGTCTTTTTCGCTTTTCTTATTTTCGCGAGTTCTTTTGACCTCTTGCCTTTATTCTCGGCAACGATATCAAGAATTTCAAGATACTTTTTTAGTTTGTACATAAAAACAACATCATCTGTGAGAAGTTCAACAAGCAAAGTGGCTTCTGCTTTTTCTTCTTCGTTGAGGTCTTTCATAATTTTGGCGTTTCTATCAGCCAAATATCTGCTTACGGCCGGCCCGATGACTATTTTCATAGCAGCATACGACAGGACAAGAATGGCCGAGGCGGCTTCCCCTATAAGGTAGGCCGACCCAAGATCGATCTCAGCAAGAACGGAAGAAATTGATGGAATCCCCTTGTCATCATCGGGATTTAAAAGCTCATCATCAAATGGATCAGCATTTGCATCTGGCTCTTCTTCTGTTATAACAGACTCTAGCTCTTCTTTAATGATCTGTCTCAATTGTGTCTTGGTAATTTTCATTGTGTTGCTCCAGAATTAAATTCTTCGATCATTTCCGTAGAGAAGTCGTAGAATCTGTTTATTATCCTTTTCATATTCTGATCGGTGGTGAGTTCGGTATAGCCCTCATAATATTGCGCATAGATGCTTACTAATATCCTTACTAATTTTCTTATATTTTGATTTACGTAAGGTTCCTTGGTTCTTAAGACAATACGTGCAAACCTTCGATAATAAAATTCAATGCCCATTAGTTTTCTTGACGCCCTAAGTGGATTGGTGTTGACCGGCCGTTGAAATTTTATTTCTTTGCCAGCCTGGAAATTTTGTATGTTTTTCTTTAAATCTTTAAATATATGAGTTATTCTTGCTTGTATTTCCATCGTTGAGTTTGCATATTTAATTATTTTTTTATATAACGCCATCTCCTCTGGCGTCTGTGGTTCTCCCCGGCTAGCCACCAGCCGAGATAGAGCATCTTTAAACTCTTTACTCGGCATGCGGGAATCCATCGGAATACTCCTGCCACCGCCCCTGTGATAGTCAATCATATGTGTCATTTCGTGCTCGAACACAGCGGGCAACGCATTAGTGCCGGCAACAATGAATCCAACTAAGTCAGACTCGGTAAACTTATCAAATGAGTGCTTAGTAGGGTACTTGCGCAACTCTCGCATAATTTGCGGAGAAGCAAAGTTAAGGCTTGTCTCACCATTTGCAGCGTTAAACCAGCCCAGTGATGACCCTAGAGAGCCCTCAGTTTCATAAATAAAGTTAACCTTTGTACTGAAGAGAGCCTCCAATTCGGAGGCCTCCGTGAATAAATTTTCTATGCCGGGTATTTCACTTGCTCTTTTTGCATACTCTTTTATAACATCTGGCCTTAGCGTGAGATATTTACCAAGTCTTCCCAACGCTTTTCTCATAGACTTCGGTATCCGATCAACTGTTGTCTTTTGTACCATCGAAAAAGATTGAGACGTAGCGTCTAGATCTTCGATATCCAAGTTAGCCGGATTCAAGAACGCTTCATTAAACAAGTCGAGTATGGCTGCATACGTGCTATCTGTCTCACGCTCATTAATTATAGAAGATAACTCTTCCTTGATAATCTGTTTTAACTGTGATCTTAAGATCTTCACTGCTTAAATCCCTACCCAGATGCCATACTCTTATAAATAGTTTATTGGCGCTCTAAATGAATATATTACTGCTCTTCTAAATCAGTCTCATCTTCAAGCCCTTTCATTTCTTTATCTGTCTCGTCCCGAGCAGATGCTGCTGAAATAATTCCCTGGGCGCACCTTACATAAACGGTGCCTTTGATCTCTGCGGTACTGCGCAGTTTTGATTCATCTTCCTCAAGCAGATCTTCAAAATCTCCATAAGTAGTTGGGTCGTCGATATAAGAATTATTTAGAAGTTGAAGATATCTTAGCTTGTCGAAGCACGAAAGACTAGGATCGACGTCGTAGGGAAAGAGATAGACGGCTTGCAGACCTTCCACATAGGGCCCTGCACGGTCGAGAAGCCGTTTGCGAAGACCGCTGCGACTGGCCGGAAGACTCTTATCTTTGTTTTTCTCTATACCGTCCCGATAATCGAGAAGGATATTTGGAAAGTTTGTAAATACTGCAAATGGGAATCCGGGCTTCTTATGGGTAGCGGGGTAGACATCGCGATACTTACCATATGGGCCGTATTCGACTTCTCCACCTACGGGCGCTAGTTTTGCGTTTGTGCCGCTTGTCGTACTATTTATGTGCTCAACAAATAAATTATGATTTCGCAAGAATCCTGCATATATTTCTTTCATAAGTTCCAACTGTTTTATAATAGACTCCAGTGCTTCAATTTTACCCGGCAACAATCCCTCGCCATACAACATTCCTGCCTTTCTTAATACCTGATCGCGGTGGAGACGGGTGTCCTTGTCCTGGAAGCGGTACTTGCCTCGCTCCGTGCGGTGCACCCTGTTCAAATACAAATCATCTCTGCGCCACCCGCCCTCGGCCACCCCGACATAGAGTCTCACGTTTTTCTTTAATTCTTTAACAATATTTTTAAAGTCTTGTTCGAACAAAGCGCCTCCCTCGAAGCGCGCCCCTGTCAACTTGGACCAACTATTAAGGCTGTAAATACCCATACCACTAGAGTTAAGCGCGAGCGACAGTTTAGACCAGTCCATCGCTAGACCCAAGTGAAAATCAAGCAATTCGCCAACTTGCTTTTCGTATGCGCCGGACAATCGAGGCGTCATCCCCCGAATCCATGGCAGGTTCTTATGCCTTTCCGCGAACTCTTTGGTCATGGGAATAAGATCTTCGACAACCTGGATGGCCGTATTAATGTGCTTGAGTTTCATCAAGCATTCCCCAACAATGCCCTTTTCGGCCGACGAAGCTTGTTCACTTTCAGTTAGGTACTGACGCCAGTTCTCCATTATGAGTTTCAAGGCTCAATCTTCCGTAAAATCGAATCAGCCTCTTCTGGTTTTACACCAAGATACTCTGCTAGCATGCTTACAATATCTTGTCGCAGACCCCATCTATCCTTAACGCGGCCTTCATCAAGTTCCTCCTCTCCTTGAATGGGTCGACCATCGTACAATACATAATCTCTAGCTTTATTAAGATAGTCTGAAGCAAGCGTAATTTTGCTCATCCACCATGACGGCAGATTAGCATCTGGATGAGTCTCCAAGATGCTTAGGATATTCATTGAGTCTTCAACAGATGCTTTCAGCTTTCGGGCTGCTGACGGAACGTCTGTGTGGCCATCCTCTTGAAGAGTGCCGCTCAGTTCTTCCTTGATAATCTGTTTTAGTTGTGCTTTGGAGATTTTCATCTTTAGAAGTCTCCACGGATCTCTTTTTCGAGTTCATCGGCGATTGCTCGGAGAATTTCAACCTGTTTCTCTACGGGCACCTGATAATACTTCGAGGTCAGATTTCCGACATCCCCGCTGAAATCAACAGTCGCTTGCTGTTCCGGCGTTCTTTCAGCGGCCTCTTCTAACTCTTCTTTAATAATCTGCTTCAATTGTGCTTTTGTGATCTTCATTGTGTTATACCTTTAAAAGTTGTGTTTGCCGGAAAGAATTCCGGGCAATGACATGGCAAATTTCTTGGGTGTGATTTCTCCCCGAACTGTCTGCCTTAGAGCCATTCTAACGGCTGCCGGATCTTTCTCCAGCGCTCTTTCCAACATCCCATCCGGAATCTTCCCAAGGAGGTCTGTCAATATTTCTTCGTTACCCGAAAGCAAGTATTCAAACTTGTACTTCCTTGAAAGCGCTGTTAGTTCATAAGCTTTGGGATGAACAATCTTCAAAAATCCCATAGCAAGATCTTGAAGTATACCTTCTTGCACTGTAGAATCCAGTTCTTCCTTGATAATCTGCTTTAGTTGTGTCTTTGTGATCTTCATAATAAAATCTCCTTCGTTTATAAATAGTTCCCCGATCCGTTAAGAATCTCAATATTTTTTTCTATATTTTTCTCTTCCACAGCCATTAAAGGCCCTTTCTGCCCAATATCAAGAACCCTAGGGTTTATCTTTTATTCTAAGCATACGATCCTCGGCATATTTTTCTTTCATTGCATCCAAACCAAAGTCAAGCTTATCCAGTGCTTTGTCCAGCATCCGTGAATGCTCCGCAAGTGCATCGACAATGTTCGCCTGGCAATGCTCCATCTGCTCTCTTGCAGCCTTTGCGGCGTTTGCTTGGTCTTTTCTTTGCTGATGATTCATCCAAAGCAGGGACGCCGTCCACAGCCCCAATGGGCCATATTGGGCCAGACCCTCGATTATCGTTTCCATTCATGATGTCCTCCATATGCTGTCATTAAATAGTTATCAAATAGGAGTTTCATATTTCCGCTCCAGGGACTGTAAAAGCAATTACATTATTTCCAATCTCTTTCACCTCTGTGCCGGGGGGCATATTTTTTTCCAAAAAGGCTCGATAAAGTCTCGTTCTTTGAGTTACTTCTCCGGAATAGAGATCCACCCCGCCCGATTTTGATATACCGCTAAAACGAAAGTGCAAGATTCCTTTATTAAGTTCAGGATTCCCTACAAAATCTTTTATAATGTTAACAACTGTCGACATGATTCGCAGCGGCCGGCCTTCACCGGTCGTTTTCCTTGTATACGCCCCAACGGGGTACCCTCGCGCCCCACGAAGTGATGCATCGCCGGCCTTGAAGTCAATTGTCCAAGTGGAGTGCTCAAGCTTGAGCGCCAGATTGGTCGCAGGAAGTAAGTAAAATTCTACTTGATATAAGAATTCTTCAGAATTAAAACCATACCTAACGATACCGCTACTGGGTCGATGGATCACCTTAAAAGGATATGACTCAGCGCTTGCATCGCCTATCTCGTTTATATATTGACGCCAACCTTCCATTATGAGTTTCATCTTTTAAGTGACTCCTCAACCGCGTTAACGAGAGAATCGAATATTTCTATTACATTTACCGGTATTTCCGATTGATTTCCATAGATTTCCCCCAACATATCAGCAACCTCGCCCTCAAAGGTGGTAACCATGAGCATATCATCTTCAGACACTTTCGGCACAGAAGGAAAAGGGACAACTTCCCCTTCCAATAACTTGCGCCATCCTTCCATAATCTTATCCATAGCCATAGCCTCTCCTTGTTTATAAATAGTAGGGCGGAAAGGTTAAAGATCCAAGAAATTTTTTCTATATTTTTTCACTCATCAGGAATCCTTGTAGGCCAGAAGCTCCTCGGGGTTGTCTACCCAGTAGTTGGTCCATCGTTGGACCTTAGAGTGGTTGGAGATGCCCAGGGCGGCGGCAGTCTTGCGGATAGACAGGCCCTCTAGGCGGAAAGCTACAGCCTTGAGAACGAGAGCATAGTCCTCGTTGGGGTACAGGAAGCCATCACCATCAACGGTGAAGCCCTTGGGTGGGTGGCCTACAGCCCAAGTGCCATCAAGAGCAGAGCGCTCCTTCTTCGCAGCGAGGGCCTCTTTGGTCAACGCACTAGAACTCATATTCTTCCTTCTGTGGTGGGCCTTAGCATGACACTCCAAGCAGAGAGGGACAGTCTTGGTTCCGCCTCTTACCCTTGGCACAGGATGGTGATGATGGATGTCCTCGGTCTCTGTTTCACATTCCCAGCACTTCATCTTTCCTCCGCATATATCATAACATAACCCATGGGAATAAGCAAGCCAAAATCTAGGATTTTTTGCTGTGGATATTTTCAAGGCCGTAATATGCCGTAACCGCCAATACCCATAATCTCCAAATTTTCTGTGTGGGGAGTGAACGTATCTGCGCGCCCAACCACAGTACTGCCATATGGTACTTACTATCCGGTATATGGGGGG
>VMHT01055491.1_pt1 | contig 11000 bp, 1 predicted proteins | sample 4693611 | NCBI WGS metagenome assembly VMHT01 (sample SAMN12280063, study PRJNA550983) | marine metagenome | isolation source: seawater sampled from same location over 5 years 0.02-0.2 micron viral filtrate | place: USA: collected off the coast of southern California halfway between the port... ... | reverse complement strand
ACCATTCTGGTCTGCATTGTATTCTCTAACTGTTGTTAAGAAATTACCTTCTACAACAGGACCTTGAATAGGATTAAGTGATTTGGTGTCTACCCAGTTATCTGACTCTGGGAATAGTTCTACGTCACCAGTGTATGTAAATACGTTAAATGGGTTAACGTTTTCCACAGCTGATGCATATGGTTGGTCAATTAATACAGTAGATGCATATGGAAGTGTTATAATTTCATCTGTCTGCTGTACATTTGTACTACTTGTGCTGTATTGTAGAGGAACCTGTGTGGTATAGTGAGCAGGACGCATCTGACCTCTTTCAAAGTCAGTGGACACTCTATAATCAGGATGTAATGTATCAGCAGTAGAAAGACTTGCAAAATTATCTACAATAAAACCATTTTTAAATCTATTAAGACCACTAGCATCTCTTATTTCCATATTTGCAGTATCACTCTCAAGCAATGATAATTGAGTGTAGAATTCTAGTGTTTTTATTCTATCTTCTAAGACTTGAATATCTCTAAATGTATATCTCTTAAAGTTTGTCTCTTCAATAGTAACATCTTTATCTACATCAAACACATAAGGACTGTAAGATACAGTTGCTAGAAGCATTGCATCTTCCACATCTTCTGGAGGTTGAGGTCTTGTGCTAGGTGCACCTTTTACAATCTGGAATATACTTTCTTTACTAAGGAATAGTTTATCAATACGAGGTAGATAATACTGTAAACTTAATGTGGTAGTATCACTAATGCCAGGTATTCCAACTTGATTATTTGTAAATGCTCTGTTATTAAAATCAAAATATTTTGTAGCAGTTAATGTAAATGGAGATGACTGGGTTCCACTACCCGCTAATCCCTGTGGAACTATGGGACGAAAATCAATAACGTCTCGTAACTCAGTTCCTTCGTAAGATGGGATAATTTTATAGTCTGGTGCATTATAAGAATCAACAGTATATGGATTAGTTCCATTGGATGTAAAGAATCTATCAAATATAACAAGTAATTTGTGTGTAGGTGCTGCTACGCCAGCTTTTCTGGTAATTCTAGAATAATCATAGAATTGATCTCTCTGACCATCATCAAGGTCAAAATTATCAGTAATATTTGTGGCACCTTTTACAATACCGCCAGATACAATTTTAAATGTAGCATTAGGTGAAGTCATTTCCTCACCATCTGTAAACACATCATCCTCAACAGGGATGTAATAAATTCTATTACCTGTGGTAGAAACAATTTTTGCTCTTGAACCAGAACTAACACCTTCGATTACGTCATCTGTTGCAAGAGAACCTAATAAATTTGTATACTCAAAATATGGTATTTGAGGACTAGATGAGTCTGTAGACTCAAATATTGCTTTAATCTTAAATACGTCAGCACAACCAAGAGATATAGAATTATCTTCTACTCTAGTTCCAAATCCACCAGTTACCTGATTTAAACCATTTGATGATCCTAGAGAGTCATTAATCTCTAAAACTTTCATTCTTTCTGTAGTTTTTGCCTTACCAGATCTATCTGCACTTGTTACAGTTCCTATTGCAATAATAGAAGAAGGTGCTGAGTTGAATGTAAGTGATGCTGATGACGCATTGACACTACTGGTTGTAAATCCATTACCATTAGACATAATCTGTCCATCACCTGTTCCACTAGTAACAATTACAATGAAACTATCATTATCTGTTGCATTTACCCACTGAAGACCAGATCCCGCTGTAACAGATACAGATGTACTACTAATACCTGTGACTTCAACTGATGTTCTAAAACGTCCTGATGGGTTTATTGTACCACCATTATTAGTATCCTTAATTGCCGAGTATCCAAGTGGTGTAAGAAGTTGTTTCTTAGTACCTTCTTTTAATTCTGGACGAGTTCTAATTACATCACCAATTACTGCACCATTAGCAATTGTAGTGGAACCAAGGCGAGTAACATTAATATTAAAATTATCAGTAACTGTGGTAACAGTCGCTTTGTGTGATGCACCATTATTTGAAAACTCTACTATATCTCCTTCTCTCAATTGAGACCTAAAGTTAGATAATGTAGATGTAATCGTTCCGCTAACACCACCGCCCGCACCAGACATAATAGGACCTGAGCCAGGTAATGCTACTTTGACATCTAAAACTGAATCAGCAGTTCCATTAGAGTTAAATCCATATTGTTTAATATCTCCAAATCCGTAAGTTCTAACACCACTAGTAGCAATCGTAGCATATGTTGAACCAGATGAGTTGTTGTTTTTTAATACCTCATCTGCTACAAATGTTCCATTAGTATTGTATAAGTATGTTGTTGTGCTTGATGACACTGCTGCAGCAAGAAATCCTGTTGCACCACTAGTAGCACCTACAACAAAATCTCCTTGAGTTCCAGATACACTTCCTGTTGTGGTTATCTTTGTATAGAACTGTGTGTCAATTACGTTTACACGATACACTGAATCAGTAGCACCAGCTGATTGAGATCCTGACTCGTATGCCACATTAAGACATCTTGTTACACCTACAGTTGAACCACCCGCAGACTCTTTCAACGATAGTGTTGAATATAGAGCTGGTGCTTCAACCATATTTGTCATAAGAACAAAGTTACCAAAGTCAGAGGTAACTGTTTTGTTGATTTCAGTTGCAAATGTTCTTGGTTTCTCTACATCTTTATATGATGTTGATAATCTCTCAGTTCTATAACCCTGAACATATGCACATCCTGAAGATAATTGTAATGATAATTTGTCTTCCGTAGGAGATACACCACCAGATGTTGTATCACTAGATTGATAAACACCACCATTAAATCCATCATCTAAATTTTCTTTCGCATCTATCTTAAATTTCTTGACATAGTAATTACCAGATTCTTCTTTTGTTCTAGTTGCTAGAATATCATTTATAAATCCTAAATCACTACGTTCTACTTTCTTTTCTACCTCACCAGTATTAGTTCTAAGCAACTCAATAAAGTCTGCTGCGTTTGGCGATGTTAGTAATTTTTTAACTAATGTTAGTGTAATCTTAAACCTATCTGCACCAGGTGCTGAGAAGTTTGTGCTTCCTATAGCATTATCATATAATGTTGCGTCTTCATCAGCAGTTACAATTCTCTCTTCTACCTTAAGACCAACTTTGTATGATGGGTTAGTATCATACTGATCTAAGATAATAGTTTGTTCTGCAACATTTACAAAATATCCTCTTGTAAAGAAGACTCCTGCACCCACACTAGCAGTAGAACCTATAGATGTAGCAGCAGAGTTAAGTAACTGTGCCACTGGTGTACCAGCTGCAATAGTAGTTGATGCGTAGGTTATGTCACTTTCGCAAGTAAATGTTTCTCCTGCAGAAAATGTGCTAGTTGTATTATCGTCTGCTTTTTGTAAGTAATTAAGATAGAATGTAATGTTGCTTCTTGTAGATGTAGCAGCACTTATTGAGAACAAGATACGAGCACGAACACCAGAGGTAGATCCTTTGATAATTGTACCATCTAAAGCAGTTCTATAATTTTCTACGTCTAAGTTAAGATAACTGTTTTGAATTAATATACATGACACGTCTTTGTTCAAAGTAATGCCACCTGGCACAACCATAGAACCTTCTTTATAAACACCTTGACCAAATGTATCTATCTGATCTTGTAATAAAGTTTGCAGCGTAGTAAGTTCCCTAGCTTGCACTGGGAAGCCAGGTTTAAATAATACTTTCAGAAACCCCTTGCTTTTATCGAAATCGTCGAAGTAAGGAGCTATATTGAGGTTCGTATTCTGTGCCATTTAGAATTCAATTACTACTTTTAGCTCTTCGTTTTGGTCTGCCGAACGAGTGATCGGGATCCTATTATCTAGGTACAATATTTCACCTGAGTTTAACTCGACTTCTTCATTGGCATAACCAGTGACGAATGATAAACCTAATTCATAAACAGATACACCAATAGTTATCTGTGTTAGTGGAACGGATGCTGTTCCAAATGATGCATTTGGTGTCGCAGTATAGTTATTTGTAGATCCAGTAATCTGATTAGCACCAGAAAAAGGAATTACGTTTCCGTTGACAGTACCATCAGTCTCATCTTGATAATACTTTAACACTTTAGTAGTTGAATCATATGATACAACTAATCCTTGTGCATTTGTAGTTGCTTGGGTGATAGTTTCACCTGGTGCAAATGTACCACTAGGTGTTCCTGCACCTGATTGTGGGAATATCAATGCTTTCACAGCAGATCTAGTATTCTGACTACAAACAGTTGTAGTGTTATAATCAGTAGGATTTAATACAAGACCAACTCTTCTGTAAGTCAAGTCATTAGGAAAGTCAATAAATGCACTAGTAGTTTCTAACTTACTAGCGAACATCAATCTATATGCACCCAACTCTCTTACAGAATCAAAACCATGCCCACCGTTAGGGGGAAGGATAACATCAAGAACAGCATTTGATCCATTACCAACATTAGTAATAAGACTCACATCTATAGATGCAAAACTATATCCAGAACCCGCTTGTGTAATTGTCACAGAAGATATGGAACCAGATACAATTGTAACTGTGCAAAGTGCTTGTGTTCCATTATTAACATTATAATCACCACGAATGGGGACATTAGTAAATGTTCCATTATTATAACCAGATCCTGCATTATTGATAACAACAGTATCAACAGATCCTGTGTTTGCAGCAGATTTTACAAGTGAGTTTGATAAAACAGGAATAAACTCTGAAGTAACAAACTTTAGAATATTATCTGCGTCAATAGTATAAAGATATTTCCATCTGTATGAATATACGCCAGGACTATCTGAAGTTTCAATAATAGTTGTTGAAGTTCCTGTTGGTTCTACCAAAGAAGGACGTCCTCTTGGATAGGTGGGATCTTCTCCATTATACAAACACTTATAGACATTAAAGTCTGAGTTCATAACATAGAAATTACTATCATACAGTCTAGAAGAACCGTTTGCAGTAGTTTTTGTTGGTGCATAATCTGGTTTGTACATAGAATATGTACGTCCTACGCCACCAGTTGTTTTTGTAGGATCTGTCCAATCAACTCTAGGTATTACTAGAGCAGTGTCGGATATATCAACACGCTTAAATGCAACGGAGTCACCATAAGAAGTTCTCGCATACTCGAAGCTATCAAGAGGTTCTCCTGTGGGTGGTACATCTGAACTACCCCAAGTTTTTGCTCTACCTACAAACATATAAACCTTGTTGGTCGCAGTTAAGGTATTTCTAAAGCTCTCTGCAGCGTATATTCTAAAATTGTCTGTAACTAATGCCATTGCAATAATATAAGCTTTATTGGTTATTTATAACGATCTCAGACGAACTTCTGGGAGGAGACTTACGTTTCCGCTTGTTGTCCGTGTGAATGGGAATTCAACTGTAAAAGTTTGGTTCCCTGTAACAGTGATAGTGTATAAACCATCAAACCCTGTTCCACTAGTAAAGTCTAGATAAAATCTTTGACCTGTGACTAAATTATGATCACTTGATGTGGATACACTACATGCAGTTCCACTGGAATTATACGTTCCTGTAAGTATATTGTGTGCTGCAGCAGTTGTTCCTTCATGTCCTCTACCTCCAGTTGCAACTGTCAAAGTATTGTTAGAAATATCTTTAGAACCATATAAGATTCTTTCACAAGTCCAAACTGGAGGAGTAACAGATGCATTGTAGAATGGAATTAATACTTCACCTTCATCTGGGAAACCAGTTTTCTGAGAAGAATTAAAATATACATTTTTTAGATTGAGTGTAGTATCAGATGCATTTATATTTTGTGTTAGATATGATCCACCAAGAGATAATGAATTAGAAACAATTCTATTTCTTTGTTTTCTTTCTAATGCTAGAGGGTGTACAGCAAGAACAGTTGGTGCACTGGTATATCCAGATCCCCCCTGTAGATTTATAACTGATAAAACTCTACCACTTCCAACTTCGATTGATGTTTCAGCAGCAGCACCTTCTCCTCCACCGCCAATGAATAATAAGATCGGAGGAACTTCATAGTTAGATCCCTGATTTGTAACTGTAACTTGTGTAACTTGGCCACCTGTAACAGTAGCAGTAAACTCAGCAATAGTTGGTCTCAATCCCGTATACTCGTAACTATCAATAGTTGTAGAACTGGATATACTCGCTACACGACGATCAGATCCTTCACTAGAAATTTGAACTCTATCTTCTGGGTCAATAGAGTTAAATGTATTACTGACTAATATATCACTGGTGCTACCTGTGTAAATGTATAGAATACAATCTGATCCTGCTCTAGGTGCTTCACTAAACTCTATAATAGAACCAGTTAATGAATATGCAATACCAGGTTCCTGATATACACCATTTAAGAATATAAGTAAGTTATTTTGTGCTTGAACTGCAGCGTTATCACTTTCTAATGAGAATGGTTCAGTATTCTCCTTCATAGTAAATGTTTTCTTTTTATTGTCAAAGAAAGGTGCAATCTCATCTAATTGAGTCAATTTGCCGAAATAATATCCATAGAAGTCCATACCCGCTAGAGGTGCTTCAGAAAATGTAATCTCACTACCTGTATATGTGTATGCTTCAGTAGTTCCCTTAAGTTGTAGTGTGCTATTCAAGAATATTAAGAAATTATCGCTAGCTGGTAATACTTGTGTAGACCCACCTGACTGTGCAGTAAATGTCTTATCATTCCCATCAAATGCGACATCTGAGACACCAATCTGGAAGAATGGTTGTTGTGATGCAGTCCTAGTAATACCTGTCAAATTACCATTGTTAGTTCCAACGTTTACTGTAATCGTTGTTCCTGTAACCGCAGTGATAGCAACTGCTGTATTATATGCAGGATCGCTTGTTCGTGGGTAAGTTTTCTGTGATGTGTTGTTGTCATTGGCACATGTGAATGTCATTGAGTTAGCAGCGATTGTCACTGTATCACTTGTTGTAAGTGAGTGAGATCCAATCTCCATTTCCATAAGACCTGTAGTATTATCATAAGTCGTTGGAGCAACAGCAGTGAAAGGTCCGCTACCACCACCAGTAACAGATATATTACCAGATGTAGACTGAACAAAGGTATGTGCACCAGTTCCTACTGCCTGTGTAACGATACCCCATAATGATGTAATTGTAGATGCTACGTCAATACAACATGCTTCTGAGTATGATGTGCTTCCAGAGTCATTGCTAATTGTATTATCCACTGATTGTGTTCCTACAGTGTATGAGTTTGTAGTAACGGTAAGGTTACGCATAACCTGACGAGAAATATCTCTAGCATGATTGAATACTTGTACAGACTGCCCTTCTTCTCCAGATAGATGTGCTGTTCCAACATAGAGGTTAGCAGCATCGTATGTTGCATCGTTCCCACCAAATTCTACATTATCTGCAACTGCGTCTACTAGTAAATTTGTATCACGAATACACTTGACTTGATATGTGCTAGAGAATCCTGCATTGTTTGCCATCATCCTACCATATGCAGTTGTAGCAATAAAGTTCTGGTTTGCTCTGAGTAGTGCTCCTGCGTCTGCAAACTTACTATACTTGTAAACACCGTATGACACTACTGCTCTCTCAATTGCTGTTGAAGTAGCACTTACAAAGGTGTGAGTGGATGTATCAGATGAAGGACCTACAAATACAGTAATTGTATTAGTTGTTGCTGCATCTAATGTTAACCATGCACCCTCTGCAGGATCTCCAACTCTAGGATATTGATGCTGTGTAGCATTATTATCTTTAGCACATGTAAATGTTAGTGAGTTATTAGCAAATCTAATTCTATCACCTTTAATTAATCCATGATCCGCACCCAATAATATTAACATCTCACCTGTAGTAGGTGTGTATTGAATATCGCCTATGCTGTAATTATTGTATTCAGACAATCCTTCCCATGCATGAGCATCAGTATTCGTAGGTGCTGTTCCATTCAATGCGTTGATTGTAATAGTGGTAGACGCAACTGCTTCAACTGGTACATCCTTCATCTTACCTTGTGTGCCGATTGGATCAGTAGCACGTGGGTATGCCTTGATAGCAGCAGCACCAGTAGCACCACCAAAGTTACAACTAAACTTCAATGACTCATTTGCAATCCTAACTGTAGATACTGCAAACTTGACACTATTTGTTACTGCTGATACAAATGTATGTGGACTTAGATCAGTAGATGGGATACTATCAAGAACTTGGACTGTAAATGTATTTGTAGTGCAGTCAAATACCTGTAACCATCTGTCTGATGCATAATCAGTAGAACGTGGATAATCACCATTACCGCCACTACCATAAGTACAACTAAATTTAATTGCACCATCTGCAAACTTAACTTGATCGCCATTTACACGTCCATGATTAGCAATAGTTACAACCATTAGACCTGTGTTAGGATCATATGTTGCAGTAGTAGGTGTATGAGTTGTAGGTGCTGATAAACCATGCCCTGCTCCTATTGTCAATACCATCTCACCAGATGCAGGAGTATAGGTAGCAGTAGAAGGAAGGAATTGTTTTACCAACTGTTCACCAACACGAGGATCAGATATTCCTAATACATCTGTATTATTATATCCATTACCACCAGATACTTTCTTGACGTTTGTGACCTTTCCACCGACCACAGTAATATTAGCAGTAGCACCTACTCCAGATCCAAGTCTATTTTTAAGTGGGACTGCACTGTATATGCCATCACTATAACCTGTGCCAGGTGCCAATTCGTTTGGTTCGTCGTTTGATATTCCTACATTGACAGTAATTGTAGTTGCATCTTCTGCAGTAATAGCAAGTGTTTTGCCAGATGCAGGATCTCCTGATCTTGGATACGCATGTTCAGAAGCATGATTATCAGCATCACAAGTAAATGTAATTCCACCATCGGCAATTACTATAGTATTACTTGTAGTTAAACTATGAGAACCAATCTCAATTTGCAAATCGCCAGTTAGAGGATTGTATGTTGTTCCAGACGCAGCAGTAAACTGACTACCGCCTGTAACCTGTATGGCATTAGTAACACCACTTACAAATATATGAGTACCTGTTCCAGATAAACCTGTACCAAAAGTTTTAATCTCGTCTCCTATTTGATCTAATACAAATGAACCACTGTAAGATGAGCGATCAAAATACATTGCAATTATTTTAGTTTCCGACAATGGAGGTGTAACAAATGTTATAATATTATTTGACAATGTGTAAGTTGCAGGATTTGCAATAAGACCGTTTATTGAGAGTAGTAATTGTGACCTTTGAGCAGTTTTCCCAAGTTTAGTATCAAGATCTATACCATCAATTTGTAATCTAAATGAATCATTAGTGCCATCTACAAAACATCTTAAAGAATGACCTACTCCTACTCCTTGTGAGGTTAAATCAATTGCACTACCACCGATGGTTGTTGATAGTTCAATTGTATTAGCATCTACGTATCTAATGTAATATTGACTAGTATTTGTTAACCCACCAATAGGAGTATTGTACCTATTGTTTGGATAGTTTCCAACATCTTGTGTTGGTAATGCAGATGTTGGATTACTGATGGCATTTGTAACTATTCCTGCTAGTGTAGTAATAGCACTCTTGACGTCTGTACACCCTCCAGAATCGTTTGTAATACTTAGATCTGTCTGTGGCACTATATTTGTATATGTGCCAACTGGAAGGTCATTAGTTACCGCTAATAAACATAAGTCTCTTGCTTTATTAAATGTTGCAACAGTCTCCGATTCCTCTCCTTGAACATGTTGAACATTTGTGCCATTAGTATACTGTTCAGCAGCATCTCTACTGAAGTAATTACCACCATACTTAAGGTCATTAGTCCATGAAGCAACTACAAGTCTTGTATCTCTCGCACATTTAGATTCTAGTGTTGAATCTAAATTTAGATTAGGATATGTTGCTTTTAGATAACCAATACTTTCTTCTATAATATAATCAATATTGTTTACAATCAGATCTCTAGCATCTAAGAATCTATCACCACCAGAAGTATAAGTTACTAATTGATCTGCTACAAAACCATGATTCGTAATAGTAATTCTATTCGTACTCCCATCTACAATAGTAGAACTAGATCCATCAAAGGTTAATGTTCTGTCACTAATATCATCAATCTTATATGAGATACAAGATAGGATTTTTTGAACGTCTAATAATTGCTTTCCGTAAATAGAAACTTCTGTTGGAACCAACGCAGTATAATCTGGTTTTGATAATGCAAAATTATTGATAGTTGCTAATTTAGCAGTTCTCTTAGAAGATGGTTTTGGAGTTATGAATGTAGTTCCATTAAATGTGCTACCCACACTATTTGTTTGTTGTATCCACCAATCATAATCAGTGCTAGGACTTTGATTAGTAACAGATCTTGGTCTATATTCTTTTTTGACTGATTGTGTTAATACTTGTGTGCCAACTACCTTAAATCCTGCAGGGTGTGCAGCAAACTTAAGTGGATTCTTCCAATCTGTAATATTAACTGATGAAGATACATCATATGAGAACTCTTGGAATCTATCACTATCATATACACGCTGTTCATTAAGATCTAAGAATCCAGTTGTTTTTTCCCATTTAGCAGCAGATGTACTAATAGGAGAAACTACAAAGTTAGCATCTGCTCTGTCAAAGGCATGAATTTGACCAAATGCAGCAGACTCTTCTCCAAATACAGGTTGACCTATTACAAAGTCACCTTCTACAAGTTCTACACTTACTACTCTACCACTAGCGTCCCAATCTTTAATAACACCATAAGCAGTGTATGATGTAGTAGAAGCACCTTGATAGATCCTCTCACCAATAGAGAATGTAGCGGGTTTCATGTATGCAATTATACTATCGCCTAAATCTGTAGTCTGTAATTGGAATACAGTCTGTCCAGTTAGAGGATCTCCTAATGGAGGTCCTGTCATTGCTACGGTAGTCTCAGTATTTGCATTAGCAAGACTAGTTGCAAGTTTAATTT
>VMHT01208924.1_pt1 | contig 11001 bp, 8 predicted proteins | sample 4693611 | NCBI WGS metagenome assembly VMHT01 (sample SAMN12280063, study PRJNA550983) | marine metagenome | isolation source: seawater sampled from same location over 5 years 0.02-0.2 micron viral filtrate | place: USA: collected off the coast of southern California halfway between the port... ... | reverse complement strand
TGGTTCTTGCTTTACTTGTTGGTCGAATCCAGACGATGCAAATGACGACGATCCCGATGACTGGACAAGTTGGAAAGGATTAGAATTCTCATCTACCTCTTTCTCATCTACCAGTGGAGGAAGTTGATCATAAACGGTAAGTATTCCCTGATTTCGGTCACGTTCAATCCGATCTATTCCTCCTGCAAAAGGGGTGTCTTCGTATGTAGGCAATGGTTCTTGCTTTACTTGTTGGTCGAATCCAGACGATGCAAATGACGACGATCCCGATGACTGGACAAGTTGGAAAGGATTCTCATCACGACTGGTTTGAAGAGACATTCTGTCTTCTTGTTGTTTTTGTTCCATTTGTTTCTTTTCTTCTGAGTCTGTCATGTTTTCCATTTCCGAATCACGTGCAAGAATTTCCTTTTTGATTTGAACTTCATCAGCACCTTTGTACAGATAAAAGCCCTCCAATATTTTTTTGGCCAATTGTTTTTGTTTTTCGTTTCCGTGCCCTTCCGCCTCCGTGATTGTGTTTTTATTTGGAGTGTTAGAAAAAAACACTGTTCGAAGCTCCCGTTTTTGCGTTTCAGGCACTGTTCGCAAATACTTTTGGAAAGTTCTACCGGTTTTTTTGGACTTTGGCATTTTCTGCTCAACACACCGTTGTGGGTTTTTTTATTCTTTGGTCACATTTTTTTCTTTTTTTTCTTTTTAAAGTACTTGCAAAATTTCTTGTCTTTGCTTTTCTGTAAGGGGTAACATGACAAAGTACTCTGCTTGTTCTACAGTAGAAAACAAATCTTCATACTTTTCCACTGTTCGATCGTATTCTTTTGACCACTTTTGCAAATCATCTGTTTCCAACAAAGTCATCTTTTAAAGTAGGTCCACAAATAATTTGATTGAAGTAGTTTGTACACTATCCAAATAGCAAACAGCACGTAGGCTATTTCCAAGAGCATTTTTTTTATTAACACACAATATTTTCAAAACATCAGACTGTTATTTTGTATACTACGGTAGTAGTTACGTTTGGCACTGACGGCAAAAGGTGTGTTGTTAAAACTATTGACCCCTTTGACAAAGTCTGACCTCACATCAAATCTTTCGTCAGCTACCGAACTATTAAAATTTTCGTTCTCATCATGATCAGTTGGTTGCGTACCCCCATGTGTAAAGTCCATGTGATGCATGCTTCCAATATGCTGGTCAGGATTGTAAGTGTGTGTCTGCTCTCCTTTCATGTCAGGGACGTTTGCATTTTCTTTGATGCCTGGTTGCGTACCAGGTGTCATACCATTTTCGCGGGGACCGGCGTTATCATGGTCCAAATTGTTTAGATGATTAGTATGTTGAGTTTGCGTTTTATGTTCTGGATGATCTGCTTTGGGTGTACTGTCCACTTCTCCATCTTCACTCAAATCCATGGGATCGTTTTTGTGATCTGGATGTTGAAAAGTTGGGTGATGAGGAACGACAGGAGGAAGTACGTCTTTTCCGGTCGATATTCTAACATCTTCAGGATCTAAAGGTAAAGTCGGTAGTTTACGGGTACCATCAGGTCCCATATACCTTCCATACCGGTCAATGGCATTACCTAACTCGTCGTAATGACCATATGGGTCAGAATTGACGTATCCATTACTGTACGTGTACTTGGCACCTTTCTTTTTCTTCTGTTGCATAACCGAAGTGTTTGGTCGTGTAGGAAAGAGATCACTGGATGTGTCTTGCAAAATGTAGTCGTGTAGTGTTTTGCCTGGGTTCCTCCGAAGCCAATCTTTGATTTTAGGAGAATTACCTCGTGTCTTCTGCACTTCTGACAAACGACTGTTAACCTTATCTTTTGACCACATGACCATATTTTTTTGATACGTTTGGTAATCGTCCATGAGTTTTCTCACCTTGGTCAATTTTGAGTTGTACGTCCCCTCAGCTGAATCAAACATACTTGTTTGTTCCAATTGTTTGGTGCCGTTCAACACCATAGATAGCTCGTAATCATGAGTTTTGGTCGTGTAGTACTTCTGAAGATTATCAAAACTCAAATTGACAGTATGACCGAAGTTTAACCTGTTTGATATTTCGTTCTCAACTTGTTCCAAAGTTGGGTTTGTTCCGTACTTCGGTTCTATAAATTTCTTTTGAATCAAGTTACCAAACAACACTATATTCTTGATTTTTTCAATACCATACTTCTCTGATACAGCTGCTGCTGTCATGTCATTTTTGTTCATTATAAAATCATTCAGAAGTTGACGTGAAATCAAACTCATCTGTTCATTCGACTCCACTATGGATGAACCGTAGTGGACGTTTTTGGGAAGTACATTGACTGAGACAGGGGGTGTGTAATATCCATCTATCCAGATACCATCTGCTACCGTGGTTAACGGTGGGAGTTTTGGTACATCTGTTCTGCCTAATATTTCGGTGGCAATTTGACGTTTAAATTGCATACCGTCATAAGAAACTTGGTCTTGTTCTGCTTCGGCAAAATACTCAAAAAGACCGGCAACTAGCATAAATGGAAGAGAAAAAATCAAGGATTCCATCATGAGACTGCCCATCCCGGCCGTCACTGGATTTTCTGCCATGGCAACCAAAAATCGTGTGGTATTCACGACACTTGCTCCTGTATCCAGTGTGTCCGCCCATTTCTTTTCTTCTCTGGTAAATTTAAGCGTGTCAAAATCTTTCAACACATGCAAATGACTCTTGTCATTTTCTGGCAAACTATCGACGAATCTTTTAAACGCTGGTGATTGATTCCATTCATTCACAGTGTCGTAAATTGACAACCCAGTAAAACCCACACTTAACAATCCTCCCAGCGAGTTGACAGCCATACGAAAGGGAGCTTGCTTGGCTAATGTAAAAAAATTTCGAAACTTGTCGAGAAAGGCACTCACCATTTTGGGATTTCTCATATTAGACATGGCATTGGAAGCTGTTCGGTCGATCAACATGACTGTTTCCAAATCTTCTGGTCTCATGTTGGCAATCACAGCATCTATACCCTCTTCGTCCAACAATTCACCTAGGTTATCCAGTCTGGTTGTATCCACAGATTCGTTTATGATGCTCATCACGTTCACATCTTCGCTTTCATTGCCAGCTTTGATCTCGTCCATCCAATCTGTTTTTGTTTCTACATTTGGTGTCGGACCTTCATCAAAAATAGTGTCCAAATTTTCTTCCCCTTCTTCTCCAAACTTTGGAAGATCTTTGTCCTCCAGTTGGTCAAACCACGAGTCTTCAAATGCGTCCGTGTATGATTCACCAGACATCATATCTTTTTCCAAATTGTCCATCATTTCTCTGAATTCTGTTTCTGACATCAAACGACCTTCTGTGATTTGTTCTGCACTGTTCACGTTTCTGGCCGACCTCATGTACGATTTCATAGTGGACCACAATTTGGAAGATTTACTACTTACGAATTGACCCACTTTTTGGATAGTGGCTTCACTTTGGTCAACCAAAGTTTCCAAATTTCTTTGGACAATAGAAGGTATGAAACCGTGATTGGAGTCGACAAAAGCTTTGAATGCTACATATGCTTGATGCATGGAATGAGCCTTTGTCACCACCAAATGTATAGCAGGAAAGTAACCGGCTGATCCAATCACACCCAGTACATCTGCCACGTTTCCATCCTGCATCCCCTTCACCAATTTCTGTACAGCTGCAAACGAACTGTTCAATTGGTTCAACGTCACACTAGCTCTTCGTAATTTTTCCTTTAACAATCTACTTGCAGACAAATCATAAACGTCCCTACCTTTTGTGTGGTTGTCCACAATAGATTGTATAGAAATTTTACCAGGACCGTTTGTATCGTTCCAATTCACGTTTTTGAACACATCTATCTTGTGATTCTTGATAGCAAAATCAAAAGAGCTTTTTGTTGCCACAGGAATAATTTGTTCGGTCGATTGTCTCGTGGTCCAATTTTTCATGTTACCAAAAAATGACGTCAAATCAGCTACTGACGTAAAAGTGAAGACGTTCGTGTGACCATTGTCTTTGCGATAACCATCTCCCAATGGACTTTTTGCTGGATTGAAAACATAAGCTTCGGAGTCCATTTCATTAGCAATAGCTCCTGCAATTGTACCTCCCAAACTGTGTCCAGTCAATGTGACACGCCCAACTTCGGGATTGTTCAGTAACTTTTTGTACAATCGTTTGATTTCCAACACACGTGGTGTTTCAAGCATGTTTCCTGTACCAGCTTCAAACCACCCACCACCATCTTTGCCTAAAGCATCCCCAAAAAACCTCTTTGTTCCTCTCACAGCAATGACCACATCATCGCTGTTTTTACGACGAAACACACCATATTGGTGAGTACTGTTGACCGTATCATACGTATAATTTGCAGGTGTATTGTCGATGATACCAGCAACGTCAGGAATAGCACCTTCACTGGTCTCCACAATTTTGTACACAGCAGCCGAAAGATCCACATACTCGTTGATCGGAAGAGACATTTTTTATTTAACTACATAAAATGTTTAAAGTTTGGCAAGTGTTTGCACATACGAGACCATATATCGTGTTGCATTTTTAATGACTTCTTGTGCTTCATTGTACGGACATCGTCAATCCAGTCGGTACGACCCAAATTTAGGCTTATTTGCCGAAACACAAATGGATAATTCATGAATGATTTACGACCTGGAGCAAGCTCGTGTTTGTGCCACTTCCAGTATTTGGTCAAACTAACAAACATTTTCATGGCATAAATGTAATCCAAGCCCCGAATTCGCGCCGGTTTGTACTTACCGAATTTTACGGCTAAACTGACGCAATTTCTTAGATACTTTTTGTTTAGATTTACCTCTCTTAGTTTTTTTTCTATTAAGGTAGGGGTGATGTCTGTGCATCCAACGAGTACACGACGCAAACTTTGCTCGTCCTCTTTTTTTAAGACAAAGTGTTCCATGCCTGTCAACTGTTTCATGTAATCCCGAAAGTGTGTCAGAGGATTGTAAAAGTGTGGTCGTTTTTTGTGGATTCGTTTGAGTCGTTCGTACGAAGTGTGTCCAGTGTCTATCAGTAAAAGGCACGAATCCGTGACTGTCCCACAGTCTTGACATACCGCAATGTTGTTGATGACATCCAATACACACTGACACATACATTCTTGACATAGGTCTCCTCTGTTCACTTCTGTCATTTCTGGTGCGGGGCTGGTCAAAAATCTTGTCTTCCACGACCCCACGTCTTGACTTTTGAGGTATGGTTGACAGTCCAGAAGATACTCCATCAGTTGATCTGGATCCTGTTGTAGTTTCTGGCACATCTGGTCGTGAAGTGTCTCGATAGAAACTATCTTCGAAGTCTGAACAGAGTTCTTCCCACGTTTGACTGCACGACCTGAAGTCGATCCACCTTTCCGTTTCTTCATTTATGTTCATTTGATTTGTGATTGATTTTTCCAGAGAACGTGAACGTCTCCTCCATTTTCCCTCCAAATTTTCAATTTTGTCACGAATTAAGCTTTTTAAATTCGGCAGTTCTTCGTACTTTCAAAATTAAATTTTTGCCAATACCAAGCTGGGACATGTTTGAAGCAGTAAGTTTGATACCTTTTTTCGGCCACGTCCGAAGAATTTTTAAAACACGTTCCGTGTCCTTTGACTGTTTTTTTTCTTCGGTCGTGAAGATTTTTCTTGGAAGTTTCTGGATTGCAGACACGTGTGGATCCGAAAATCCTAATTTATCAAAATCATCTTCATCACCACTTTTCTCCAGAGTGGTGACACGTTGACTGATGACCGATAAGGATTGTTTCATATCTGTCAACACTCTGCTCATCTCTGAAGTCAGTGACACTTGTGGTCTTAGCGTCATTTGTATCATCAATGCAGTGTATGTCAAACTCACTGACAAACTTTTGTGAGCTAGTACATATTTGGCAAAGGCCAAATCTTTCATTCGATCTGAACTAAACATCTGATAACCATAACTGACATATATCTTTCGTAACAAATGTACAACATTGTTGTGACGCAATAATTCTTTCTCCCATCCTTTTGACTTCAAAAACTTAATAAACAGTTGTCGACATCTGGATGTAATAGACGTTCCAAACTTAGACAATGGTTTTGAATACAACATCTCGTCCTTAATTACAAACATCTTTGTTTTCTTGTCCACGGTGTACGAGTTTTTCGGAATGGATGATGTAGACTGCATAATGATGGTCAGTGCTTGTCTTAGTGTATGAAAAATTTCAATGAATTCATCCCCAGACAAAAACATCCACAGTGTAGGCTTGACAATTTTGGCATTCACCAGAACAGTGAGGTTCTTGTCATCTACTTCCACTTCTTCTGAATTTGCTTTAATTTGTCTGGAGAGTTTTGTCGACTCACTGCCTTCTTTTGACAGACGATCGACTAACAACATGTTGTCATAAGTGTTGAAAAATCCACTCTTCACTTTTTCGATTGCATCCTTGACATCGCCAGTGGGTAATCCATCATCGTCTTCGTCGTCCTTCTCGTCACCACCTGCCATTTTGGGGTTTTTCAATTCTTCTTGCACCCTCGATATCCTGTTGGCTAACACAATTCCACGACTCCTGGAACCGATACACAACTGACACAACATGGTTGCTGCCAATCCAGCATCTGTGATCTTGCCATCTTTTTGAAATTTGTCAGTTGTTAAGATCCCTTTCTTCAATGACGTCAATGTTGACTGACCATCATCGTTATTTCCGTATGTTTGCCAACAACCTCGTCCTATTGTTCTTTTAAAAAATTGTACGATCCCGTAAATCTGGGCTTCTTGAATTTTGATGGGCATCAATTGCCGGGCAGTTTGCTTCTTCTGTGCATAGATGGCTGCAGCTTCTTTCAGACCTTTCCGGATCAACGATGCACGTAACAAAGAATATATCTGTGCACCGGCTTCACTGGTTTTGACTCGTACTTCGACACTGGCTTCGTTTTTTTTATGGCCTAGTTTGAACTTTTGTTTTTCTTGAGGTGTATAACTGTTCTCAAGGTGTTTTTTGAGCCACTTCGTGTACCAAGGACTCTTTTCAGTTGTAGCAGCAGATCGAAAGAGTTCCGTAGTTTCAGTTTGTGTGTTGTTTTTGGCGCCACTGATTGTGTCATTTGACAACCACTCATTAGGAAAAATGGCCTTGTAAAACTTTTGCATGATGCTTACACTGTCTGCTTTGTTACCGATAAACAACTCCTTAAAATCCTTGTAGGAGTTAATCTGATTCTTGATCATGTCTTTCATACAATTCACCACACTGTTACAATCTTCGTTCTCGTATGTAAACTCAATAGCTGCCATGACGTTGATCGACACGACACTTAGTTTGCTGACACGGTCCTTATGTTTGCCTTTGTACAAGGGATTAATATAATCGTTGTCTATAATGAGTCTTATTTCACTCAAAACATCTTGCTCAATAATCTTGAGGTTCTTTGGCTTTGTCAAGTGTTTCATAAACGCGACAAAGGGCATATTTGTTTTCAGACCTCGCAAAAATGCAATTTGTGGTTTTGGAAAAAATTCAGAATCGTACTGGAAAGACGTCTTTGTGGTCTTTCGTTTGGTGTAGTGGACGTCATCGACTTCAGGGCCGTCTGTACCAACTTTCACCTTTTTGAAGGGTCGTTGGTTTGTAAAAGTCACACTTTTTCTTTTTTGTGGCATTTCGGTACTGGTACTGAGGTATTTTTATTTCACTTACACAAATTTTTAGGGGGGGGCAGCAGCCACCAACTTGTTGTACAATGAACTCAAACGTTCCAATGTAACGTCAGCAGGTGTTCGATATTTTTTAGCTTTACTGAGCAGAACATCAATTGTCACTACAAATGACGCAAACTCCGATTCATACTGGTAATGGTGTACACTCTTTTTGCCTGGATTCAAAAACGTCAAAATGCCGTTCAGACAGGCCAAAATTACAGACATGATCAAAACTATGTGGCTTTCTTTGGTCTCGATTTCAGAGACGATTCCTGTACACATCGGGATAACGACAGAAGGAATTCCAAGTACGGCAAAAATCACTTGAAATCCCTTTCCCTTGTGTCCATGGTAACGTGATCTACCGCATGCCCTATCTCGCCACTCTGACAACAAACTTTCATGTTGGTCGGTCCACTTCATTTCCTCCCGAGTACGATCACTGCTATCGGATGAAATCAACATTTCTAAATCTTCTGACAGTATAGAATGCGGAGAAAGTGGTTTTGACATCTTTTATTTACTTTACAGATTTTTTGACAGACTTCTTCGCAACTGGCGTGTAAGACTTGCGAGCTTCTTTTGTAATTTCAGTCACCTTCAACTTTGATGCCAATTCAGGATTATCCAACTTCCACTTTCTCACATGTTCAATCCATGGATTCACACGACGTTTGGTCTCAGATTTTTTGACCACAGGCTTTTTTTTAGACTTCATAGGTTCTACAACCGTAGCCTCAGTCACGAGACGGTGCAATTTAGTTGGTTTCAAGTCAGCCTTTGACATTTTTATTTACCACTTCACATTTTTTTTAAGTGTGATGGTCCGAAGTCTTTGTGGTGCCATCCATATAAGATTCTTGATATCTGTAGGGACCGCTTGAAAAATTGTGAAGGCCACCACGATCGTCTCTGTATCTATACTCCCCGTCAGGTTGTACAAACTGAATTTTGTGTTTGTTTGTACCAAACAAAGGTAAAGATAAGACGTTGACTGCTTGTACATCGTTGGGGTAATCAGCATTACACAAACTCCATGAACTTCCATTCCAGAATATGTATTCGTTTTGTGAAGGACGAGAGTAGTACTTTTGTGTTGGGATAAGAGATGAGATAATAGTGTTGAAGTGCAATTGCAATCCACTACCCAACTGCCACTCTCCTTGCCAACTACTGAACGAACTATGAGGAGTACCGTCACCTACAAAATCCAAATCTGCCAATGTGTGGGTTTGGTGGCCAAGGTTCCCTGTAATATCATCTCCACTTTCTGTCTGATCAGTGATAAATAGATTGATTTGAACACGACCACAAACGGCTTGATTGGGATCGTTCACTAAACCAAACCAACTTGGTATATGCATCAACATCAGACGGTCCCCCCGAGAAAGTTGGACATTGTCATCCATGTGTATATGCCCATATTTTCCTTCAAAAGTTAATCTGTACAGAGTAGTCTCGTTTTTTAAAACAAATAAATCACAAACGTCATTTTCATATTGTTTTACAAAAGTGAATGAACTCAAATAACCATCTTTGGGTACAATAGCTACTTGGAAGAGATCGGCCTCTCCATCTCCTCTATATTGCAAACCAATTCTATGACTAAGACTTAACAGGTGATCAGGGTTGTCAATAATGCCCGAAAAACTTAGACTTGTGGTGGAATTTGTTTCAACAACACTTGGAGGAGGAGTGGGGTGGAATCTCAAAAATGTCTCAGATACATCTGCTACACTTTGTACTTCCTCTTCTGTGTGTACATTGATTTTTAAGTGTCCCGGGTTTGTAACCCCCACAGAAGGTTCTGAAGGGTAATAAGTATTCAAATGACCAGCATCCAAGACTGCAACAACTACTTCGTCACCGGGTTGAAATTGTAAAGTGTTGTCGAAGTGTAAAACACCATGTGTACCAGAAAGTCGTACAATTCTACTTCCTTGCACATGTTCTCCTAATGTTTGAACCAAATAAGCAATTTTACCTATTCTCAATTGAATGTAAGATGTAGCAGCGTTTTCTTTGATGTAAGAAAGGGATGTAACTTTTCCAGATTTTGTCATTAATTGCGTGGACATCGTATTTGGCGCGTATTCGACCTTGGCGCGACCACTATCGTTGACCACCAAATATTGGAAAGCAGGATGACTAGTTGTGTCAACATCTGCTCCAAAAACATAAAATTGTCTTTGTTTGCCGTCTGAGTTTACTGTTGTTGTCTGACCCGTGACACTATCCGTTGATCCTGCATTGCTGACAACTACCTCTGGACCAAAGGTGTACTCAGATGCACCACCGGCATTCAGAGTAGTTGCATTCAATTGTGGTATAGACGTAGAAGTGGATAGACCTGTGAACAAACTCATGACTGTATGTTTTTCTTAACATACACAATTTCTACCAGCACAAACACAATCTTGCACACGAATCAAAAAGATCTCTTGCACACTCTGTCCTGGCATATTGTTCGTACTGTTCTTGACATCTTTGAACACAGTTAAATTGGTAATCAACTTGGGTGTACTCCAAACTAAAAACACTTACACAAAAAACTAAAGTCAAAAATAACACACTTGTCAATATTTTGTGATGAAAAGGTGTGAAGTCTAACATACTTGATTTAATTCAGTGTCACAAAAAATGACAAAGTCACAATCAAAGTATAATGTAGTCATCTGTAATGGAACGACACTCCAAAATCGTTCCTGTCGTCGTCGAACAGCACGTGGTCAAAAATGTTGGATGCACACCAAAAAAGAATTGAACTTGAGAGTGAAAGACAGTACAGTCCCACATGGAGGTTTGGGTCTGTTCACAGCAGAAAAAACATACAAGAAAGGTGAAGTTATCACTCCGTACACAGGTGACCTTTTGACCAAAAAGCAGGTTGACACACGATATCCAGGTAACACTACAGGTGAGTATGTTTTGTGCCAAAACGAAAACAAGTGTGTTGATGGTCGAAAAACAACGGAAAAGGGTCTTGGAAGATGGGCCAATTCGACTTACAAAACGAAATACAAAAGTAATGCGAAATATACCAGCAAGTTTAACGTGACGGCAACAAAAACTATCAAACCAGGCAAAGAAATTTTAGTCAATTATGGACGCGATTATTGGAACAAATCCAAAAAATAAAGCACTATTTCTAAATTAGACTTGCATATTGTATCTTGTATATGGTTCTTACATGTCCCAAAGAACCAGTTCACGCTACTCTATTCAAGAACCATATACAAGATACAATATACAAGTAGAATTTTATGACAGTGCCTCAATTCG
>VMHT01118540.1_pt1 | contig 11002 bp, 9 predicted proteins | sample 4693611 | NCBI WGS metagenome assembly VMHT01 (sample SAMN12280063, study PRJNA550983) | marine metagenome | isolation source: seawater sampled from same location over 5 years 0.02-0.2 micron viral filtrate | place: USA: collected off the coast of southern California halfway between the port... ... | reverse complement strand
ATTCGGTGTGGTATCATTTGATGATACGGAAACTTTGACATCAGTATCAGCGGTTATAGTTTGCCAAGCTGATCCAGTATAAAATTTTAAAACGCCTGATGATGTATTTGTGTAAAGCATACCTGCAGCCAAAGCGTCTCCGTCATTGTCCTGCGTAGGATCAGAGGATTTTGCTCCGAGGTATGTGTCGTCAAATGTGTCTAAAGAACTAGCAGCACTCGTCGCAGATGAAGCAGCAGCAGTCGCAGATGAGGCAGCCTCAGATGCTTTAGTCGTTGCAGTATCTTTATGACCGCTCGCAGTTGAGGCACTTGCGGCACTAGCTGTAGCTGAATTAGCACTTGCTGTAGCACTTGCAGCCGCAGCAGTTTGACTTGTCGTTGCTGATGCAGCGTCAACTAATAAAGACCATTTTGCGCTATCAGTGTTTGTCGTTAAGGGTTGAGATCCACTTGAAGTATGAGCGGTTACAGCAATAAAAATATTATTAGTAGAAGTATCTTTAACTATATCTCTAATAACATAAGTAGTCGAAGCAGCCCAATTTCCTTTAAATGATCCTAGCTCTTGCGTAACTGATAATTCACCAGAACTATCAAATGCTAAAATTTTTGAAGCTCTATCAGTAGCAGAGTTAGTGAATTCTGTACTGGTCATTGTATTTGTTCTTGAAATTTTTAAAGAACGATTAACTTCTTCCTGAATTTCCTGTTGTTGCAAAGTAAGTTTATCTAATGCTGTTTCGTGAGACTCCGCAGGAAATGGGTCATTTGCAACGTAGTCTGTATCTTGCGTTAAGTTTGTATCTCTTAACAATATAATAGACGTACCACTGGCAGGAGCCGAACCGAAAGTTACAGTTCCCCCTGATGAGCCGTTATCAGATACAGAATAATCTGAGCTTAATGATTTAACAGTTTCCGCTCCTAGCGATGATCTCTCAATTACTTTTAATTCCGCAGTTGAATTTATTGGAAATGTATAAGTAAACTCAGTGGTAGAACCATCACCGCTAAAAGAGTTTTTAACTGTTGTACTAGAAACAGTCATTGTTTATTTTTTTTTCCTTAATTTTTTAAAATCAGCACCAGTAATTTTATTTCTTGGTTTTGCTGCTCGTGCTATTTTTTTTTGTTTGAGTGTTAATTTTTTTCCTGGCATTATTTTTTCTTCTTGCCTTTTTTCATTTTATTTTTTTTTGGCGGTCTGCCTCTTTTTGAGCCATAAGTGCCTTTTCCCATAGGTGCCATGGTTTTTCCTCCTGTTATGTTTGAAAATTTGGGTGATTTTTTACCCAGTTTATATTTACCTCATGCCAAAAATTGTCAATATTGGCAAGAATTATTTTATATTAAAAAAGAATTGAGATCCTTGATTTCGTTCCGATCTTCTTCGCATTCTGCTAAAATAACCAGGATCTAAAAACTCTTTAATTTGATAGCCTATTAAATAATCATAAGCCGTTTTGGTATAATATAAATTCAAAAATGGTGTATTTCCTTCAATTAATTTTAAAAATTTAACCCCAGCTTTTTTTGGTTCATCTAAAGATCCTATTGCTCTCATTAAAGATTCTGCATCTGCAACTAATGGTCCAAGGATAGTTGAAGCTAATCCGCCTCCATATTGGCTTCTTGCTTCTGCAAATAAAAAATCACCAAAGATACCTAAGCCTCCACCTTGTAAAAATGCAGCTATAACATTTTCTTTTTTATTCATGTCTCTTAAACCTTTACCTTTAAGCAAGTCTTTTGTAGTCATCGCAAGATAACCAAGCATAGATGTTAAAATAATTAAAGATCCTAAGCTAACTGCTTTACCACCAATTGTTGCTCCAAACTCTCCTGGAGCGTAACCTTTAAGTTCTCTTTCAATAACTTTTTTATATATTGAAATTGGAAACTGTTTAAACTGACCTATAAATCTTAAACTCTCTCCTGCAAATGTTCCTCTTTTATTACCTTGGTGCATAAAAGCTCTTACGTTTCCGTCTGGCTCTGGTACACCGTGAGCTGCTTGATCTTGTAATAAATTTCTCCAGGATAATCTTAAATCTCTTTTAAAATTTCTAATCTCTCTATCGCTTGCTTGTCTGCCTAAATATTTAACAACGGTTGCATCCGATATATCATCTAAAGCTTCACCGCTTAAATAGGTTTTTCCGTCTGCTTCCACTGTTTTTACTGATCTTAACAGATCCCATTTACCACTATCAATACCATACAAACCTAGTAATCTTCTCTCTGCAACGCTTAAATCTTTAAAAGATAATTTGGATTTCATTCCATATTGTCTAGCCAAACCAACCTGCATTCCTGTTTTTAAACTACTTACCCACCAGTTAAGAGAGTTTAGTTTAAAAAAAGCGGATTGAAGTCTAGCAGCAGTTCCCGAAGCGTCTCCTCTGGCTCCAAATTTTTGATTAACAGTTCCTAATACAGAATTACTTGTGATGTTTAAAACTTCTAAAGCTTCTTTGTTTTTTTTTAATGCCGCCATACCTTCTGCTAAACCCGTAAATAAACCTCTTCCCTGGTATCTAGCTGCAAGAGCATAGTTAGCAACATCGGCAAATGATGAAACTGTTGCAAAACCAAGTTTACCTGTACTATCAAGAAATCTTACATACATACCAACTTTTGCAGCAATCATAGAGTTTGGTCCAGCTGTACTTATTTGATAAGCGGAACCATCCATTTCAGAGATTTCAGCTTTATAATTTTCTAAAGTTAAAGATTTATCTTTATGATGATTACCTACTATTCTAAGTATTTTTTTTAGTGTTGCTTCGGGTCTTGAACCTAATCTTGCCATGGTTGCAATATTTCTTGCGTTTGAATTCATTCCTAAAACAAAACTATCAAGCAGTCTAGGTGATCCAAAAGTAATGTCGTATTGATGCCGCGCTTCTGCATCTTTAAAATGTAAAACTCTGTTTTGAGAAACTTTGTCTGTTAAACTTCTATTACCGCTTACACTATCTATGCCTTCTGATTTATTAAAATAACCACTTGATAACCCTTCCCATATTTCACCTAGAATTTCTTTTTCATTTGCATCACCAAAAAAAGTTCTTTTCTTATCTAATAATGGATAAATATAATTAACCCAAGCTTCTTTGTGAGCAGCTCTATTTTTAGTCATTGTTTTATTTAAAACTGCCCCAGCGCGTTCTAATCTATCACTATCGTGAAATTGTCTTGAAATCCAATCTCTAAGTTTTGGAATATCAGCCCCAAGATCATTTAAAGTCGTTCTTATTTCTTCAGAATATTTCTCAAGAATGTCTGCTATTTTTTTTGCTTGTGGTACACCTGACGATCCTCTTTCAACTAATTCTTTTTTAATTTCTAAATCCATTTTGCCGTCAACGGCTTCATCTAAAACTTTTGCTCTTTTTAAATCGTTAACAAGATTTGTTGTAAATCTTTCTTCTGAAGCTGTTTGTTCCTGGGTAACGGATCTTCTACTTCCTTGTCTATAATCTTGAATACCAACAATTAATGCTTTTATCCCGTCTCTATAATCATTACCAAAGGTATCTATAATCTGTTTGGATTCTTGTACTGCTTTAATACCATCTTCAGCTAAAGTTCTTTTTTTTTTAGCTTGTTCTCGCTCAAGTCTTGTTGCTTCAAAATCAGCAATCTTATCATCGTTTAATTCAACTTTTCTTAAATTCTTTTTTTGTTTTATATTTAACTCAATCTTTGTGAGTACATCGTTCATTTCTTCATCAGATAATAAATCTCCTGCAACTCTTTTAACTTCTTTTAAACAATCTCTTACTGACATTATGTTTTCCTCAACATGCAATTTGCTCCTGCTTTTATTGCATTTCTAATTTCTTTTCGTTTTGATATTTTGTTATCGATATTATTAATCTCATCAAAAGTTTCAAAAATATCATCACTCACAGATTTATTATTTAATTGACGGTCTAATTGTTTTAAAGTTTGTGATAAATTCTCTGCTTCATTTTCTATTTGTTTAACTTCTTTATCAATGATTTTTTTAGGTGTTGCAGTTGTATCTATATCTGCAAACTCATCTTTGTTTTGATAAGCGTCAACAATTTTTGATTTATTTTGATCTATCTGTCTATTTTGAATATTTTTTTCTTGAGCTTCTAAATCTTTTAATTCTCTATTTAAGCTTTTCGCTAATGCTTTTTGTTTTTTAGTTTTTGCTGAACGTAATGCAGTTTTAATTTTTTGTTTTGCTGCATCAATATTATCTAAAGAGTCATCAGCAAATCTTGATACGTTTAATCTTTCCGCAACATCAACAGGCTTGTCATCTAAAACTCTGCCTACGGATCTTGCAAGTAAAGCTTCTCTTACTTCAGGATTTGCTTTTGCTAATCTTTGATAAATATTTGGCTTACCTCTTAGTTTTGCAATTTGATCTCCAATTTTACCAAAACCAACATGTAAACCCGCACCAAGCACAGAACCAATCGCAATGGCGTTTAAACTATCTAAATAATCATAATCAGCTTGTTCACCTTGAGCAACACCATAAACAATAGGCTCAACAGCAATGTTACCAATAGTAGCTTCAGTAAAACCTTTTTTTAATCTTGCAACATTTTTTCCTGATTTTGCAACCATTGCCGCAAACCGTGCTTGCCCCACAACAGGTACGAATGATGCTGCAACATTTATTGGGTCTGCAAAAGAAGTTGCTAGACCTACACCGAGATAAGCTGCTTTTGCTCCAAGACCTTTTGGTCCCCTGGAAATAATATTTGATCTTTCCATTTCAATTTTTTTTCTTTTGACAATATAATCAACGACACCTTCCCTGGTATCTTTTTCAAAAAACAATCCCATATCAGCATACTTTGCGTTAAGTTCATCTTTGTTTATATATTTGTCTGATAAATCGTAAGCTTCGACTTTTTCTTTTAATCTAAATAAAGAGCTAGTTGGATTATAGTCCCAGTTTTGACTGGCAATATTTTTTACAGCTGTGCCAAGACTTACAGGCGCAGTATCAACGGCTGTCTTATAATCTATATCTGTTGCTTGGTATGTTCCTAAAGGTTGTCTAATCATTATGGGTTCATACCGCTAAATTGATCTATTCTTGTAATATCTAATTCTTCAAAATCAAAAGGGTCTCCAGTAATAGGCATTTTTGTAGAGGCATCTGTAAATTTAATTTCAATTAACTTGCCAGATTTAGCATCCATAACAGGTATATTTTTTCCAGTATTAGACCTAATAACTGAAAGCACAATACCATCACCCCTGCTATTCAAAAACCAATTTGAATTATTTTTTATATCTTCAATAATCATTTTTCTATTAACATCAGGGGTCATTAATTTATTACTAGATTCAAATTTAGATAAATCAATTTTATCTAGGTAGTTTCCAAACTCAACTTCTTGTTTTATATAATTAGCTTTTGCTTCTATGACTTGTTGATTGACAGAAACTCCGTTTACATCAGTTGGAATAAAATAAGTTCCACTATCAGCAATTTTATAATCGTTTAAATATGCTTCGGTTACATTTGTTATTGCAGTGTCTTTACCTTCTTTTCTATAATACATTCTACTATAAACAGCATTTGCTAAATTTCTAACAATATCATTTTCATAAGTTGCATTTCTATTTCTATTGGGTGATTGTTTTTTTAATACATCAAAAAAATCTTCCATTTTATTATAGATGAGTGTATCGATTAAATCGAAATCAGATTTTTTGTAATCTTCTGAAAGAGTTAAATTTTTCTTTGTCTCTTCATCATTTCCTAAAGTAATATCACGATGTAATTGAGAGCTATTAGTGGTAAGTAATAACTCTGCTTCTTTAGGTAATTTGTTTTTCACTAAATATTGTAAAACGGCATCAGCTTTATCTTGATATTTATTTTTTAAATCCATCATAATACCTATTTTTTGTTCTGGGTTAGATGTGGAGTTATAATTATTTATAAAACTATCAGCTTGTGATTTTGTTATATAAGTTCTTAATTCTTCAGGAACCTTATTTTCTTTATATGTTTCTTCTAATAAATTTGATTTTTCTTGTATCTTTTGATTTCTTTTTTCAATATCACCAGATTGCTCGGCTATTCTTATTTCTTTATCCAGGATAATTATATCCTCATCATTTTTAGAATAATAGCCTGCTGCATCTGTTAGTATTGCTTTTTGTTTTTTTGCTAAAATATTATCAATGGCTGCATTCGCTTCTTTTTTATATTTAATATTTTCACCTTCTACTTTAATTTTTTTAATAACACTTGAAGCTTCACCATATTTTGCATTTTTAATATTATTATAATTTGATCTTACAATTTCATTTACACCTAAAATACTTTCCCTTTGTGCATATTCATCAGTACCTATAAACGGTGATAGCAATTCTTCTTTTGACATTTTTGAAGCTAAACCACTTTCAGCTCTCTCTGTATCTACCGCTATTTCTCTGTTAGAATAAGCTTTTGCCGCTCTTCTTGCTTTTGATGTAAGTTCAACCCTTCTTGTGTCTGACATGTTGGGGTATTGTTTTGGATCTTTAATATTTGTAAAGGCGGTCAAAGGGTTGGTGTTGTAGTCAACGTCAAATTTTAAAACTTCTATATCTTCTTCAATTTGAAACTGAGTAGCTTTTGATTTACCACCAAAAACCATTTTAAATTTATCGCTATTAAAAATTTGATTTAATTCGTATCTTGCAATTTCTTTTTCTGTAGGAACACTTGTTTGACTTGCTAGTATTGCTTTTAATGGCTCTGTTTTTTTTAATAAAAGAGTTCCTGTTTCTTGATTAAAATTATTATAAACATTTCTTCTAATATGTGACATATCAGATATTTTTTGTTTATTGAGATAGTTATTGAATAATTTTTTTGCTATTCTTGATTTAAACTGGGGTGCAAATCTTGATTTAATAGAATTAAAAACTTTGTCATAACCTGGTCCCACTTCATCCATTTTAGTAGATGAGCTTAATCTATTCTTAGCATTGCCTAGACCTTCATAAATTACATTGCCTTGATCGTCTTTTTCTCCATATAAAATTTGATCTTGTTTTTCTATAATCTCATTTTCAGCTTTTGATTTTTCATAAGTGGCATAAGCATCTGTTGCTGTACGACCAAACCCTTTTATAGCATTTCCAATTTGGGTTGCGGTTGCCTGACTTATTCTTTGATCGCCTCTTGTTTCTACAGCTGCAACCTCCGTGTCGGGTCTAACTCTTGTTGAATATATTTTTATTGCCATTATCCAATTGCTCCTACTGTTTTAGCATCTGTTAATAGACTTGATGCGGCTCTGAAATAACTAGCTCTTTTAGCAACTCGACCTCTAAATCGTTCTACGTTAGCACTTGCTCTTGTCATAATAGCTTCATTAAGTTTTCGGTCTCTTGCAATCTCAGCGTTGTACTGAGCCATGTCTCTATCGGTATCAATTAAAAATTGATTTTCTGCAACAATATCAAACGCGGTGCCTGTACCAATCTCAACACCTGATCCCGCTAATTGATTTTGTAACGCGCTTTGTTGTCGTTCAGTATCATAATTAAATCTTGGTAGATCATAGGTGGTAAAAACTTGATAACCTTGTTTTGCATTTTGCTCTTTTACAACCGCGTCTCGCTCCATAAGTGAAGCGTTATAGTTTGCTGCTTTTTGTGCAGCTTGTCCCGCAATTAAATCACCAAAAAAACTCATTTTATAATCCTCGCATATCTTATGTAATCTGAACCATCTGGTCCGTAATGTTTCATTAATCCTTCTTTTTCAAATCCCATCCATTTTGCAAATTTTTGACCATGCCAAAAATCAGCTTTAACGGAAGTTTGTAATCTTTTAATCTTATTCGTTTTAATTAACACATCAGTTTTTTTTTTAAAATGACGTGCCATTCCAAGTTTGTAATTCCAAACTTCGTTTGTTGCCATGACCCACCCTTCAGCAACATTTTCCCAAAGCAAATATATGCCTCCTGCCGCTATCGGTTTGTTTTGAGCAAACGCTGTGAACGACATACCCATTTGTTGTAAATATAAAGCGTATTTTCTATGTTCAGGTTTTAAGTACAGTTCATTAAAATTTAATTGTTGACTTAAAATAAATTCTGCGTGGTCTGCTTTAAACGGTTGAATACTAATCATCGTGGGTTTCAAGTCTTGGATAAAGCGCAAGGATTGTCATAGGTAAAGCTTGTTCTTGTTTAACTAAGACAAATCCATCCGTTCCATAGTCACTTGGAAACTCTGTTTCCTTATCACCAGTAAATAAAGGTACTGGTGCTGTCATAGATGCCGAGCTGTCCCTAAATTGTATTTCATCCAAATTAGATTCATTGGGTCCCACTTTAGCTCCAACAGTTTCAAAAAATCTAACTGTTACATCATAAATTCTTTTAGTTTTAGTTTGGTCTGTACCTCTAAAACCCTCATCTAGTCTCATCGTTTGTAAAGTTGAAATAAAACCAAGACCCACTTTAGCTGTTGTTGCTGATCGCTCTAATGATATTGCGCCACTAGAAACAGTACGATCAGGATGTGTTGCTCCATCCACAATCACTTTTACGGTTTCACCCTCTAAATGGCTAAGACCAGATAACGAAGTAGTTGATGAGCCTGAGTAAGCTAAACCACTATCTACAAAATGAAACTCAGTAAGTGAAGAATTAAAATCATAAGTCGATAAATACTCTACATATTTTTTTGTTCCGCCATCAATCACTCTTTCTACGATAGTGTAAACTTGATCTTCAGCTGTATCAATATCAATGATCGCAACCGATTTACATTTAGCGGCTGCTTGATTTTGCACTGCTAATCTAGTTGTATCTCCTGATACACAGCTTAAAAATCCTCCAACAGTTGGAGTTGTTTCTTTTATTGTAACTACATTGCTACTCACTGTTGCTGTAAAACTAGAATTAGCATCTATTAATGTTTTTAAATTTGTTGCTGTTTGATTATTACTTGTTTCAGTATGAAACTTGCCAGATACGTCAGTCGTAGAAGATGTAAATATAACTTCGGTTCCATCGGATTTAGTAAATGTTAGTTTTGTTCCAGTTGCAATGTTAGCATAATCGGTAACTGTAATTGTACATTCTTGAGATATGCCTCCAAATTCGTGAGCATGCCAGGCAACGACATCTTGTAGTCTGTTATAAGTTAAAGCAACTAGCTTGCCATCGTCTCTTACACACCAAATGATACTAAAAGGCTCTTGCTGATAATCCATTTGCACGACCCCACTATCAGTAATGTGTTCGGCTAAAATAGTTAAATCTGGTGCAACATAAGAATCTGAATCAAAATTGTAAGCTAGCTCTCTAATTTTTCTTTTCGCTCTTTGTAAAAATAAAGTTGAGTTACCAACTGAAACAGCATCAACGCCAGATGATCCGTAATTAGATTGTTTTCTAATGTTTAAATTTGTCGGTGTAATCGGATCCTGACTTGCTCCACTGGTTACGGTAAATTCACCCCCCGTGGTCATTACAATTAAAGTTCTTGTTGCTTTAATGCTTTCGATTGCATTTACTTGATTTGATGCAATCGTGTAAATCATAGCATCAGCATCGTTTGTACCTGTTGTAAAATTTTCATAATCACCTGATTTAGAAAACCAAAGTGTTTGAGGATTATTGATTGTGCCTGCAAAAACTAATCGTTGTTCAAAAAAACTTACGCACTTAGGATAATTACTTGTTCCATTTAAAAGATGCGTTGATGAATTTTGCGTAAAACTAACTGTTGCTAAAGTAAAATTTGTGTGTCCCGTTCTTGATAATTTTTTTGGTGGGTGATTTGGATGCGTAAGGTACATGACATCAGCACTTTGCGCAAACTTAATATCAAAAACTTCTGTATGTAAATAAGGTGATGAAATTTCATAAGCTGATCCGCTTGAAGTAATTTGACCGCTATCTTTGTAAAATCTTATGTATTGATCTCCAAACTCTAAAATATAAGTTTGTGTTGTTGAAAAACTAAATGGAATTAATCTTGTGTTGTGTGCTGAGTTTTTTACTTCTGAAATAAAAACGGATCCTGGTCTCCTAGTTACTGGTCCGTGTGGTTGTATAACAAAATTATTTATAATTGTGCCTGCACTATAATATTTTTGAAAGTCTGTACGACCCTCCATTCTAGGTGATAGTTCGCCTGCCGTAAAGCTCGGCACTGATAATAAAGCTTTTCCCATTATTATAATCTACTATTAATAAAATCTTCTGAACCGATTTGATCTACTGGTCCGTTTTGTGGATCTATATTATATCCTTCAGATGCGTCTGCATGCCTTGCTTCTGAAAGTTTTAATTGATACTTGTCGAGCATTCTTGCTGCTAAAGTAGCGTTGGCTGTAACAGCATAAGCAATATCTGAAGCTAAAAAAGCTGATATAACTTCTCTTACTAATACATCCATTTCGTTTGGATCTGTAATTGATGCAACATAAACTAATTTTATATTGTCATCGTTTGTTAAAATTTTTCTTCCTTCAACTTTGTAATTGCTATCGTGATTTGCAATCGTTAAAACTCTTAAACAATCACTCGGTAAAGTAAATTGTTTTATAAAACCCCAGGCAGGCGTAGATGTATCTTCAGCTAAATTTTGTCTTTTGATTGCGCAATTCCAAGGATGCGCTCTAAATACTGCATCACGAATAACATTATATCTTGCATTACATAATCTGCCGTTCTTACTGTTTTCCGTAAGCGCAATAATGGTGCTAGCTCCTAACTGATTTAATGCTGAATTACATATATCTACTACTGATGCCATTTAAACTCCTAAATATATTTTAATTATAATTTATTGATGACTAGGCGGATATTTCACCGCCTAATCAAAACGTGTATTAGTTAACTACGTAACTGATATTAAAAGACATAGTCCCAGCAGTTTGACCATCAGCTGCCATTGTAGCAGCTATATAGTAGTAACCACCTGGATCTGTACTAACTCCAGCTAACTCATACATTTTTTTTCCAGCAGTATCTATGTTT
>VMHT01002125.1_pt1 | contig 11003 bp, 11 predicted proteins | sample 4693611 | NCBI WGS metagenome assembly VMHT01 (sample SAMN12280063, study PRJNA550983) | marine metagenome | isolation source: seawater sampled from same location over 5 years 0.02-0.2 micron viral filtrate | place: USA: collected off the coast of southern California halfway between the port... ... | reverse complement strand
CAGCTCTATGAAGCAGTGGTGCGCTTTCGGGTCGCCGACAACGCCTGAGCGGTTGGCAGGGCGAGTGGCCTCGGCAGCTCGCCATATCAGAGACACGCGCCCCGGCAGGGTCTGCCGGGGCGTTTTCGTAGCTGGTTGCTCAAGCAAAAGTTGCTGCCGCACCGGCGCCCGTCAACCTATGGACAAGCGCGGGCGCTTGGTCTGGCTGAACGTCGTGGCCGCGCTCAGCCGGCGAGCACTTCGGCAACCGCCTTGCCGAGCGCTTCGGTGCTGCCCGTGCCCTTGAGATCGGGCGTCAGCGGCGCCTGTTGCGGGCCGTCGGCGAGCACCGTCTCGATGGCATCGACGATCGCTCGGCCGGCGTCCTCGTGACCAAGGTGCTCGAGCATCATCGCGCCGGACCAGATCTGACCGATGGGGTTGGCGATGCCACGCCCGGCGATGTCCGGCGCGCTGCCGTGGACCGGCTCGAACAGGCTCGGGAAATGCCCTTCGGGGTTGATGTTGGCCGAGGGCGCGACGCCGATGGTGCCGGTGCATGCCGGGCCCAGGTCGGAAAGGATGTCGCCGAACAGGTTGCTGCCGACGACCACGTCGAACCAGTCGGGATGCAGCACGAAGTTGGCGGTGAGAATGTCGATGTGGAACTTGTCCACGGTGACGTCGGGGTAGGTCTTGGCCATCGCCTCCACACGCTCGTCCCAGTAAGGCATGGTGATCGAGATGCCGTTGGACTTGGTCGCCGAGGTCAGCTTGTGGCGCGGGCGCCTGGCGGCCAGCTCGAAGGCGTACTTGAGCACCCGGTCGATGCCGATGCGGCTCATCACGGTTTCCTGGATGACCACTTCGCGCTCGGTGCCCTCGAACATCTTGCCGCCGATGCTCGAGTATTCGCCCTCGGTGTTCTCGCGGACCACGTAGAAATCGATGTCGCCGGGCTCACGGTCGGCGAGGGGGCTCTTGATGCCGGGCATCGAGCGGCACGGGCGCAGGTTGATGTACTGGTCGAAGCAGCGCCGGAACTGCAGCAGCGAGCCCCACAGCGAGATATGATCGGGGACCTTCTCGGGCCAGCCGACCGCGCCGTAGAACAGTGCGTCGAAGCGACCCAGCGTGTCGCGCCAGTCGTCGGGCAGCATCTGGCCATGTTCGAGGTAGTAATCGCAGCTGGCGAAGTCGAAGTGCTCGAAATCCAGTGCGATGCCGAAGCGCTCGGCGGCGACCTCGAGCACGCGCAGGCCTTCGGGCATGACTTCGCGACCGATGCCGTCACCGGCCATCACGGCAATCTTGTGGCTCATAGGGGTGTCTCCTGGTGAATTGATGTCTGGGGCATTGATGTCTGGGGCATTGATTTTCGTGGGCGTCTGTCCACCCAGTCTAGACCCTGGGCGCGTCGAGATAATCAGGTTAGGGTGCAAGTCATTGTTGCGAGAAAGTGGAGAATTGCGCGCCTCATGACCCCGCTCGACGATCTGGCGTTCTTTCAGCGCCTGGCCCGCTGCGGCAGCCTGACCGCCACCGCCCGGGAACTGGGAATGTCGCTGTCGGCGGTAAGCAAGCGCCTCAAGCAGCTCGAGGCGCGGCTCGGCGTCGAGCTCGCCAGCCGAACCACACGCCGCCTGACGCTGACCGCCGAGGGCGAGCTCTACCAGCGCCGCGGGGCGGCGATCCTCGACGAACTCGGTGAGCTCGAAGGCGCGCTGAGCACGCGTCAGGCGGCGCTGAGTGGCCAGCTGCGGATCAACGCGACGTTCGGCTTCGGCCGGCGGCATATCGCACCGCTGATCTCGCGCTTCAGCGCCGAGCATCCGCGTCTCGAGGTGCTGCTCGAGTTGACCAACTTCCCGCTCAATCTGGCCGACCACGGCTTCGATGTGGGCATTCGTGTCGGCCCGCCACCGGATGCCCGGGTGATCGCGCGGCGCATCCTGGCCAATCGGCGGGTGCTGTGCGCCGCCCCGGCCTACCTGGCCCAGCGCACGGCGCCGGCCCACCCGCGTGAGCTGAGCGGACACGATTGTCTGGTGGTGCGCGAGAACGACAGCGGCTATGCCCTGTGGCGCTTCGATCGCGATGGTGAGGTGGCGGCGGTCAAGGTCGGCGGACGGCTGACGAGCAACGATGCCGAGGTGGTCACGCGCCTGGCGCTGGACGGTCACGGCGTCATGCTGCGTTCATGGTGGGACGTGTACCCTTACCTGCAGCGTGGCGATCTGCAGGTGCTGCTGCCGGCCTGGCAAGGCGTGGCGGCCGATTTCTATGCCGTCTACGAGCCACGCCGCCATCTACCCGCGCGGTTGCGGGTCTTTATCGCCTACCTTGAAGACAATCTGCCCGGACGCGTGCCGCCACTGGACGTTGCCACGCCGGAAGCAGGCAAGTGGGGCCCGGCCTGATATGATGTGCGGCCCCTCCCAGGGGCGTTCTGGTTGCCAAGGGAGACGACGGCTTGAATATCCTCATGTTTACCAATACTTATCGACCGATCGTGGGCGGTGTCAGCGAGTCGGTCCAGCGTCTCAAGGGGCGCTTGCAGGCCGAAGGGCATCGGGTATTGGTAGTGGCGCCCAAGCTGCAGGGCCAGCCGCGGCATGAACTGGACGTGGTCCGCGTGGCGGCGGTGCAGCACTTCAACGGCAGCGATTTCTCGCTACCGGTGCCAATTCCCGGCCAGCTCTATGAAGCCATCGAGGCTTTCGAGCCCGACATCGTCCATTCGCACCATCCGTTCCTGCTCGGTGATACCGCCGCACGCGCCGCCGAGACCTACGGCCTGCCGCTGGTGTTCACCCATCACACGCTTTACGAGCACTATACCCATTACGTGCCGGGCGATTCACCGCGCATGCAGCGTTTCGCCGTCGCGCTGTCCACCGAATACACCCATCTCTGCGATGCGGTGATCGCGCCCAGCGAGAGCATTCGCCGCCTGCTGTTCCAGCGTGGCGCCAACAGCGCCGTGTACGTGGTCCCCAGTGGCGTCGATACGAGCCGCTTCGCCAATGGCGACGGCCTGGCGCTGCGCCGGCGGATGGGCATCCCCGAGTCCGCCTACGTGGTCGGCCATGTCGGTCGCCTGGCCCAGGAGAAGAATCTGCCGTTCCTCGCCCGTGCGGTGGCTCACTGGCTGGCACGCCACCGCGAGGCGCACTTGCTGATCGTCGGCGATGGCGATGCCCGCACCGCCATGCATGGTGCGGCGGCCCAGCAGGGCGTGGCCGATCGCTTCCATTTTTCGGGCAAGTTGTACGATCAAGCGCTGATCGACGCCTATCACGCCATGGACGTGTTCGGCTTTGCCTCGCACAGCGAAACCCAGGGCATGGTGCTGGTCGAGGCGATGGCGGCGGGGCTGCCGGTGGTGGCGATCGACGCTTCGGGGGTGCGCGAGGTGCTGCGCGACGGCGAGAACGGCCTGGCGCTGGCGCGCGACGACGTCGCCGCGTTCGGCGGGGCGCTCGACAGGCTGGTCGACCCGGCGCTGCGCCAGAGGCTGCGCGAAGGCGCGCTGGCGACCGCCGACGCCTGCGACGAGGCGAGCTGTGCCGATTCCTGCCTGGCAGTCTACCGGCGGGTGATCGCCGCCGGCGGCCCGGTCAGCCATGCCGACGACGGCGCCTGGGAGCGTGTACGCGGCCGGCTCGAGGCGGAGTGGCAGCTGCTGCGCCATCGCGGGCGGGTGCTGCGTTCGGTGCTGCAGGACGAGCCGATGTTCGGCCTGCCGCTGGTCAAGCCGGACGAATCGGAAGCCCCGCAGAAATAGCGGGGACGTCCGTGCGACGTTCAGGGCGCGCGGCGCGAGCGCTGCTTGCGATCCGCGTACCGCTTGAGCACGACCAGCACCAGCACGCCGAGCGCGATTCCGCCCAATGCCCACGCCAGTTCGCCGCGATTCTCCGCGGTGATCAACTGCTTGAGCTGGCTGCCCAGCAGCGTGACCCCGACCAGTCCGGGGATGATCCCGAGCAGCGAGCCGACCATGTAGTCGCGAAAGCGCAGATGGAAGGCGCCGGCCATCATGTTGGTCAGCGTGAACGGCGCCAGCGGCAACAGATTGACCACCGTCATGGTGCGCACGCCGCGTCCGGCGAGCCGCTTGGCCAGGCCATTGAGGTGCTTGCCGCCGTGCCTCAGCATCACCTCGCGGCCGAGCTTGCGGCCCACCCAGTAGGTGGCGGCCGAGGCCAGCAGCGTGCCGGCGAGTGAGTAGCCGAAGCCCCACAGCGGGCCGAACAGCAGCCCGGTCACCGCCACCAGGATACTCAGCGGGAAGACCACCAGCGACGCTCCGACATAGACGCCCATGACCATCAGTACCGCCCATGGCGAATCGCGCCAGCTCAGCGCATACCGGGTTATTTCCATCAGCCGTTGCGGGGTCAGCGCATCGTTCATCGCCAGCCACTGCCAGAGCAGGCCCAGGCCGATCAGGCCGAGCAGCAGGGCGATGACGAGAGCCAGGGAGCGGTTCATGGGTGGCAGAGCCCGTCAGGGATTCGCGGTCAGGATACTGGGATAAGGGCTACCGGCCAACGACCGTGCAGACATAAAGTGCCCCGGGCGCAAGGCCCGGGGCACGGCGAATGGTCTGCTTCGTCGACAGGCCCTAGCGCGCGAGGACGCGCAGGCGCGACTCCAGCAGGTCCAGGTCGAGATAGGTGCCCTGCAGGTGACGCTTGCCGGTATTGGGATCGAAGGCGCGCCGGCCATGCAGTACGCGACGGTTGTCGAAGGCGATCATCTGCCCCGGCTCGAGGGCGAACTCGAGCTGGTGCCGGGGAGCGTGGAGCATCTGCCAGAAGCGCTGATAGGCCGCATACCAGGCTTCGACCTTGTCCAGTGGCAGCCGCAGGGTGTCGCGAATCCAGTTGTTGAAGCGCACCTCCAGCGGATTGCCCTCGGCATCGAGTTGAATCACCGGGGCGCGCACCGCGATGTCGTGATCCTCGTCCTGGAAGCGGAAGTCGATGGGCGTCTCGGCGAGCACGCGAAACGCTTCGGGATCGGCGTCACGCAAGGCCTCGGCCACCGCAAAGCCGTCGGCGAAGATCGATTCGCCGCCCTCGGCCTCGTTCTCCAGGCAGTACAGCAGCTGGATGTCCGGCGGCTGGCGCCAGTTGGGCAGGTCGCTGTGCAGTGCCAGGCCGATGGCGGTATAGGCGGCGTTGTTGGGGTTGGGCTTGGAGCGAACGTCGAAGCGCGCACCGAAGTTGGTGGCGCGCATCGGGCCGATGCGAGCAGCCAGCCGGCTGACCTCCTCATCGGCCAGCGGGCCCTCCTCGAGCAGCACCAGGCCATCGCGCAGCAGCGCTTCGAGCCATTCGCGCTCGCCCCGGGTTTCGAGAAAGTCGGCATGACGAACGCGGGTGGGGCGGAAGTCGCGTGCCCAGGGGCGGCGCGCCGGTAGCGCTTGCGGCTGTTGCGTGCCGGCCTCTTCCAGGCGGCGCTGATGGAGCCAGACCGGGTCATAGTGACTGACATGGCCAGCGGGCCACTCCAGGCGCAGGATACCATCGTCGAGGCGGACGCTGGGTGCGCCGGTGACGCCCTCGAGCGGCAGGTAGAGGCGCTCGCGGGTCAGCGGGTGGCGGCAGGCGGCGCACGGGCAATGGTCGCGCAGCCACAGCAGCGGGAAATGGCCCTGGCTGCCATCGTCCCAGGTCACGGTGACGCGCACCCCGGTCGCCACGGCATCGCTCAGGGCGGGGCCGTCGTGATAAGCCGACAGCTCGCCCATGTCGAAGCGCTGACGGGTAGCGGACTGCTGGGCGCGTTCGGGACTCGCGGTGGTCATCGGTGGCCTCCTGTTGAAATGTCTATATCGATTGAGCGAGCACAGCATGGAGTTTGCGCGGAGCTTCGACAAACGATTAATCTACGGCCAATGACCAAGCCAGGCTTATATCTACCTTTCTCATGTCTCTATCTTGCCCATGAACTCGGTGCCTCCTCTGCAGTGGCTGCAGGCCTTCGAAGCCGCCGCACGTACTCTCAGTTTCACCCAGGCCGGCCAGGAACTGGCGGTCACCCAGTCGGCGGTCAGCCAACGCATCCGCCTGCTCGAGGATCGCCTCGGCCAGAAGCTGTTCGTCCGCCACGCGCGCAGCCTGACGCTGACCCCGGCCGGCCGGGCCTGGCTGCCCAGCGTGCAGGAGGGCTTTGCGCGGCTCGCCGAGGGTACGTCCGAGGTGTTCGGACCGCGCGCCGAGGCCCCGGTCACCCTGCGCGCCACCCCGGTGATGCAGCAGACCTGGCTGGCGCCGCTGCTGCTCGACTTCCATCGCCAGCACCCGCAGGTGGTGGTGCGGCTGGTCAGTGCGATCTGGCGCGACGACTTCGGCCCCGAGGGGGCCGATATCGAGATCCGCTACGGGCTCGGTCAATGGGAAGGCGCCGTGGCCTTTTCGCTGGGCAGCGAGGCGATGTTGCCGGCCTGCTCGGCGGAGACCGCCGAACGCCTGATCGCGCCGCAGGCGCTGGCCGGCGAGACGCTGATCCATGCGGTGGGTTTTGCGGTGGGCTGGCCGGCCTGGCTCGAGCGCGCCGGGCTGCCCGGGCTGGACCGTCAGTGCGGCTCGCTGATGTGCGACAGCCAGGTGATGTCGCTGTCGTTGGCGGCCCGCGGCGGCGGTGTGGCGCTGGCCCATGGCAGCCTGCTGGCCAAGCGTGCCGATCTGGTGGCGCCGTTCGCCCTGAGCGTACCCAGCGACGAGGGCTTCTGGCTGGTGCGGCCGGCACGCCGCGCACCGCGCCCCGAGGCGTTGCTGTTGTGGAATTGGCTGGTGGCGCACGGTGGTGAGGCGAATAGCGAGCTATGCTGAAAGAGGGCCCGAATGGGAGAAGCCATATGCCACTCACGGACACGCCGACACTGACCGCTGGCCTGCTGGCTGCCGGGTTCTTGCTGCTTGCGGCGCCGCTGCCGGCGGCCGCCGAAGAGCGGCGCCTTGACCGCGCTATCGGCGGTCAGACATTGGGTAGCGAGCTGCGCCAGGGCGATGACCAGCGGCGACGTCATGGCGATGACCGAAAGCGTTGGCAAGGCGACCGCGATCGCGAGTATCGCCACGATGGCCGCGGCTTCGAACGTGACCGTCCCGGGTCATGGGCGCCCAGTGTCGAGGTGATCGTCGATGGCATCTCGAACGATAACCGCCGGGTCCCGCGTAACCCGCAAGGCGGCCCCGATCACTGCCATCAGACGCGCAGCGAAAGCTGGTCGACGAGTACCCCTGACTGCCCCGAGCCGACGCCACCCCCGCGCCGCAAGGTGTGGTCGAGCTCGCCGTGAGGCCCGCTCAGCGGTTGTGCGCCGCGCCTCCAGGCAGGCTCAAGGCTCGCGCGGGGCGCCTTGTGCGGTGCTCGATTTCTCGCGGCGCAACAGCACCAGGTTGCGGACATAGATAAACAGCCCCGCCCCCTGGCCGACGATGAACACCGGGTCCTGTCGGTACAGCGCATAGGCGAGCAACGTGGCGCCGCCGCCCAGGCTGAAAAACCAGAAGGCCTTGGGGATGATGCTGCGCTTGGCACGTTCACTGGCTATCCACTGGACTATGAAGCGTGCCGAGAACAGCGCCTGACCGACGAAGCCGATAGCAACCCATAGCCACTCCTGATTCATCGCGACAATTCCTTCAAGGCCGTCGTGCGGTTTTCGCCCTGCTCGGGCGGAGGCGTCTCGCCATCGCCCGCTGCTGCCGGGCCGCTGATGTTCTCCAGTGGCGAGGGCAGCCGTGAACGCCGCCGCAGCCACATGACGCCCAGCAGATCGACCAGCCCGGCCCATAATCGATTGTTGAGCCCATAATGCGAGCGCCCGGTGCCGCGAGGGCGGTGATTGACGGGCAGCGACAGGCAACTTCCCCCCTGCATCAGCACCAGCGCGGGCACGAAGCGATGCATATGGTCGAAGTAGGGCAGGCCGAGAAAGGCCCTGCGGCGTATGACCTTGATACCACACCCGGTGTCGGGCGTCGCATCATTGAGCAGCGCCGCGCGTACGCTGTTGGCGGTGCGTGACGACAGGCGCTTGAGCCAATCGTCGCGACGATGGGTGCGTTGCCCGACGACCAGCGTCACGTCGTCGCGCTGGGCGCATTCGAAAAGACGCGGCAGGTCGGCTGGGTCGTTCTGGCCATCGCCATCCAGCGTCGCAAGCCAGGGCCCCCGTGCCGCGTGGGCGGCCTGCCAGATCGAGGTGCTCTGACCGGCGCTGCTCACATGACGCAATGGTCGCAGTCGTGCATCACTCGCGGCGCGCCGACACAGCAGCTCCCAGGTGCCGTCGCTCGAGGCGTCGTCGACCACCAGAATCTCGTAGTCGGTATCCGGCAGGGCAAGCTGGATCTCGTCGAGCAGTGCGGGCAGGTTGCCGGCCTCGTCCTTGGCGGGGATCAGAATGGAAAGCTGCGGTGCTGTCACAATGAAGCCCTATGTCCGTTCACAAGTCGCTCAGTCTGGCGGAAATTTCTTAATCTATTCTTAAGCCCCTCGCAGTACTCTACTCGCTCGCAGTACGCTCTCGCTCGAAGAACTTTCTCGAAGACTCTTTCGAAGCAGTCTAGCGGCAGCTGTTGACGATATCGAACGCGGAGCGGCACAGAGGGCACCATTAAGCGCTTACGACACGAGAGGGACAATGATGGTTGATTGTGCTGATGGTGCGACAGTCGGTAAGGTGACGAGAACAGCATGCGTATATTACTGATAGAGGATGATCCCCTACTGGGCGACGGCATCAAGGCGGCCCTGCAACGCGAGGGCTACGCGGTCGACTGGCTGGAAAGCGGTCACGATGCGTTAGCCGCAATACGCTATGACACCTTCTCGGCGATGGTGCTGGACCTGGGGCTGCCCGACATCGATGGCATGCAGGTGCTGAAGGGGGTTCGCAGCCATAGCGCCTTGCCGGTGCTGATCCTGACCGCACGCGACGATATCGAAGCGCGCATCGCCGGGCTCGATGGCGGCGCCGACGATTACGTGCTCAAGCCCTTCGATCTACAGGAATTGCTGGCGCGCCTGCGCGTGGTGTTGCGGCGTGCCCAGGGGCGGGCCTCGCAAATCATCGAAGTCGGCGATCTGCGCATTGACGAGGCGCGCCACGAAGTGACCTGGCATTCCCGGGTTGTGCCGTTGGCGCGACGTGAGTATGCATTGTTGCTCGAACTCGCCCGTCATCCGGAAAAGGTCATGACTCGCCCGCACCTCGAGAGCCTGCTCTACGGCTGGAACGAGGAGGTGGCCTCCAATGCCATCGAAGTGCATGTTCATCATCTGCGCAAGAAACTCGACAAGCGGCTGATCGCCACGGTGCGCGGCATCGGCTACCGCCTTGCCCAGAACTGCCGATGAACTCGATCAGGCGCTATCTCACCCGCACCCTGGCGCTGGTGCTGGCCGGCGCCATCGCCTTGATCGCCACCGCCGCTTTTCTGATTACCGAGCACGAGATGAAAGAGATCCTCGATGCTCAGCTGAGTCTGCAAAGCCGCTTGATCGCTGCGCAGATCAGCGCCGATACGCCCCCCGCGACATATCGCGCGATCGCCGCGCGGCTCAGCCAGCCCGGGCACCTGGCGCGGCGTTATACCGATGGCCGGGCCGAGCCGCCCGACGCCCCCGCTACCGCGGTGCGCTACCAGCATGAGGAGCGCATGCTTGCGGTGGGCTTCTGGAACGCCGATGGATCGCCGCGGCTGCTGGGTGCGGAATGGAACGACCACGGGCCCTTCCCGCCGCCCGAGGCCGAAGGGTATCGCTGGGTCGACTACGGTGGCGATCGTTGGCGGGTGTTTTCACTGTTCGATGCGCGCAGCGAGACCTGGATCCGTGCCGGTATCGATGAGGAGTTCATCGACGAGTTCGGCGGCAAGGTCACGCTGGGCAACCTGATTCCGTTGCTGGTCGCGCTGCCGTTGCTGCTGCTGACCACGGCATGGACCGTCAAGCGCGGTCTCAAGCCCATCGACAGCCTGTCGCGCCAGGTCGCCGGGCGCAACGATCGCCAGCTGAGCTTCATCGATGCCGCTGTGCCGCGCGAGCTGAATGGCCTGCAGGCTTCGATCAACGATTTCATCGCCCGGCTGCGCGAGACGCTGGAGCGCGAGCGACGCTTCACCGCCGATGCGGCCCACGAGCTGCGCACCCCGCTGGCCGGGCTCAAGATCCATCTCGACAACGCCCGTGCCGGCGAACGTGCCTCGCTGGACAAGGCCTATATCGGCGTGGCGCGCCTGCAGCGGGTCGTCGAACAGCTGCTGGTGCTGGCCCGCCTGGACCGGGGCGACGCCCAGCAGGCGTACGTCATCGATATTTACCCGCTGGTGCTGGAACTGGTCGCCGAACTCTGGCCCTGGGCGCAGGCGCGCGGCCAGATGCTCGAAGTGGCAGGCTTGACGACGCTTCGGGTCTGCGCCAACCCGGTCGAGATGGGCATTCTGGTGCGCAACCTGCTCGACAATGCCCTGCGCTATACCCCCGACGGCGGGCGAGTGACGCTCGAGCTGGCGAGTGACGAGGGCGGGGCGCGGCTGGTCGTGCGCGATACCGGCCCGGGCATTCCCGAGGCCATGCTCACGCGGGTCACCGAGCGCTTCCGACGCGCTGCCGACCAGCGCACCACCGGCAGCGGGCTGGGTCTGTCGATCGTGCTCGAGCTGGCACAACGCCAGCAGGCGCGCCTGAGCCTGGTTAATCGTGAGCCGCAGGGACTCGAGGTGAGCCTGACCTGGCCGGAAACTTCGAGCCCCGGCCCGCTTGACAGGCCGGCGGGCGCTGCCTAGGTTGAAGGAACGCCCGCAGGCCCTCAATTTTATTCAAATTTTTGAATTTAAAGGATATATTATTGCTGAGTGTCAGGTGTTCAAGTGCCTGATGGCAGCTGGCGCAGGGCCTGCAGAGATGGAGTCAGCTAGCGACAAGGAGTCACCATGAAAGCATTGACCTGGCACGGCACCCACGACGTGCGCATCGACAATGTCGACGATCCCAGGATT
>VMHT01162100.1_pt1 | contig 11005 bp, 17 predicted proteins | sample 4693611 | NCBI WGS metagenome assembly VMHT01 (sample SAMN12280063, study PRJNA550983) | marine metagenome | isolation source: seawater sampled from same location over 5 years 0.02-0.2 micron viral filtrate | place: USA: collected off the coast of southern California halfway between the port... ... | reverse complement strand
GAAGGAGGAGGGACACCGGCGATGTCATGAGTTTACCCGCAACATCTCAAAGGTGCCTACCCCCACGCGGTATGTTGTGTTGTTGTATGTCATTTGTCCTGCGTGAATTGCATTGCTTAAAGTCGATTGATGACAGCCAATGTATCGCGCTGCATAATGCTGCTTTTCAAACAGCAGCGCATCAACATACCAGCAGCGCCGGAGTGTCGGCTTTGTCTGTCGTATCTGCTGTACTCGATGCTGTGTAGTGGTGTCCTCTGTATAACGGTCAAGGCGCAGTAAATGACCCACTTGCACAGGTGCTTGGCGTGATGTCGACTCTGGTCGAAAGAATGCACTTGCTGCTGTAGCAGATGCAAACCAAGTCAAATTGTGCGTGTACACATTAATGTAAGCAACTGGCTTGCTCTTGTGATTCTTGTTGTAGTTGCCAGTAATAGTGTCTCCTGTCTTTGCATTCATACACTTTCCGTCTTTCCAATGCATGCGTATGTACTGCTCCTCAAAGTGCACTGCATCCTGCTCGCACGTTGTCTGCAACAACACCTTGTACTTCATGCGCCACCCGTACTTGCGAATGCTGCGGTTCAGTATCTGGTTTTCCTCCTCATTGGCTTTTGCGCGATACAGGTGAGCTAAACACCGCCGTCGCATGTTCACACTGCGGCCAATGTAGTAGCGCCCTGTTGGGCTTAGTATGATGTACACGCCTGGCTTTTGCGGCATGTTGTGTGCGCTGTGCTTGCGCGTTGTTGTCTTCAGCTTACCCATAGTTCTGCGGTGTGTGCGACTCTCGGCCGCTCTTACTGTTGTGACATCGGTCACACATGGACTGATGATTGCCTGGCCACCAGAAGTCTCCACCGAGGCGCACTGGCGTGATGTGGTCCACGACCGAGGCAATCGCATTGCATATCACGCACAGCGGATGCTCGGAGAGGTACGCCTTGCGATACTTCCTCCACTGCGTGGTGTTGTACCGTGGCTCCTTGTGCCTCCGTGCGTGCATCGGCTTACGCTTCGGTCCTTCTGGCATTCTAGGCATTGCGGTGTCTGCTTGCGTATTCTTCTAACTCTTCAAGCATTCGCCGTTGCTTGTCTTTTGGATTCTCATACATGTGGCTAACGCTGTCTATGTGCCGATTTAATCTAACCAACTCCGACAGCAGGTCTTGCAACAGGTTAGCGATGGTACTTAGCACAGTAATCATCGTCCTCCCTTTAGCAGTTTCTCCTCCAGCTGCTGTGCGTGCAACAACTCCTCTTTGGCTAGGTGTGCCTTCTCTGGGTTCTTAGAGTACGCTGCGGCGCGTTTCCTATGCCATCTGATGTCTGACCTTAGCTGCTCATCATCGCGTCGCGCCACGGCCCTCTGAGGCACGTTCTTGAGGCTCCTGCGATACCACGCCTCTGCTACTGGCTTCCATCGCGATATAGCACCATGCTTGTTGCGCCAATTGCGAGCGTCGTAGTAGGTGAAGAAGTCTTTGGCCCAGCTGACCACGTGGTTGCTGTTGTTGCCGCGCTCCTTGTCGTTGATCCAAGTGAAGTAGTCCCTGACCTGCTGCCAATGGATTGGTCTTTTCTCTTCCTCCATCTTATTATGTTCTGTATTGAGTTTACTTTTAATATATGTATTACGGGTAGACACTGGTGTCTCCCCCCCCTGGACACTGGTGTCTACCCCCCCTAGACAATCACGACACATTAGCTGTCGTTGTTGTCTACCCTCCAAAGCCTCCAAATAGCCTTTGTCGAGTAGTGTGTTGACGGCCCTTTGTGCTGTGCGCTTGGATACGCGCAGCAGCTTACTGAAGCCGGTATTGGTCATGAAGCAAGGGTTACCCTGCTCACTGTAGCCATAGACAACTGAAGCAACCAAGCGCTCCGTAACGTTGATGTCCTCCAGTTCCCATATGTGCATTGGTAGGATGATGTGCTTGCGTGGCATCAGTCTCTGCCCCAGCTGTTCGCCAGGTCGTAGTTGGTGTCTAAATCGCTCTTGAATAGCTCCGTGATGGTCAAGGTGTACTCTACTTCTTTGTAGCGCTTGTCGATGTTCTTGCCGTATGGTGAGGTAATGTGACCTCTTACCATGCTTTTGGCCTCCTTGCGGCTTGAGACATACCACACGACGCGCTCACCGTAAGCCTTGCATTCAAAGACGGCTTTGTACGTCTTGCTCATAAGATGCCTTCACGCTTCATCGCGGTAAGCAGTTCAAGAAAGTCCTCTAGGTAAAGGGCAGCGACCGGAGGCTGGTGATTGCGCTTGTGTATGATCACGTTGATGTTCGTGTCCAACGGCATCCGTTCAAGTACCTGGTGATAGTTAATGCTCGACTCCACAGCCTTGCATTGAATGTAGAATGGGTCCGTATCGGTCAGGTCCACCCCCATATCATCCAGCTTCTTGCTCACGTAACCTGTGCGCTCTACGTCGCCTCCAAATAGGCGCATCCACACCTTCGCAATCTTCAGCTCAAATCGCTTGCCCTTGTCCCTAGAGTTTATCATTCCATTCCTCTGCGTTGCTTAAAGTATCTAAGGCGCTGCTCCATACGCTGCTGCATATACTCCGGTAGGTTGTCCTTGCCAAAGTAGTCTTCAATAGCTTCTAAGGCGCGGCCCATCACAGACTTAGCCTCCTGAATCTCTGGAGGTTGTTTCATGCCTCTGTCCTTCAGCATGCCGCTGATACGGATGAGGTTCTCCTCTGTATGCACGTGGGCGTAAAAGAGGTTTTGTATCACCTTTTTGATGGCTGTGTCTTGAGTCATCGTGTACGTATTACAGTCATAGCGTTTCTATTAAATAATGTCCAATGCTGGCACCCACGAGGGCGCGTCCATCTGCCATCCGGCCTCGTCGTCCTCGTCGTAATTATGGCGCACCTCTCCATCCCAACGCTTCCATTGCTCGATGAGGTTCTCCCATTCGATGTGGCCGCGTGCGATGTATTGTGGCTCTAACTCGATGACTTGGACGTGGTGCGGTGCAGCTGACTCGACAGCGATAATAAAATATGACTCGTGATCGTACCCCATAAGGGCAGCGGCGCGCTGATAGATGGCCGCTTGCATGTAGTACTTGAAGTCGTAAATCGTGCGCTGTAGGCTGTAGTGGCTGACGTTCTGCGTGGTCTTTAAGTCCAGCATAAACCAAGAGCCAAGGCCGTCTATGATGCCGCGATGCGGTACACCGCACTGGTCAATAGTAAACGGCACCTCAAACTTCTGGCACTGCTTAATCATAGCGCCGGCGTATGGATGTGCCTCCACTCTGTGAGCCAGCAGACGTATGTCCATCGCTTCCTTCGCGGTAACAATGTCTTTATCTGCGTTCTCTTGCTGGAACTCCTTCCACGCATTGCCAGCCCTGCGGCCTTCATATACCGCCACCGTGCGGCTGTACTTCTCCGGCTCTAAGATTGCCCTGTGAACCATCGTACCGAACTGCATGGCCGGTGTAGGTGGCTTCTTATTGTTCTTGTAGTCCAAGAAGGCCAGCGGCGATCGTGAGAACGCCTTTAGGCTGCTGAACGATAGAGGCAGGTGTTTATCCTTCGACATTGTAAATGGGGTTTCCTGTAAGGTCAAACAACTCTTTGGTGATCATGCGCATCCTGTGGTTCATGCTGTTCCATTCATTGTCCTGGTTGCCGTGCTTCTCATTAAAGCGAGCTAACAGATTCCATCGTTCGTGGCGCAAGCGGCTTATCTGCTCGGCTTGCTGTGGTGTATATGCGCAATCCATTATGTAAATGGTTTTTGGAGATGCCAAGCCAAGAATTGCATCGTACTCAGTGCCTCGCGCGATTTCACCCACCGTCGCGACGCCTTGTGAGCTTGGCGCAACATCTTGTGGCGACGGCGGTGCTGGTCTATTAACTCGACGAGCTGGTCTCTTTCCCTCTGCCATGTCTTAGAATGGAAGGTCATTGCTGACAGGCTTAGACTTAGCGACGCTCAACTCAGGCAGCTCCTGCACAAAGGGACTTTCTGCGTCGTACAACTTAGTCAGGTCCACGTACTTGTGTGCCTCCGATGCAAACGCAACGAGGTTCTCCTCAATGGGTGACTGTACGCCGGTGACATTGTACTTGGTGTCGAGGCCCTTGCCGACACGCGTAACGACAAGCTCAAAGTCGCTCCAGTGTGCGTCATTAAAGAGCATAGCTATCTGGTCAATAATGGTGCGTTGAGAGAATGACCACAGCTTTACTCTGCCGTTGTTGTTGTCGTGATCGTACTCGAACACTACAAAGGCCACAAACTTCTTAGGGCGCTCGTCGCTAATGGCATGCTCTGGGCGTTGCGCGTCTGGCTCCCAGCGTACCGGCTTACCATCTACAAACAGCTCGTGACCTGTAATGGGCTTGCTAATGATGCGCAGGTTGCGCTTGTCACCGTCTTGAAACTTAACGTAGTCGGAGGCGCTGCTGTTAGACTGCTGCAAAAAATTGAAAATATCGTTTGGCATATTGGGTTTATTTGTTGGCCCAAGTACGTCATACGAAGCGGGGAATAAAAAAAATCTTAGACCTCGTTATCAACATCGCGACGTTGGCGGAGCATTTTGCGCAGTCTAACGATGTTTATTGCAAGCAGTGTACAAGCGCCCGCAGCGCTCAAGGTCCAGTCTACCACGTCTTGCCAGCGCGTAATCTCCCAACCGAGCCACACAAGGTTTAACGTTAATAGGTTGGCCCCGTCATTCATTTCTCCAAGGTACTGAACAGCAGCGGCAGAACGCCCACAAAGCACAATATCACTGCCTCCCAGGTGATGCCATGCACAACAATCTGCTCACAGGCAGTCGTAACAATAACGCCGCCGGCAGTGTTCTTAAGCGACCACCGCTTAAGGTCTCCCTTACTCTCAATAGCTGAGGTCAGGACACGCCATCCATTGCTGGAGCTGCCCAAAGACCTCCGCGACCTCAAACGATGGGCAAGCCTTCGCGCTGTATTCCCTATGGCCATGTAAGTCAAGTGGTTGATTGAGTACAAGACACAGCGCACGACACAGGCGCTTGATGGCGCTGCGCTGCTCCGTCGTCATAGTGTTCTTTGGGTGACCGCTGTAATCAAGGCCGCCAACGTAGCAGATGCCAATGCTGTCTTTGTTGTGGCCCTTGGTGTGTGCGCCGGCGCGGTTAATGGGTCGACCGCTCTCAATGGTACCGTCCAGCTTGACCACAAAGTGGTAGCCGATGTCTGACCAATTGCGCGGCGCTGACATGTGCCACACGCGTATGGTCGCGGCGTTGACGTCATGGTCTTCTTTGGTCGCACTACAGTGCAGGATGACTCGCGTGATTTCTCTCATTACACTACTGTGGGTGCTGCCTCTGGCTGTACATATATATATCCAAAGCCTAACGAATAGCCAAGGACCCTCACGTATGAACCGCTCGCTGTAGGTGCCGTGATTGTAATGTCTCCAGCCGTCTGAGAGATGTACAAAACACGCCCTGCCGCAAAACTCCAACTAGTACTGTACATAACGCCACTGACTAGGATGCCGTCATTCTTTGACGATGTACCGACGGCCACACCAAGTAGGCCAATGCTTGTACTCAGCGCATCGGCGTCGGCTGCTACCCATCCAGCGCTGGTGTATACGTAGAGGTTGCGTATTGTCGTGGTGTCCCTGCTCCACTTTACAACGCTGCCTTCGTATTCGTTTGTAGTGAGCGCGTTGTTGTGGTTCAGAATCTTCAGGACCTGTCCGTCCATTTCGTTCTGCGTGTCCTCAAGTACCGTAACCCTGTTGTCGACGTCGGTGTTGTCGTCGGCCTGTCGGCTTATGGCGCCTTGTATCTCTCCGCTTAACCTAGTCTGTGTCTCGCTTAGGGCTTGCTGTAGCGTGCCAAGTGTAATCCTGTTGCGGCGTTGGCCAATCTTAATGTTGGCCACACTGCCAACGATTGGCGTGCTGTCGTCGCTTGCCGTGGTGCTTGTGCTGCTGTCGTATTGATACTTAAACCACTCGCCCTCATACAACGCTTCTGTTGCGTTCATACGCAAGCGCATAGGCACGTAGTAGGCCGAGTCACCGTTAAGGCCCTGCACGGCGTGCGTGGGTCCGTACAAGTTACTTGACAGGCGAATAGTACCGTTGGCTGTACTTAGTGGCGTCTGTCGCATGCTTAGAATGTCTAAGCAAGTCAAGTCACAGATGGGTGTACTTAAGCCTGTGTAGATGCTATTGCTCCACTCGCCGGTGGACTTGGTAAAGGTGCCGTCGTCATTGATTAGCCAAACGCCTTGATTGGGGTTGCTGTTGCCGATGCGGTCGGCAAGGATGGCCTCTGGCAGATCTAGGCTTTCCCTTGCGTTTGCAGCTGCGTTGGTTCGCGTGTAGGTGATAACGTCACCGTCAAACGTTGAGCCGCCACGCGTTTGGTATATGCTGGTAAGGTTGGCGAGTGCAAAGGACTGGCCCAGTGTAGCGTCAGCGCTGGTGACATCGAGGTTGTTTTTGTCAAACACCTTAATGTCCCATTCACCAATTTCCGTCACAGCTACTGTACCAAGGTCTACGTCAATAGGTGGGAAGGTGATGGTGACAGTGCCGGTAAGGTGCGCACCTGCAAAGCGATCGTAGACGGCAGTGTACTCTTGTATCTCGTTGGTGGTGGTCGTGTTGTACGTCGGCGCCTGGTCATTCGGCGCAAAGCAACTCATGTTATCGCCGTTGGTCGTGTAGGTGTTGTTTATGATTGCGCCGGCCGTGTCGGTCATGGCCGTCGTAGTGCGCTTGGCGTATATATCGCCGTGCCGCACCTTAAAGGCAAGGCGTACCCTGCGGCCCCTGTCGCTTGATGCGTTCGTCCCGTAGCCGGTAAAGCTGATGACGTAGCTAAACGTCAAGCTTACGACGTCATTGTCCTCAAGCACTGGCGCACTGTTGGCATAGACGAACTGGCTTGTGATGTTGCCGCTTGCGTTGCCAGCCCCTACGCCGTTCCAATCAAAGGCGTGACCTTCGTAGTCGTGGGTGTAGTTGACTTCAGACAAGCTAGGCAGCGCGCCAAACTCAAAGCCGGCCAGCTTAGTCTTGTTGCCTGATGTGATGGCCGTGGCTAAGCTGTACAGGTTGCCGCTAGTCTGCGTCACAAAGCCTGGCGTGTTGGCGCTGCTGTTGTTGCCGTTGTCGCCACTTTTAAAGTATGCGTATGCCGTCATACCTGCGTTGGCTTTGGCCACAGGTATCACCCACCACGCACCGTGGTACTGCATTAGTCTGGCTTGCAGGTTGGTAAGCATAGACACCAACACCTCCTTGCAAGTGTGGTACTCGGCCTCACCGTTATCCTGCACGTTGCGCAGCTTGGTGTGGTTAATGATGATTTTGCTTGTGTACGGTGCGCCGGTCATCTCCGCGTGTTGCACGTGGTCGGAGACATAAAGGAAGTTCTTGTCTGCGGCCCATGCATCGACGTGGCGCACCTTGCCGAGTATGCGACACAGCACCACGATGAGGTGCGTGGTGTCGGTGTATTCTGACGTGGGGCTATTCTTGTACAGCACCTCGTCCAGTAAGCCGATGTCATCAGTGGCCTCAAGCGTGACAAGGTTTGGGTCTTCGTCTTGGAACGTTAGATCACAGAACAAGACACCAGACCAGAACAACTCTTGAGAAGCTGACGGACCGCGGAAGACCTCAACACGGAAACGGCCTTCTTGTCCGGTCTGTATGTCGCTGAGGAATGTGGCGATGCTGGCCGTGGTGCTGTACACAGGAATACTGCACGCGCTGCTTAGGATTGGCTCGTGTGTATTCTGTCCGCGTCCGTCCCAGTCTAACTGAAAGCCTGGTGTACCCAGCGTCAACGTACCAACAGAGGAGCCGCTGTAGTCGCTGTCATAGAAGTCAAGGTTGTACTCTGTGCCTACCTCGTCTTTAAACCCTGCTGTAAATCTCTTTGCCATTACTTGCCAAATCTGCGGCGACGGCTGTAGCTGCTGCGCTCCTCACTAAGTAGGAGGTCGCGGCCACGGATCGTGCCGGTCACGTTCACATTCCCACCGCCTATCATATTCTTGAGCTTGTCCAATGGTGCGACGACCTCTGGGTTAATGCTGCTTGTGCCAGGTCCCTCGCCGACCATAGCAAGACTGGCGCCGGTAAACATTCCGCCCTCTGCCATTTGTGGGATGTTACCAAAGGCTGCGTCCACGATACCCATACCGGCAGCAATTAATGCCGGTATAACAAACATGGCTGCCGGTCCACTCATTTTACCGCTCTTGATTGCAGCCTCAATGATCATCGCTTGAGAAGCTGCCAAGGCTGCTTTGATTGCTTGCGCTGCAAACTGTTTTAAGGCTGCCGTGCTTTCCTTGCCTCCTTTAATTATTGCACTAAAGGCAGTTCCAAACTGAGTGCCAATCTGCACAGCCACACTGCGAATGATTTCGCCCATCATGGTAAACTTTTGGATGGTTGCATCCGTCGAAAAGTTCACCGAGTCATAGCTGCCTTTTAAAGTGTTGTTAGCGTGAACCGCTGCTAGTACATCGACAGCATGATCGGAGTACATGCTGCGCACCTTGCCAAGCGACTGCAAGTGTGACTGCTCTACTGCAATCAGTTCTTTCTTGGCCTGTACTTCTTTACTCGTGCCGCCGTCTGTGGTCGTCGTTGGTGCTGCCGCTGGGGCGTCTGGTAAGGTGCTTGCGCTTGTCGTGCTAAAGGCAAAAAGCTCCTCAACCTTATCGACAAAAGCATTAGCGCCTTCGAGGTGGCCGCCAGCTAAATCTTCGCCTAATGCAAATTTGAGTTCACGCGCAAGCTTTTGGGCCGCGTGCGCTTCATTCATTAAGTCCTCAATGTTGCCCTTGTGCGCCTTCTTCAGCTTCTGTCGCAGGTCAAAGAACTGTTCACGCGACTTCTGCAAGTCGTCTTCTGACAGTGAGGCCGTTTGTAATTGGTCAGTGATATTCGCTAAAATGTCAGTCACCGCACCCAGCAACCCTGACTTCTCTGCGAATGTGCCAAGTGCTATGGTCACGCTGTCAAACGCTGTCGTCAATCTGCCGCTGACAGTCTCCGACAGGTTAATCATAGCGTCATTGGCAAAGCCGCCTTCGCTGTGCATCTGCATCAGCGCCTCGTTAAACTCGTCAACGCTAACCTTGCCAGCGCCGAACTCCATGTTGGCGTCGCCGGTGACCTTGCGCAGCTGGTCGAAGATTGGGATGCCGCGCTCCGCAAGTTGGTTTAGGCTCTCAAGCTCAACCTTACCCTTGGCTTGCACCTTGGCAAAGACAGCGGTAATGTCAGCGATGCTGTTGCCTGACGCAGCGGCTATATCGCCCAGCATACGCAGACGATCGTTAATGTCCTCGACACCTACGCCGACGGCCATCAGTTGCCGTGCGCTACGGCTTACCTCCTCAAGCTGGAAGGGAGTCTGTGCGGTGAACTTGTTGAGCTTGTCGACCATCTTCGACGCGCCCTCTGCGCTGCCGGTGATGCTCCGAAATCCTACGCGCAGCTTCTCTAGGTCTGCACCGCTCTTTATGACAGCGGTCAATCCGGCAGCTACGCCGGTCGCTATCATTGTTCCTGCTTTCTTGGCAAGGTTAGATATCTCGCCGAAGTTCCTGCGGAAGTTGGACTTGGTGCGCCGCAGGTCTGAGTTGAGTTTGGTTAGGCCCTTTTTACTGAGACCGATTACAACCTTAAGACTTTTTAGTAGTGCCATTTGTCATCGCTTTAAGCGTCGCCGCCAATGCCTTGTTGCTGCCCTTCTTCTTCTTCTTCTTCTCCCAAGGGAAGATACACAGGTCCTGTGGCTTGAGTCGCTGCCCTGGCTTACCGTGTGGCGCAAGGCTAACCGTAGCTAACCACCGCGTGCGCTCCCACTCCTGTTGCTGCCTCACCTCCTCCTGTCGGTTCATGCCTTGCGCAGCAGCACAGAACTCTTGGAAGGTCATGTCATAAAACACAGAAGGGCTGAACCGCAATTGGCCCAGCCCTATCTCCATGCAGTATTCAAATGTCAGCGCTTCGCCTTCACTTTTTTTTTCCGTCTCCGCCACCGAGCAACGCACCGACAGCTTCCGCTAAGGCGTCTAGATCCTTGACCTCAATGAGTCCGAGGAAGTCGTCGCAGTCGTAGTCAAACGGAATGCCAGCGTGCTTGGCTCCACTCTGTGCCATGTAGTAGACCAGCGTACCAATCTCTACAACGTCATCACTGAGTTTGCCAAGGTCGATGCCGGCTTCACGCTTGGCCGCAGCTAAGGCGCGCATGTCGCACCTCAGTGTGAACTCCTTCTCGCTAAGCGTTAGCTTCATCAATCAGCGTCGTTGCTGTCGTGAGTGATGGCACCGCTCAATTCAAACGTGGCGCTGTAAGACACGTTGTCCTCCGTGCCGGCGCTAGTCTCGATGCTTGTGCAAAATGCAGTAGCTGAGAACACATCGTCGTGTGTGCCAGCGTCAACACCAAACTTCAACGCAAAGCTTGAGCGTGCAGCAAAGTGCGTCATAAGCGTAGTGACTGCGCTTGTAGTGTCGTCCACCAATCCGGACACGCTAACGCTACCGGAGCGCAAGCCCTCCAACAGCTCACGGAATCCGCTGCTGTCTTTGGTTGTGATGTCTCTCGTTTCCATGGACAAGCTAATGCTGCCCTCGGTTTGGTCTGGCATTGCTGTACCGGCAATGCTGACGATGTAAACTGTGCCGTTAAAAATGGCCATTACTTCTCTTGTTTTTTGTTGTTTGCGATAATCGCGTTCAGCAACAAATCGACGTACGCGAAGACGCGATCGTCATTGATGCTTGGCGTGAGGTTGACCACCACCTTAGCAAACACCATGAGTGCCAGGAGCAGCTCTGCCCAATGTGTCAGGAAAAAGTCCATGACCTCAAGTTACAGTTCTTCGCCAAACCAACCGGCCTCCCTTGCTTCTTCTTCTGTAAGTATCTCCGCGTCGCTGGGCATGAGGTACTGAAACAGCACAACGTCATTGGTTGAGATGTCCT
>VMHT01098722.1_pt1 | contig 11005 bp, 6 predicted proteins | sample 4693611 | NCBI WGS metagenome assembly VMHT01 (sample SAMN12280063, study PRJNA550983) | marine metagenome | isolation source: seawater sampled from same location over 5 years 0.02-0.2 micron viral filtrate | place: USA: collected off the coast of southern California halfway between the port... ... | reverse complement strand
ATTATCTTGTATAGCCCTTACTGTTAAATCAGCCTCTCTATCTGCTCTTAGCTTAGCTTCTTTAGCCTCCTTTTCGCGTTTTTCTCTAGCTAATTGGTTTTGCTTTTCCATGCCTATTATTCCTTGGGCTATGGTTTGAGCACCCTTTGCTATCGCTTGGCCAAGTACTTGTCCAGACTTATCATCGATTATTTTTGGATTTCTATAACTCATATTCTATATTTTCTAAAATTCTTTTAAAATCAACCAAAAGGGTTGGTACCCGGAGTATAGCCGGTTCCATTATTAAATTCATCTCCGGTGTAACCTCCAAACCCGCCTGTTCCCGTTCCTGTTGTACCTGTTCCTGTAGTACTTTTTCCTGGATTTAAAGATCCTCCTGGCGCAAATGCACCTGAACTCATAAGACCTGAGGCTGCAGATGAAACTCCGCTAATCATAGCTGCGTTAGATTGTGCCCTTGCCATATTAGCATTTGCTTGATTAACATTTTGTTGATCAATGCCCGCTTGCATTCTATCTAGCGTAGCCATATCTCTTGCTTCTTGGGTATTGAACATAAATTGTTTTCCGGCTGCCTCTGCCTGTTGTATTCTAGCCTCTTCACTAATTTCCATTTGTGTAAGCTGTATTTCTTTAGCTTGCAGCGCCTGCTCTCCTTCAGCTCTTAGTTTTTCATTTTGTGTCTCCTGTTGTTCTATATTAGCAGCAACTTCTTTCTTGCTTTGTTTAGCCGCTTGAGCCAAGGCCGTAGCTCCTCCAGAGCTCGCTCCTGTAGCCTGTAGAACATCTAGTGTATTTGCTAAGGCAATATCTGTTTGTTCCATCTGGATCTCCGCAGCACCTGTAGCGACACCTAAATTAGCAAACGGGTTAGATAGATCTCCTCGCATTTCATCAATTAAACCAGATAGCGACGTAGTATCCGAAAAAGGATTTATAACTTCTTGGCGCCCTGCTTCAAAAGCGGCCACTTGCCTACCTATGCGCGCTCTTTCTCGCGCTGCTCTCCTTGCTGCTTTTTTAGCATTTCTGCCGCCTATTATTCCACCGGCTATACTACCTAATGCACCGATCCCGGCGGCTACTATTATTCCTGACATAATTTTTCTTTTTTATTATACTCTTCCAGCGTTGCTGAAAAAAAATTATTTTCTACTTGTTTCATATCCCTCGTGTCTGTAGGATTAGCTATTACGTTTATCCAAACGCAATCCTCGACACACCTAACGAGCCTTTTTGTTCCTTTAATAGAATAAGACCAACAAGGCGCAACGTGCTCTACAACCTCATTATCTGACTCTACTATTACTTTACCTGAAAGCAAAAACCAAAAATGATTTGTATGGTGCATTGCACTGATAACTACAGTACCTGCTTTCATAGTAAGATGTCTCATGTAAAGTCCATCTGTAAAATTGTTCGTTATAGGAAACTCTTCGTTGTTAACTAAAGATTTCCCGTCTCCATATATTCCGTCTACCTCATTGTTTTCTATGAAAACATTTTGTAATACTTCTAATTGTTCTATAAAGTTATTTGATAATTCTTTATTCATTTAATTTAATTATGATGATTTTACAAATCCTGTACTTACTGCAAATAGTTCTTTTTTACCTGCATTTGTATTATTAATATCCATTTTAACTTCTCCAAAGAATCCTTTTACTCCCGAAGATGACCTTCCAAATACAACTTCACCGCTTTGCGATGCTGTATCATTTACAAGATCAGCATAGTATTTATCTTCTTTCAGCTTAAACCTATTTACTAACAACGAATTCTGCATTTCTTCTAATGTTGTGGCAAAAACTGATTCAGATATTGACAATGCGCTATCTGTGTTAGTTGTAAAAGTTCTCATTCTCCAACCAGTATCACCTTCGTAGTTTATTGTCTGGAAGTTTTTAATCATAGACGGTGCTCCATTAAATACGAATGTTACAGTTGAATTGTATGTTGTATTGTAAAATGTGGCTCTTGAGTCTGAGTTGCTCGGCAGTGTATAATGCTTATATAACTTACCGTCGTTAGTGGTAAAAAAGTCGTTATTTAAACTTATAACCTGAATTGGATCGTAATCAAAGAAACTAGTCCAACCTTTTGATCTTTCATCAAACGCTAAGGTTTCTTTTCCTGCCACTACACCTTTAGGTATTGATAGCACGTATTGCTTATTATGAGCATCCCAACCTCCTACTATGTTTGTTGTTATATTAGTTGATGGCCCTGCTGTTGACAATGCATCCCTAAAGTAATCTGTCATGCCGTAATCAGAGATTACTGTAATACCGTCCATTGATAATCTACAAACAACGTTTTGGTCTCTATCTGTAAAATATTTTCTATAACCGTTAACAGCAAAAGATCTAGGGTCTGTGCTTATTCCGTATTCGCCGGCAAAAGCAACATTCTGCCCTATAACTAATGGCCTTGTTGTAACTGTGGCATTTCCTTCAGCGGAGTATATTGCATCTTTATCTATCAAAGATTTACTTACCTTGCTTTCTTGGAATATTATTAAGTTAGTGTCTTCTGCATATAACTTTTGTATTGATCCGTTAGATGGGTCTATTGTTCTAGTTATGTCTTCACCAACCGAAAATTGATTAGTTTGGTTAATACCTGTTCTTGAATTAAATATACCTGAATGTATAAGTGAACTAAATCTATGCGATTGATTGGGTTCGTCTTCTACCAAATAAGCTTTAACTCCATAATCTACTGATGTATTATTATAACCTCCTCTAATTCTAGACTCTTCTATTAGCCAATCATCGTCATTATCCCCAGTATAAGCCGCGGGTATTTTATCAAAATTTATTATTTTGCCTAATACAACATTTTGGGGCAAAGATGGAGCGAGGGCTATTGGTGGATCACTAGCTAAAACAAATTGAGTACCTAGACCATTTCTGGAAATTATATGGCTATTGTAAGTATAACTGACTCCCCCTACTGACCAGATTATAGTTGTTTCTTGGCCTACATTCATTACATCAGCAGGTTGCGCAGCCACGGTTATAGTTCTAGTTGCTGGATCAAATGCGGTAACGGAAGGTGTAGCCCCACTTACAGTGGTAGGCTCAACACTGGCTATACTTTTAATTTTTTTCAACCAAAAGGTATTAAAGTATTTTAATTCTATAACTGTTGCCATTTATATTAATTTTTATGTATTCTTAAAGTGCCTAGATTATATTGGAATGGAGGCGTAGTTACGAGAGTTGTTTGTATTGCACCAACTCCACCAATTCTTGGTAATTTTTTACCGTTAACTGTATCGTAACCAACCACCCATTGTACAGCTACATCGACAGCAGGATTAACTCCAGGCAATGAAGGCGGATAAGGACCCAATGGAGGGTTATTTAATGTGGTCCAAGAAGCTAAAGTAGTACCGATTGTTTTTAATAACTTGGTGTTTATATATGGTTTTGAAGGAATATAAGGTGTAAAATTAGTTGCTCCTGTGTAAAACTCATTAACATAATCGCCGTAAGGGCTTCTTGCATAAATAGATCCAATCGTTGCTGCATTATAAGCTATTGAAGCATCACTTTCTGTAGACCTTCTATATTCAAATAAATTACCAGCTCCCCCGTTTTGAGTTACGGCATTTTTACCTTGCCAAGGAGCACACGTTGGGTATTCCAAATCATCAGCTATTACCCAAAATCTAACTATACCATTAGCTTTTGTATTCGGTGTATATTGTATAATCTTATCTGCTAAAATAGCATACTCTACGCCTGCTGTACCTGCTACAATAGACCCTAATATATCAAAATCTTGATAATCAAATGCTCTTATGGTTTGTACCCAAACAGGGTCTGGCCCATAATCTAATATTAGTCTCTTCAATAACTGAGTTTCATCTACCCCGTCAACGTCTACTATTTTCTCTTGCTCAATTGTTGGAAAATCTAATTCTGGACTTTCTATATCATTCGATAGACCAACGCTATTATGCTCAGCACTCCTTGGTATAGGTAACCATTGTGTTTCACCTAATGCTCTATAATAAAAAGATAATTGGGGCGTTTTAAATAAGTTTATGTTACTTGTAGCTCCATTCCAAGGTGAAAAAGTATTGAAGGTAAATGATAGAGTACCAGCTCTATGGCAGTCTGTACCTATTCTATAATTAACAACATTTATATCTTCCTGCGTGCCGCTATCTGGGTTTGGTATACCATTGTCAAAAAACACAGAATTATCGTTTGGCCCTCCTGGCGTTAAATTTGTTGCCGATACATAATAAACGCAAGCAACTTGCTGGTTATTATCAAAAGGACCCACAACACCCGTGGCAGGATCAATAACATTAGGAGAAACCAAAGGAGCTGGCGTAATTGTACAAGTTGTGCTAAGAGCCCCAGCATTAACAGCCGCGGGTTCCATTCTTATTTCAACAGCTTGTTCTGCATACAATGAAGTATATCCTGTGGCTGCATTCACGGGAGTACCAATGCCATTGGCATCTGACAACCTTACCGTAATATTATATACCGCCAAAGGATTTCCTGTAAAGCCTGCATCAGGAGTATCCTGTGTTAATTCACCGCTGTTAGGGTCCATAACCCAGTTATCCGGTATGCCTGTGCCCGTAAACGTGAATAATAATTGTTGTTTTTTAGAATCATTTGTTAAAGCTGTGCCGTTTGCCGCAGTAGTCCAATCACTCGCTGGTATTAATGTGGAGGTATTTATTGTCTTAACTTTGTTAGATATAGCGCCAAAGCTAGGCTGTAGATTTTTTAGTGCTCCTACACCTCCTATTTCACCACCTATTTGAATATCGCTTATATCGCCTGTTGATGTAGTAACTCTTATAACAAAAGTATAAATATCTACTAAAGGACTTGAGTCGGTGTAAACTATACCCGCTCCGGTATATTCTAATTGGAATTTACCTTCGTTAGCTGTTCCTACGGCACCCGCGTTTAATTTAAAGAAATCAACATTTCCGCCAACTCCGTTTATAGCAGACACAAGCTCTGCTGTTGGGGTAGCCACATAGGTTGCTCCTTTATTATCCAGTGGCTGGAAAAAAGCAGTGACCATTGTACCGGGAGTTGTTGCCTCTGTAAAGTCCCAACCAATCGCTGTAAATGCTACAGCACCTGAATTGCTAGATGCAATATCTGTATTTAAATCAACTATTAATCCTTCTGAGCTAGTTTCCCAATATATGTCTAGGAAAGATTCAACAGGAGCTGTTTCATATATTGCCAAGAAAGGTAGCATATTATTAGAACCCCCAGTGTTATCATTAACCGTAGCACCAATAGATTTTTCAGTTGTTGATATTCTAGCTATTAAAGGATTATTTTCTATTTGGTAAAATGCTAAATTACCGTTAATACCATTAGTGGATTTTGTGGAATCCGATGTAGAAAGATCTCCAAAACTCATAAGAAAATCACCAGCCGCTGCTATTGCTATTGCTGTATGGTCGATAGCATTTTTACCTGAAACAGTTGTTCTAGGATAGTATTGTACATTAGATGTTGTTGCTACGGTGCCTAAGGTATTAGTTACTCTACCATATAAGGTTACAGAACTTCTAAACTGTTTTTGATCAGGTCCAACTTCTGCTAAATCTCTAGGTACTTTGTTAATGTTATCATTAAACAACACGGTGTGTGCTGTTAAATTTACTTCATCTGTTGGAAATACACCATAAAAAACTCCATCTGTAGGGTCTGTGGTTGGAACGGTACCGGATTGGCCAGGATAACCATTAGTTAAACCAGGTAAATATACATTGTAGTATTCCTGCTCGGTTTGTTTAACAACAATTTTGTAGCTATACCATCCTAGATCATTGATAGTATATGCGAATTTTAAATCAGGATCACTTGCAGGCAAGTTATCAGTCCTTAAGTAAAGATCGTTTACTTGGCCGTCTGTAGTTACTACATAAGTAGAGCCTACTGTATTTACAACGTTTGTAACTTCAACAAAGTCTTCATAGGCTCCTCTTAAATAATTTTGAGCGTCTTTTATCGGTACATTTACATTGTTTGGAAATCTTCCAACACCATCATCCAGTGTAAATGTGTATGTATTTCCAGATATAGTTGGGGGCGTTCCTACAAACCCTGCTGAAACTGCAAATCCTTTACCCGTAGATGCAGCTTGCTGCTCTATAGCATATAATCCGGGCGTACCTGTAGAAGAATCTATTTCTGATGTTACCGGTTCGTTAACAAGAACTTGAATAGCGTCTCCAAACCAAGTTATAACATCTGTATCCCCTGAGCTTAAATCATAAGGACTATATATTGTAGACCCCGAATAAAATTGCCCACTATTTTCTAAGCCAGCATCTACCGAGGATAATATTACAGGCGACTGTCTACCAAATTTATCAGATAAAACAAACCCTACCTGATAGTTTCTATTTCTTTTAACAGAGCTATTAGGATACTCTATAAAGTTATTATAAACGCCTGTGCTAGATTTTTTAGCTATTCTACAATTATAATTTATAGAATCTGGCGGTGTTTGTTGGTCTATGTAGTTACCATATATTATTCTGTTACCAGACGACTCTTGAGCTAGCGCTCTTACAGGTGTTTTATCATACACCCGCACTGTTTGTGCTTCTGGCAATGTTCTATAAGGCTTTCGTGATTGGTATTCATAAGTATAATAATTACTAATGCCAACTTCTCCTGATATATCTCCGGAAGCAACGGTATCTAACACCCTAACGGCAATGCCGTCACTTTCTCTAAATAATATTTCTAACTCGCTAATTTTATAGTCAGATACCAAATTATTAGCAGAGCAAGGTAAAGGAATAACCAATCCAATGTTTTGAACTAGATTTTCCATAAAGCCTACTATAGTTGATTGATAAGCTGCATCTTCATCCCCGTAAATAAAATATCCATTTTGCTTTGGTATATATGCTATTTGAGTAAACGGGGCCATCAAAGAGTACTCATTGTCATCAAATTTAAATCTATAGCTAAATCTAACGAACTTATCCTCTAAAAAGTCAGGGTCTCCCGGCCAAGTGCTATCATCGTTCTTATTACTCATAGTAGATTTTATGAGCGATACATACTGATTAACAGTAGGAGCCGAATTTAAAGCGGGTGACACCGTTATTATTGTGGTGTCTGGAGCTACAAGTGAATTTGCAATGCTTACTACTTTAACATAGCTAGTACCAGACGTTGGAGTAGCAGCTTCAGCACACACAACTGTAGCGCCTATAAAATGTAGCAACTCACTTCTTCTATGACCATCTATTGAAAACACGGTGGTAGTTGCTCCTGTTAAAACCTGCAAATCGGCTCTATTGTATAATTCAATAGTCTGATAGGGATTGTATTTAGCAACAGATATTTGATGTTCTCTTTTATAATAGTCTTCTCCCGCCACAAAAGGTGAAAAAGTAACAGCTAGATTAACATTAATTTTTCTAGGCTGGTTTCTATTATCTGTCCAAAATAAAAGGTTTTCAATTAAATTAATACCTATTATTGGATTTGTTTTTGAAAAGTTTAAAAACTCGCCTTGTACTAAAAGAGTGTAATTACCTGTAACACTATTGTATGAATATATATAATGTTTTGAAGTTGACGGGGCATTTGTTGGGTTGGCAGGATCAAGATCTGTATAATCTGTTAAAAATAAAAACAACTTGTCATTAGAGTTATCATTTAAAACACCTATAACAGTCAAGTTAGCGCCTATATCCGTGCCAGTAACTAGATCATTACCAATTACGTTTTCTAAGGCACCAACATTATTATCTTCGGATCTACCAACAGATATATTCCGAGCATCTCTATATTCGCCATTAGGCAATATTCTATCGTCAAGATCTTTATTCATCTTAGACTTTAGAAATGTGTTTTTAATTTCCTGTGCCATTCAATTATGATTTAATCCATTTAGATTTACCTCTCATCACCTGAACTATTTCATTCAGCTTAATATTAGATAATCTTATCTTAGCATTTCTTAACTTAGCTGTTCTATCACGTTTTAAACGCTGTATAACGTACTCTGGTTGGTTTATTCTGCTCGCTAGTATAGAATATAATATGTGAGCATATAATGCATCTTCGGCCATCTTAGGTATCCTAGCGTCCAAGTCATAAGCTAATCCATCAGATATATATTCAAGTACTATTAATTTGTCTTTTAAATTAGATGAAAAAGCTATTGTACCATCTCTTTCATTCATATTGAACCAACCATTTCTTTGCGTATATTGTGGTTCATTACCATATTGTTGGCCATAAAAAGGATTACCTGTAAGGTAATTACCATAAGACCAATAATCATCAAGTGTTATATTTCCATTTAATAATCTATCATTTGCAGCAGCCCATCTTTCATTCGTTATTGATGAACCTTCTAAATTATCCCCAAATCCGTCTTGTGTAGGCAGGCCTTCTCCATCTTGTAAAGGTACCTCATAAGGGCTGGTTGTTAAATTATTTGCCGGATATATAGGCTGCTTTACACCCATTTTGTCTATGTAGCACATGTTTGTGTAATTAACATAGTCTTGGGGTATTGTCACACTTAAACTAGGTGGTATTGTAAGCTCTTGTGATTTTATACTTTTTAATGTATCGTAGCTAAACTCTTGTAAGCCTCTCTTAGCGTGAAATATAACGTCAGTTCTTTTAACGTCACCAATTAATTTATGCTCACCTACATAAGTAGCAATAAATCCATTAATAACATCGTTTAATGAAGTGTATGAGTAACTTCCATAATTTTCTTGTACTGCATCTCCATAAGCGTCTTCAAGCCCAAAGTTTCCGCCATTTAATGCTTTAAGCTGAACAGCCACGTAAACACCTACAGCAGGAGCTACGCTAAAAGTTATAATATTATCAGCAACAGTATACGCTAATATGTATTCGGTATATGTTCCTGGTAATCCCGAAGGGCTAGTGTATAATTTAAAATTGTTTAATCCATAATTAGCATTTGTAGGATCATAAGACCCAAACACTAAATTAGTATTAAAAGTAGTTGTAAAGGTTGTAGCTCCGCTTGAGATAAATCGCTGTGCTCCAGCGTAGTATTGTTCGTTTGTTTCGGTTATTAAACCGCCATTAGGTATAGGCATATCTTACATTATTGAGCGTTGATTTTCTTGTTGCACTTGTTGTGCTGCTACATTTACTATTGAAGGGTCCCGTATTACTACGCCAGAATAAAGTAATATTTTTAATATAATATTAGTTTGCTCTGTTTTATTTAACTCAAAATCTATTGAGTTTGTAGGGTCGTATCGATAGTAATTCTGTCCGGTTGGAATTGTAAAGTTCCAAGTAACATCCGCTGGTTTCCTTAAATAGCTAACATTTATATCCGATGTAATAGTATTTGGATACAAATATAATTTATGCTCTTCAAACAAATATATTGGATACGTTTTAGTTGGAGCAATTAAAGGATTGTTATTTATATACAAAAGCTCATTTCGTTGCGATAGTTGAGCTTCATGAGAATCTTTATATATAACTGTACCTAGCTTGTAAAAGTCCTGTGGAGTTGCCGTAACGACTATAGCGTCATTTAAAGCTGGTATAGAATCAAATATAATATTAGCACCACTTATAGTGAATGCTGTGGTTGATACACCATTTATTGTAACTGCAATAACGCTTGTTTGTAATTGCGAAGAAGATATTGATGTAAAAGGAAATGATATAGAAGTTCCATTTCCTGTGAGCGTTTGTGTAGCTACCCCTGCTCCTGAGGTTGTTGGTAAGGTAAAATACCCTCCTGCTGGCACGTAAGTTGCCGCGCCGTATTCTTTAAATATAGATATGTTATGATCGATGTTCTTAATACGATCCGCATACTCTGTATCATTATCTGGTCGGCGTAATTGCATATTAAGCATATCAAAATAGCTCTCGAATATTTCCAACTGTACCTGCGTAGCAATTTTGTTGAACTCATCCGGAGTTAAATTACCTCTCTGCTCTTTATTCAGAATAAGTAATACCGTTCTATAAACTTCATTTACATTTACTGCCATTTTATTTCTTTTTATTATAAATATTAACCGGCCCCAGTGATGAAGCCGGCTAAAATTAATTGACCATCTATAATATAATCACCTAGTTTTTTTAAAAACTACTAGTTAATTTTCTTTTCTATAGATCTAAATACTTCTCCGCCTTCGTCGGTTTTAAAGTAAGCCGCCATTGCTGAGTATGGATTTTCATCGAATGGCACACTCATTAGCTTTCTTCCGTTAGAAGTCCAAGAGAATGTTCTTTGGTCCTGAGATAGCGTAATAATGCCCGCTTCCGTGGCTTTAATAGCTGTATTTCTAAGTCCTACATTTTCATCTTGAGCTAATTCTAAGAATAACGCTGGGTTGTTTCTTGCAAATAATCGCAAGTCTCTTTTGATTTCTTTAGAAGATAATTGGTTTACTGCAGTACCCATTTCAACACGTAGTATTGCTTCAGCATCGTCTATATCCATTTCTCTAGCGATTACAGCTGCGTCTGTTTGTAAATCTAACATTTCTAAATCATCAAAAGCTTCTTCAACCGGATCAAATTCTTCGTATACTCTACCTTTTAATGGGTGGTATAACGAAAGTAGCTTTTGTAAGTTTTGTTGTTCCTTAGGAACTCTTAAGTCCCCATCTCTAAACATAATATGCCCCATTGTAGCCTCTCCTTTTTGGTCCTCTGCAAAAGGTGAATCGTGATTAGTTGCATATCTAATTTCTTTTTGTTTACCAGTTTCGGGATCAAAATACAATAAGGAATGCTTTCTAGTGTGCTTTCCTGGTATTGTTAACGTTAAAGGCGTATATCTTCCTTTTAGGTAGTATATTCTGTCTTTAATTTCCCATTTTGGTTTTGAAGGCGCTTTTTCTTCTACTACCTTCTTTTCTTGTTTTACTACAGGCGCTGCAACTTCTTCTACAGCTACCTCTACTTTTTCGGCTTTTTTAGCCGCTGGTTTTTTATTTGCCATGATATAATATAAT
>VMHT01059860.1_pt1 | contig 11005 bp, 11 predicted proteins | sample 4693611 | NCBI WGS metagenome assembly VMHT01 (sample SAMN12280063, study PRJNA550983) | marine metagenome | isolation source: seawater sampled from same location over 5 years 0.02-0.2 micron viral filtrate | place: USA: collected off the coast of southern California halfway between the port... ... | reverse complement strand
TTCAAATTGTATCATAATATATTTGTTAAGTGTTATTGTTTATTATATTATCTATATACAATCGTATTTGGTTTGTAAAGTGGATAGTTTGTTTATATGTGGAATATGTCATAGTGTCATACCGCAATGTGTCAATGTGTCATAGTCATAAAATACTTTGGTAAGACATAATGTCATGACAATCAGTCATGTGTGTCATGTCAAGATGTCATATAATATAAATAAGTAGTGACAAGCGAGAGAATATAAATATAGACATAGTAGTAAAATGTCGATACATAGTGAGTATTTAGACGAAAAGGTGAAATATTGTAGATAAAAAGTAAAATGTAAGGCCGGGCTGGGTAAAATCAAATGGTTTTCGTAAGTCGTTGGTAGTCAATAGGATAGGGGGCAACACTTTACTTCCACATTTCTAACGCTTTTTTAGTGACACTAGCTAGTTATATATATAATAGTAACACCCTTATGTCACTGTTTTCTTATAAATAATAAATTACACCTTAAATCTTGTAAATAGCGTGTAACTAATAGTTTATAAAGTAAACTATATGAGAAAAGTAATATGTTTATTGGCTTTTATGCTAATTGGTTGCGGTAATTACCAGTATATTTCTAATACTGAGTACATTGATGCGCAAACAAGCGTAGAACAAGTAAGACATGTGTTCTCTAACTACAATGTTGACTTAATAACAATAGAGTTCAGGCCATTTAAGCCTGTTTTTCATTATGGACATAGCTATGGCCACTGGGGAACACGACCTTTATGGCTAGACTTTGATTTTTACCACGGTAACTATTATTCTTACTACTCTCATTTCTATAGACCATGGAATTCATGGGATTATTACATGAAACCTTGGGTGCCAGCTAATAACTGGGCGCAAGGACCTTTTAATAATCAAGGTTACAATGTAGTTTATAACTCTAGCAGAAGAACTCGTATTAAAAACAATATAGTTAACAGACCTAATAGGTCTAGAGTAATTTTAAACAAGAAACCAGTTGTAACTTACAAACCGGTTGTAAAACCTAGAGTTAACTACAACAACAACAACTCAAAACCTAGTTTTAATTCTAAACCTAACTACAATAGTAAACCTAGTTTTAACTCTAGACCTAGTTACAACAGCTCTAAACCTAGTTATAACAGTAGTACTAGAACTAATACTTTGTCACTTAACAGAAAAGGTGGAAAGAATTAAATAAAAGATTATGCCACAAAAGCTATCACCAACCGCAAAAGCTGCTAAAAGGCGTAGAGACCTTAAAACTGCTAATTCAACGAGACGTAAGAAAATGCGCGCAGAAAATCAAAGAAAGCGTCGAGCAGCTAAAAAACGCGGTTTAAATATAAAAGGAAAAGATTACGATCACACTAAAAAAAGATTTGTTTCAGTAAAAGCTAACAGAGGAGGACACGGAAAAGGAACTAAGAAGAACAATACTAAAAAGTGCGGTTGCAAACATTAAATATAACAAACATGAAAGATCACGATTATAGTAGCGGTTCAGTAGAAACTAGTCAAGGACATTCATCTAACGTAAACAAACCAGGACAATGGGTAGATTAATAACTACATTTAAAGACAAAACGTTTGAGCCAAGCATGAAATCGTATTATCAGTTATTTTCTGATGATACTACTACTGCTCCTCAAATATATGATTCCTTATTATACGTAAGAGGTACTAACGCTGGAAGTTTAGCTGTAGGTCAAGAAAACGATCAAGGCCCTTCTACTGTAGAGGAATATGATACATATATGCCAGTAAGGTTCTATAATGTAAAAAGTGAATCTGATGGTACTACTCCAGCATCACCAACTCATACTTTTTTTAGTTTATACAATAGAGCTGAATACGCAGGCCCAATTAATCAAAACATGTATGATGTTTGGGCGGATTATAATGTTGCAAAGCTTTCTAACGCTGGTTACATTACAAACAGCTTAGGTGGTGCGTATAACTCTGGTTATGATCATGGTTCTGGTGATGATCAAACAATACCTGCTATTTATGGTTCTTTAAATTATGCTGAAATACAACCTACTGGTGACAACAGGGTGGTAACATATGCTCAAGGTTCTAGAAGCTGGGTAAAATTAAACAAAGCTAACGCAACAGCTACATACGTATATCCAACAACAAGTGAATTTAATCAAACAACAGGTACTGTAGGTACTTTAGCTATGCATAAGTTTGATTTAGATTATACAGCTGGTGCTATTACTAATGCTTATTTTATTTGGGCTAACGAAAGTTCTGTACCTACACCATCTGGTGAAAAGTATTTTATAAAGTCAAATATACCATGGGAAACATTGTTATCTGGCACGTTAACAAATACAGGTGCTGTAACATTTAATAGTACTTTAGCTGTAACAGGGGTTGCAACTCTAAGCAGTGATGTAAATATTGGTGGTAATTTAGTAGTTACAGGTACATCGACATTTAACGGTGGTACAATTACTATAGGTGATGCTGCTTCTGATAATGTTGTATTCGGTGCAGACGTAGACTCACATATAATTCCCGACGATGATAACACTTATGATTTAGGTTCTAACTCGCAAGAGTGGCGTGATCTATATATTGATGGTACTGCTTATGTAGATACTATATCAATGGGTGGTAATATTGATTTACCAGATTCAAGTGGTTCTAGTATTGGTAGAGCTAGATTTGGTGATTCTCAAGATTTACAAATATACCACAATGGAAGCACCAATAATAGTAATATTGAAAATAGTACAGGTAGTTTATATCTAACAAATTATGCAAATGATGAAGATATAATATTTAGATCAGATGATGGTTCAGGTGGTGTTACTGAATACTTTAGAGTTGATGGTCAGTATGATGCAAATGTATTTAGTAAAAATGTAAGTGCACCTGATAATGTTTATATAGCTGTTGGAAGTTTAAGTAAAGATGGAGATGCTAGATTTTACCACGATGGCACTAACTCTTATCTAAAAAACGAAACAGGTGAATTATATATAACAAACGCTTCAGACGATAAAGATATAATATTTCAAAGTGATGATGGTTCTGGTGGTCTTGCTACGTATTTTTATTTAGATGGAAGTGGAGTATTAACAAGAGCTTCGAGAAACTTTAGAGCATCTGATAGTATAAAACTTCAAGCAGGTTCAAGTGGGGATTTAAGCGTGTTCCACAATGGTACAGATTCATATTTAGAAAATGATACAGGTAATTTATTTATAGTCAATAAAGCAGATGACAAAGACATAAGATTTCAGACTGATAATGGTAGTGGTGGAACTACTACATATTTTACTATTGATGGAGTTAATGAGCTAAATCAGTTTAGTAAAAACGTATCACTACCTGATAATGTTATAGCCAGGTTTGGTACTTCTTCAGACCTTCAAATATTTCATGATGGAAGTAATAGTTATATAAACGAAACAGGCACTGGTGAGTTAAGAATTCAAGGATCTAACAATATTACTTTTTATAGCCAACTCACTTCTGAAGTTATGGCTAAAATGATTAACGATGGAGGTGTAGAATTATACTACAATAATTCCAAAAAGATTGAAACTACAAATACAGGCGTTAGTGTAACAGGTGGATTGACTACAACTTCTACTGTAATTTTATCTAACTTACCAACATCAGATCCAAATGTTGCTGGTCAGTTATGGAATAGCAGTGGAGATCTTAAAATTTCCGCAGGATAAAAATAAAAAATTAAAATAAACAAATAAACAAAATGGCAAGAATAAGTACATATAGTATAGATAGTACGGTAACAGACAGCGACTTTCTTATAGGTGCAGATGGAGATAACTCTAACGCAACTAAAAGATTTAAAATGTCTGCTCTTAAAACGTACTTCTCAACAAACGAGGCTGCTGGTACAACTTTTACCGGCGCAATAGTTCCAAACGCTGATGATAGCCTTGATATAGGTACTTCTTCGGTTCAATGGCAAGACATATATATAGATGGTATTGGTTATATAGACCAATTAGGAACAGATAGTGATCCTTCTACAGTATATATAGGTGGTGGTGAAATTGATGCCACAGTTATAGGTGGTGAAACACCAGCTGCAGCTACTTTTACAGATTTAAGTATAACAGGTGAATTAAATATGGACGGTTCCTCTGGAACTGCTGGTTATTACTTACAATCACAAGGAGATGGAGTAACACCTATATGGGATCAAATTACATTAAATGATTTAGGTGATATAGAAATATCTACAGACTCAATATATATAGGTAACGAACCTGCTGCAAACAATAGTGGTTCTTATAACATAGGTATAGGTACTGCTACTCTTGACGCTATTACAACTGGTGATAATTTAGTTGGTCTAGGTTACGAAGCTTTAACTCTTAACACTACAGGTGGAAACAGTACTGCTTTAGGTGCTTATGCTTTAAATGCTATTGTCAGTGCTAACGACGCAACTGCTGTAGGTTATCAAGCTTTATTCTCTAACACTGTAGCTGGTAATACAGCTGTAGGTTCTGGAGCTTCTAAAGCTAACATAGTAGGTATACATAACGTTGCTGTAGGATTTAATAGTTTATTTGTAGGTGATAACGGTAGTTATAACACTGCTATTGGTTCGCAAGCATTATATAGTGTTAATCCTTCTGGAACAAGTGCTATTTCTACTTATAATACCGCTGTAGGATCTCAAGCAGGTTATGCTGTTACTACAGGTGTTAAAAATACTTTAATAGGTTCTTTAGCAGGTGATGTAATTACTACTGGTTCTAACAACACGTCTTTAGGTTATGAATCATTAAGCCAAGCTATTTTACCTAGTTACAACACAGCATTAGGATCTAGTGCTTTAGCTGGAAACGTTAATGGGTCAGAAAATATAGCTATAGGTTATAAAGCTTTATACGCTATGAATCCTGTTAGTGCTGCTAACACATATAACATAGCTATTGGTAACAACGCAGGTATTGCTGTTACTACTGGTGTTAGTAATATATTTATAGGACAAAATGCAGGTTTAATTGCTGCAGCTACTAATTATAATGTAGCTATAGGTACAGCTGCTTTAAGTCATGATGTTTTAGGTAGCGGTTCAATTGCAATTGGGTATCAAGCTTTAGAAGAGCAGGTTCCTGCTAGTACTTCAGATGTTTTAAATACTGCCGTAGGTTATCAAGCTGGTAAAGCAATGACGACAGGTAATGTAAATACATTTATAGGTGCTAATGCGGGTGACGCAAACACTACTGGTTCAAGTAATACCGCTATAGGTTCTAATTCACTAGGTGTAAACATAACAGGTGGTTTTAACACAGCTATTGGTGAAAAATCTTTAGCTTCAGAAAATGCTGGTAGTAAAAGTTCCGCTGTAGGTGTAGGTTCTTTATTTAGCCAAGTTAATTCTGGTGCTACGGACGTATATAATACTGCTTTAGGTTATTTTTCAGGTTATTTTACAACTACTGGTAAACAAAACACTTTTATTGGTGGTGAAGCTGCTAGAGCTAACACAACTGGTGATGACAACGTTGCTATAGGTATGGGCGCGATGCATGTAAGTGATACAGCTAGTAACTGTGTTGCTATTGGTTATAGAGCTTTGTACTCTCAAAACCCAGCTTCTGCTGTTGATATGTTTAACGTAGCAATAGGTCATTCCGCTGGTGGTATGACAACTGGTATTAAAAATACTGCTATTGGTGGTAATGCTGGAAGCACTACAACTGGTAGTAAAGTAGTTTGTATCGGTTACGACGCTCAACCAAGTGCTAATACAACAGATAACGAAATAGTTATTGGTGCTGATGCTAACGGTCTAGGTGCTAACAGTACTATAATAGGTAATGATGCTACAATAAAAGCAGAAATAAAAGGTTTAAGAAGTAAAGTTACTGCAATAACAAGTAATACTACTCTTACAGCTAATGACTCAGGAGAAACTCTTGTGTTTAACGATGCTGATGGTGCTGTAATTACTTTACCAGATTCTGGTGCGGGTGATTTAACAGGTGTTTACTTTAACTTCTTTATAGCAGTTACAATAACATCAAACTCACATAAAATTGTTTGTGCTGATACTACTAATGAAAAATTATTAGGATCTTTACACGCTATAGATGAAGATGGTGATGCGAGTGCTGCAATATGGAATGCACAAGCTAGTGACAACTTTAGCGCTATTACAACAACAGGTGTAACTAAAGGAAAAATTGGCACACATATAACAATAACAAATATGGCTGCAGATGTATGGCACGTAAGAGGTGAATTAGTAGCCTCTGGAACACCTGCTACACCATTTGCAACGTCTTAATATTATGGCAAATAAAAGAGTAAAAGCACCAGCTGGATTTCATTGGATGAAGTCTGGCTCAAGCTTTAAGTTAATGAAACATAAAGGTAAATTTGTAAAACACGCAGGTGCTAGCTTGTTTGCTAATTTTAAAGTGCAAACGCAGCATAAAAAAAAATAAACCCTGCTCGGGTAAGAGCAACAACCAATGTCTAATTTAAAACCAAAACCAAATGACATTTTTTTATCAGACTCAATCGTGGAATAGTCAACCACAAGTAACCGAGGAAACCGTAAAATTTTGGAAGCATGTAGCTGACAAGAAAAACTGGAGAATCACACAATTACCAAACGGTTTTTATCAAACCGAACACCAAGATTTCAAAAATAAAGAAACTTGGATTGATGTAACCCGTAGAGAAACTGTGGACGGAGCAGAGCAAGCTATTGATTCATCGATAGAACACTATGCAAAGAAAATAGAGTTTATCAACGGACCGAAAGTAATTAAAACTTTCAAGTAAATTAAATTAATCAAATTAAATTAAATCAAATGCAAAATCCACAAGTAATTGTGAAGAACTTAAACTTTGGCCAAGATGCTAAAGGTAAGGTATTCGCAGGAATAGACAAACTTACACAAGCTGTTAGCTCCACATTAGGAGCTAGCGGTAAGTGTGTTATCTTAGAAGATTTTATGGGTAGACCCATGATAACTAAAGATGGCGTAACTGTAGCAAGTTCAGTAAACTTACAAGATCCAGTAGAAAATATTGGTGCTACATTAATTAAAGAAGCTTCAAGAAAAACAGTTTCAGAAGCTGGCGACGGTACAACTACAGCAACAGTATTAGCACATGCTTTACTACAACACGCTAAAGATAGTAAAGGTAAAGATAGTTTACGAAATGTAAAGAAAGATATACAGAAATGTTGCGACGATACAGTGAAATACTTAGAAAAAATAACTGTACCTGTTGAAGGTGATATGATAGACCAAGTGGCATCTATATCATCTAACAACGATAAAGAATTAGGATCTATAATAGGTCAAGCATTTAAACAAGTAGGTAAAAACGGTGTTGTTCTTATGGACAATGATAGTAAATCAGAAGAAACTACAGTAAATGTGGTTACTGGTTCGCAAATAAACCAAGGTTATGCAAATCCTAACTTTGTAACAAATGTAGCTAAACAAGATGTAACATTAGATAATCCTCTTGTTTTATTAGTTAGTTCACCTATTACAACTGTTAGAAAAATACAAATAGTATTAGAGTATGCTATTGAAAAAAATAGACCTTTACTTATTATAGGACAATTAGAACAACAACCTATGGCTGCTGTTGTAATGAATAAAATAAAAGGTAATATAAAAATAAACGTAGTTGCTCCTCCAGGTTTTAATTTTTGGAAAAAAGACTTTTTAGATGATATAGCTGCTGTAACAGGCGCTACTCATATAAGCGAAGAATTTGGAGATGATATAGATTTAATTACACCTGACATGCTAGGTGAATGCGAACAAGCTGTGTCAGATAACAAAACTACAGTATTAAAAATAAAAGAAGTATCTGATAAAGTAAAAGATAGAATTAAAAGTATTGAAGATCAATTAAAAGATCTTAAACCTAGTATGAAAACTGAAAAGTTACAAGAAAGACTAGGTATATTATCAGGTAATGTGGCTGTAATATCAGTAGGTGCTAACTCTGACGTAGAGTTGAAAGAAAAGAAAGATAGAGTTGATGATGCAATACATGCTACAAAAGCAGCTATAAAAGAAGGTATAGTACCAGGCGGTGGTGTTGCTTTGTTAAACGCTGCTAATAATTTAAAAAATAAAAGCGAAGGATCTAATATATTTATAAACGCTATAAAACATCCTTATAAAAAAATACTTGAAAACGCAGGTATAGAATATGACGATAGTGTGTATAGCAAAGGTAAAGGTATCAATGTAGTTACAGGTAAAACTGTTAATATGATTAAAGAAGGTATTATTGATCCTCTGCTTGTTACAAAAAGCGCGTTAATAAACGCTGTATCTGTAGCTAAAACTATTATGTCAACTGATTGTGTAATTAGTAATATGAGGGAAGAATAATGAAAGCAGTAGGTATATATTTAGTAGTATTAGAATTAAAAGAAAAAGCCACTAAAACAAAAGGTGGCTTGCTTCTTACAGATAAAATAAAAGAAGATATAAGATACAAAAAAGGTATTGTTAAATCAGTAGGTGAAATGGTTCAAGGTGTAAAAACTGGAAATGAAATATACTACGATAAACATGCTGGTTTTAATGTTGAAGTAGACGAAGACATATTTCTTGTTATAAAACAACAAGACGTAGTTATAGTTTTATGAGAAATTTAGAAGCCAAAGATCTTAGAAGCATAGGTTTGTTAAAGCATTATCGTATAATAAGACGATGGGCATGTAAAACAAACAATATAAAAGATGCTGATCTAGAACTTCTAATTTACTTTGATTGTTTAGAGTTATTTACTAGACAAGATTATTTAAATGGAGTTTACACATATTCTTGGGATAAAAAAAGATGGGAAAGACTACGTAAAGAAGGTTGGATAATATCTTGGAGAAATAAAAATAATACAACACAGAAGTATACAATATATAAAACATCGTTTAAGTGTAGTCAACTAATAAGTAGAATATACAGGATGTTACTTGGTACTGAAGATTTACCTACTAGTGTAAGACGTAATAAAATTATGTCAGGTAATTCTTATTCTGATAAAGTATTAAAAAAAGCAATTAAACTAATAAACAACGATAAAAACAGGTGATTATTAAATAATAAGTTCACCACAAATTAAAAAACAAAAAATGGCATACGGAGATATTCACATAAGTAACGGAGGGCAGTTTCCGATAGACAAAAACCCTATGAGTACTGTAACACACGCTGTTCAAATAAGAAACAGTGGTAGTAGTGTAGATTATAGAAGCGATAGTTTAGACTTAGATAAATTAGTAGGTACTAGAGCTTACAAAGGAGCTGGCGTTTACGTTGGTGTTCAAGGTAATATATTAGTAGATCTTTCTAACAGTCCGGCTGTTATGACAGGTACTACTGTAACTGATACTTCTAACAAACTAGTTGACGCTGGTTTTAGCGGTGGTGATCATGATGTACTAGTAGGTGATAGAGTAGAGAATTTAACAGATGGGTCTTTTGCTTTTGTAAGCGCTATTGATAGTGATACAACTTTAAGTTTAGTAACTGTGCCAGGTGGTAGTTCTGCTAAAGATATATTTTCTGGTACTTCAGGTGCACCTTTAAAATATGCAATATTAAGACCTGTACTTTTTGAACAAGTTGCAGCTGGTTCTTTTTTACCAATAAAAGTAAATAGAATTTATTCTACTCTTACTACTGCTGACGATATAATGGCAATATACTAATGGGTTTTTTTGGAAACACTTTAGCTGTTGAAACTTTTAATCAAGTTACAACTGCTAACACGATATTAGGCGGCTTTTTTTTAACCGCAGACAATGCTCAAATTTTTGCTGACTCTACACTTTTCACAGCAGATCAAACAATAATGTAACAATATAAACAATGGCATTACAAACAATAAACATAGGATCTGCAGCAAATGACAGATCAGGTACTTCATTAAGAGCTGCGTTCGATATATGTAACGACAACTTCGCTGAGTTATATGACGAAAGTAGCGCTTTACCTTATCAAATAGAAGGTACAAATTTTACAGGATCTTTAATTATTGGTCATACTACAACTGGAACTATTTCATCCGCTCATTATAATACAGGCGTAGGTATTGGTGCTTTAGACGCTTTAACATCTGGAGATTACAACGCGGCATTTGGTTATGACGCGGGTACTAATATAACAACAGGTAGCCAAAATATTTTAGTTGGACGTCAAGCTGGTAATTCTTTAACTACAGGTAGTGATAACGTAGCTGTAGGTCATGGCGCATTAAAACAAGAAGATACACATGGTAAAAATGTTGCTATTGGTTACGAATCATTAAAAAATCAAGACGCAGGGGCTGATGCTTATAATGTTGCAGTTGGGGCTAGTGCTGGCGCAGCAGTTACAACAGCAACAAAAAACACAATAATAGGAGGTTTAGCAGGAGACGCAATGACAACTGGTGGTGACAACATTGCTGTAGGTTATAGCGCTTTAAGTTCTCAAACAGTGGCTAATACTAACGTGGCTATCGGAGTTAGTGCTATGGCTACAAATGTAGCTGCAGATAGAAACGTTGCCGTAGGTCACGAAGCTCTTTTAAACATGACATCCGCAAGCACTGCTGATCATTACAACGTAGCGTTAGGTTATAATGCTGGTAGAGAGGTTACTTCAGGCACACAAAATACTTTAATAGGTGGTTTAGCAGGAGATGCATTAACTACAGGTGTTCAAAGTACTTTTATTGGCTATGCTGCCGGTGGTGCTACAACAGACCAAAGTTATAATACAGCTATTGGTGTTGTGGCACTAGCAACAAACGTTAATGGTGCTAGAAACGTAGCTGTTGGCAACGGAGCATTAGCAATAATGAATCCAACAAGTGATACAGATACATATAATGTAGCAATAGGATATGACGCTGGTAATCAAGTTACAACAGGTATAAATAATACAATATTAGGTGGGTTAGCAGGTGACGCGTTAACTACAGGTAGTTATAATATTGCTATAGGATATAACGCTTTA
>VMHT01151830.1_pt1 | contig 11006 bp, 9 predicted proteins | sample 4693611 | NCBI WGS metagenome assembly VMHT01 (sample SAMN12280063, study PRJNA550983) | marine metagenome | isolation source: seawater sampled from same location over 5 years 0.02-0.2 micron viral filtrate | place: USA: collected off the coast of southern California halfway between the port... ... | reverse complement strand
CTGATTCCTTTTCATCTGAGTCCCCCTCCGTTTGGTACTGCGCATCGCACCATTGCGCGTGCACCTGGAAAAACCAAACCACAACCACATTCGACTTGTCACGGATTTGTAGCCCACTAAAAGCTCAAGAAAATACGAGAGCCGCTTTATTTTGAAGGTGTCTCGAAACGCCCGTTTTATACGGTAAAAAAGTTTTTAAGAAGCAATAATTTTTGATTCATATTGGTTCTTTGTATGTAGAATAAAATGAATTCAAAAGACAGATATCGGGTTATCAGTTTTAAAAGGAGGTTTTGTATTTTTATCTATTTTTCGTGAGCTGCGCGCGCAAATGGGCTTTGCTGGAACCGGCTCGATAGCTGGCTTTTTCAGCTGAGACAGGCCGCATACGGGTTTTTGTTTGGGTCGAGATTTCTGTGCGCCGGCCGACGTGAAACGCGCACCCACAGCTGTGCCACGAACACGAAAGTGTCCGCAGAAAGCCGGGGACTGGCTTGTCGGGCGGGTGTTATCGCGCGGCTGGGGTTGCGACTGCTATCGGAGTGGATCCAGCAACGCGCACAACGCGGTACCGGGATCGGGCTCACGCATGAAGGACTCGCCGATCAGGAACGCGCCGAAACCGGCCTCTGCGAGTTGGGTCAGGTCGGCCGGTGTATGAATACCGCTTTCGCTGACCAAAAGCCGATTGGCGGGAATGGTATCGCGGAGGTCGATGCTCGTATCGAGAGTGGTCTCGAAGGTGTGTAGATCGCGGTTGTTGATACCCAGAATCGTGCGCTCTGGGAGTTCGAGCGCGCGTTCGAGTTCTTCGCTGTCGTGCACTTCGGCGAGTACGTCCATGCCCAGTTCGAAGGCGCGATCGGCGAGTTCGGCCATGAGTTCGGTATTCAGGGCGGCGGCAATCAGGAGAATGCAGTCGGCGCCCATGGCACGGGCCTGATCGACCTGGATGGTATCGATCATGAAATCCTTGCGTAGCACGGGCAGGTCGCAGGCCTGGCGGGCCAGGGCAAGAAAGTCGTTATCGCCTTGAAAGAAATCGTGATCGGTCAGTACCGATAGACAGGCCGCGCCGCCTGCGGCATAGCGCTCGGCCAGCCAGGCGACATCGAAATCCTCGCGGATCAGACCTTTGCTGGGTGATGCCTTTTTGATTTCAGCGATCACTGCGCGTGGCGCTTTGGCACGCAGCGCATCGGCGAAGCCGCGCGGCGCGAAGGCGCGTTCGACGGCGGCGTTCAGTTCTGCGGTCGAGGTCTGGGTACGAAACGCGTCGATTTCTTCGCGCTTGCGCACGAGGATGCGGTCGAGGATCGTATCGGTCGTACGTACGCTCATGAGTTCACCATGCCGACGCGGCCGGTCATCGTTTGGGTGAGTTCGGAAAGCGCTGCCATGCGTTCGCCGGCAGCACCGCTGAGCAGCACCTCGCGAGCCTGCGAGACGCCCGCGGCAATATCGGGCGCATGGCCGGCGACATATAGCGCTGCGCCCGCATTGAACGCAACCATGTCGAGCGCGAGCCCGGCCTTGCCGGCAAGCACATCGCGCACGATCTCCAGGCTCTCGGCCGCGGACTTCACCCGTAGGCCGTCCAGCGAACCGCGTTCTAGGCCGACATCTTCCGGGGCGATCTTGTAGGTCGAGATCTTGCCGTCCTTCAATTCGGCGACCCGGCTCGGGGCGTTGATGGAGAGTTCATCGAGCCCGTCCTCGCCGTGCACGATCATCACGTGGCGGCTGCCCAGGCGCTGCAGCACCTCGGCCAACGGTTCACACAGATGGCCGTTGAACACGCCCATGACTTGATTGCGTGCGCCGGCCGGGTTGGTGAGCGGGCCGATGATATTGAAGATGGTGCGTACGCCCAGCTCGCGTCGCGGGCCGACCGCATATTTCATGGCGCCGTGATGGGCCGGCGCGAACATGAAACCCACCCCCAGCCGGCGAATACATTCGGCCACCTGCTCGGGCGATGTGTCGATTGCTACGCCGGCGGCTTCGAGCAGATCCGAACTGCCCGAAGAGCTGGAAACCGAGCGGTTGCCGTGTTTGGCGACATGCCCGCCCGCGGCCGCCACGGCAAATGCCGCGGCCGTGGAAACATTGAAGAGCCCGGCGGCATCGCCGCCCGTGCCGCAGGTATCCACGAGTTGATCGGCCAGTGCCGGGTCCACGGGCACATCGGTGGCCAGTTCGCGCATGACGGTCGTGGCGGCTGCAATCTCCGGCACCGTTTCGCCTTTCATGCGCATGGCGATCAGAAAACCGCCGATCTGAGCTGCGGTCGCTTGACCGGTCATGATCGCGGTCATCGCCTGATGCATGCGTTCGGCCGAGAGATCGCGCCCGGCGACGATATGGTTCATCAACTCCTTGTCGATCACTGGGCTTCTCCCGTGGCGGGCTGGCCTTCGCCGCAGCGTTTGAGAAAGGTGCGCAGCATTTCATGGCCGTGTTCGGACAGGATCGATTCCGGATGAAACTGCACGCCTTCCGCGCCCGTCGGCGTATGAATCAGGCCCATGATTTCGTCCATTTCGCCGTCTTCGGTCTCGGTCCAGGCCGTGATCTCGAAATCGGCCGGCAGGCCGTCGCGGGCGACGATGAGCGAGTGATAGCGTGTGGCGGTAAGCGGATCGTCGAGATTCTCGAATACGCCACGCCCGGTATGCCGAATCACCGATGTCTTGCCGTGCATGACCTGGCGTGCGCGGATCACCTTGCCGCCGTAGGCTTGGCCCAGCGCCTGATGCCCCAGGCATACGCCGAAGATCGGCAGCCGATGGGCCAGACGCTGGATCAGCTCGACCGATACGCCCGCTTCATCCGGCGTGCACGGGCCGGGCGAGACGACGATGCCGGCCGGCTTGAGTTCTTCGATATCTTCGACCGTGACCTGATCGTTACGCACCACGTGGACTTCGGCCTCAAGCTCGCCGAGGTACTGCACCAGGTTGTAGGTAAACGAATCGTAGTTGTCGAGCATGAGAATCATGCGTCACCCCCGTTGCGCGGTGTGCTGGCCTGCGCGCGTGTACTGAGCCCGCGCTCGGCGATGGCCGCGGCTTTCATTACTGCCTTGGCCTTGTTCATGGTTTCTTCCCACTCGGCGGTCGGCTGTGAATCGGCCACGATGCCGCCGCCGGCCTGGACATGAATCTCGCCGTCCTTGAGTACGGCCGTACGAATGGCGATCGCGAGGTCCATGCTGCCATTGCCGGCCAGATAGCCCACCGCGCCGCCATAGACGCCGCGTTTGACCGGCTCGATTTCGTCGATGATTTCCATCGCCCGGATCTTGGGTGCGCCGGAGAGCGTGCCGGCCGGGAAGGCGGCACGCAGTGCATCCATCGGGGTGAGGTCGTCGCGCAGCTTGCCGGTGACGTTCGACACGATATGCATGACATGCGAGTAGCGCTCTATGGCCATACGTTCGGTCAGCTTCACGCTACCCGGCTGCGATACGCGGCCGACGTCGTTCCGCCCGAGGTCGATGAGCATCAGATGCTCGGCGATCTCTTTCGGGTCTTCGAGCAGATCTTCGGCCAGGGCTTCGTCTTCGCTCGCGGTGGCGCCGCGCTTGCGCGTGCCGGCGATCGGACGCACGGTGACTTCGCCGTCCATGGCGCGCACCAGAATCTCCGGCGAGGCGCCGACCACGTGATGGTCGCCGAAGTTGAAGTAATACATGTACGGCGAGGGGTTCAGGCTGCGCAGCGCCCGGTACAACGACATCGGCTCGGCGTTGAACGGCGCCGAGAGACGCTGGCTCGGCACCACCTGCATCACGTCGCCGGCCTGGGTGTAGTCGCGAATACGACGCACCGCGTCTTCATAACCGGTCTGGGTCAGACCGGACACGAAGCGGCTGTCGTCGAGCAACTCGGACGGGGCCTCGTCGGCGTTTGCTCGCGTCGTGCTGGTGGTCAACGGCTGTTCGAGACGATCGAGCAGCGCGTCGAGCCGGCGGGCTACGCGCTCACGATCGGCCTCGTCGCCGTCTACGTAATGCGCAACGCAATAGAGCTTGCCCGACAGGTTGTCGAAGATGACCAGCTCTTCGGCGATCAGCAGCAGAATATCCGGCAACTCGAGCGGATCGTCCTTGTCGGCACCGCCGGCGGCCAGGCGCGGCTCGATATAGCGAATCGTGTCGTAGCCAAAATAGCCGACCAGCCCGCCGGTCAGGCGCGGTAGCTCCGGTAGGCGCGGCAATGGGCGCGCATCGTTGAAGGCCTGAATCCAGGCTAGCGGATCGTCGGTCTCGATCTGTTCGAGAACCGCGTCATCGCGTTCGTGCACCAGCGTGTGGCCACGTACGCGAATACGCTCGGCACAGGGCAGGCCGATAATCGAATACCGGCCCCAGCGCTCGCCGCCCTGGACCGATTCGAGCAGAAACGAGTAGGGCGCGTCGGCCAGTTTGAGATAGGTCGACAGCGGCGTGTCGAGATCGGCCAATGCCTCGACTACCAGCGGCACGCGCGGATGTTGAAGCGAATGGGTGGATTCGCGGTGGGAAGCAGACGAATTGTTCATGAAGTCACTCGATCGAAAATCGCAAGAAGTGCGCGCTCGGCCAGCCGTAAGAGCAGGGTAATACGCGCGAGACAATGTCCAGGCTATTCAGCCTCGCCAGTCGTCTTCTCGCCATCGCCAAGCCGCATCAAAAGCGCGGTTGGCGGTGTTTTTGAATCGATTCGGTGTCATGTCGGTCGTCATTCGTCGCAGGCGCGTCGCGCGCCACGGTAAGTCAATGCTGACTTATCTGATCCGCCTTGCCAAGTCACACCTGCGGACTTACCCGCCGGCCCGGTGATCGGGTTTTCCGGTCGGCCGCTGTATAGAGCTGCTACGCCTTATAGGAGAGCCGGCGACACGGCACCAGTGTTTCCCATTCTGCCTCGGGTAGCGCTGACAAGGTTAATAGGCTGACACCTCGTGCGTCGTTGTTTTGCCGCCACAGATGTTGATGCATCGAAATCGCGCTCGAGGCTACTGATCGTGCAGCGTATTTTGCGCTACGACCGAAGAATGACGTGCGGACATAATGAATTCGGAAAATATTTCTTTCGATATCGCCGGTGCCAAATCAAGGAACCACGCGGTTTGCGCCGGATGGCGGTCGCTACAGGTCTGAAAATAATTGTTTTTATAGATATCGTAGTGATAGGTTTTGCAACCATCGGCTTCTACGCTTATCGGCGGATAACTGGCGCGCAATCAGTAAGTTGTGCGTCGGTCGCGCGATGGCGTGTCGTCGTGGGGGATACAGGCAGCGAGGCGTGGGGCCGTGTGCTCATACCAAAAGGAGGAAATTCCTATGCCTGTTGTCCAGTATCGCCCGACCGCCTGGGCTATTGCCCTGTGTTTTGTTCTCGCTGCCGGTACGCTGCCGTGTCGTGCTGCCCGCGCGAATGACGAAGAAGCGGCGGCTGTACCCGGGGCGCGCGATGATGCCGATACGTCGCACCGTGGTTTCTACGACCGTTTCGTTAAGGACAAGCTCTATATAAAGCCCGGCGTGTCGTATCTTGATTTCAGTCAGCTCGAAAGTTCGGAGCTGGATTTGTCCGGCGTCGAGTTTCCGGCCTCGCTGGCGGTGGGCAAAGGCCGTATTGCCGGCGCCACCGCAACAATAGCCAATCAGTCGATCGCGACGATCGGGGTCGGCTACAACATCCCGGGGACCGGCCGTCATCTGTCCTTCGAAACCATCATCGGCAAGCCGATCGATATCGATTTCATCGCGCAGCCGGGCACGTTACGGGATCAGTCGCTCGCGCCCACGGCGGATCTGGGCAATTTGGTCACCGGCGATAGCGTGCTTGAACAGGCGCTCGGTCAGACCCTCAGCGATCTGGGTTCCGCGGTTAATTCGGCTACTGGGCTGCTGGATACCGGCATCCCGCCGCTCGGTCGCGAACTGGGCACTGTGAAGAGTCTGCCGATCATGATGACGCTGACCTACCACCCCTTTCCGGATGCATTCGTACGGCCCTATCTGGGCGGCGGCGGCATCTATCTTTACAACTACGATGCCGAGATCAGCAACGATGTGCTCACCGAGGTGAGCGATCCCGGTTTCGATGTATCGTCAACGCCGGGCTATATTCTGCAGGCCGGCGTGGATATCGGCTCGCCGCAGGGTGGTTTTTTCGGCTTTGCGGACGCGCGCTATATCGGTGGCGCGACCGTGAAAGGCAGTCTGTCGGATGTGAACGTCCGGCTCAACAATCAGGCCCTGGCCAATACGCTCGGTCTGCTGGGTTACGGCGAAGACATCGCAGTCGGCGACGCCGACATCGAACTCGAGATCAACGCCATGATTTACAGCGTGGGTGTCGGCTACCGCTTCTGACGTGGAGACCCACGCCAAAGCGTTTGTTCACCGGCCCGCCGGTTGTCGTTCTCCTTCGCTCGCTCAGGCGAGTTCGGCACGCATGTCGGCAATGACTTTCGCATAGTCGGGTTGGCCGAAGATCGCCGAGCCGGCGACGAACGTATCGGCGCCGGCATCGGCCACACGCTTGATGTTGTCGGTCTTGATGCCGCCGTCGACCTCCAGCCGGATATCGCGGCCCGAGGCATCAATGATCTCGCGGGCCTCGGCGATCTTGCCAATGGCTTCTTCAATGAATTTCTGGCCGCCGAAGCCGGGGTTCACCGACATGATCAGCACGATATCGACCTTGTCGAGCACGTATTTCAGCCATTCCAGCGGCGTGGCGGGATTGAATACGAGCCCGGTCTTGCAGCCGGCATCGCGGGCCAGTTGCAGGCTGCGGTCGACATGTTCGCTGGCTTCCGGATGAAAGGTGATCGACGTCGCGCCGGCTTCCGCAAACGCGCTGATCATCGCATCCACCGGCTTGACCATCAGATGCACGTCGATCGGCACGTTCGGATGCCGGGCCTTGAGGCGCTTGGCCAGCGCCGCGCCGACCGGCGGGCCGAAGGTCAGGTTCGGCACGTAGTGGTTATCCATCACATCGAAATGAATCCAGTCGGCGCCAGCGTCGATGACCGCTTCGCATTCGTCGCCCAGTGCGGCGAGGTCGGCAGCGAGAATCGAGGGCGCGATGAGCGGCGCGTATTTGGATCGGGACATGATTCAAAACCGTGGATCGGACAGCGGCGCTAGTTTACGCTTTGCGGATTGTCTATGTCAGTCGAGCTTGAATGAGCGTTCTTATCGCGTTGCATGCGCTTGCCGCCGTTATCTGGGTGGGCGGGCTATTCTTTCTGGTGGGTATTCTGCGCCCGGCCGCTTCGTCCGTGCCGCTGGCCGAACGGCTGCCGCTGCTATCCACCGCGATGGGGCGCTTCTTCCTCTGGGTATGGATTGCGATCATCGTGCTGCTGGTCACCGGTAACACCATGATTTTCATGCTCGGCGGCATGGCCGGTGTGCCGCTGTATATCCATCTCATGCAGGCGCTGGGCTGGGTGATGTTTCTGTTGTTCGGGCATATGTTCTTCTCGCCCTGGCGGCGCGTGCGCGTGGCGCTGTCGGCGGGTGCCCTGGCCGATGCCCTCCGGGCGATGAACCAGCTGCGATTCTTTGCGGCCATCAATCTCGCCATCGGCCTGTTGGTTGTCGTCATCGCCACAGGCGGGCGCTACTGGGTGGGTTGATAACAGCGCACCGGGCGCGCGCTGATAGAATTGCGCCGGTCATCCATTCAACGCCGCCGCTGCGCCTGCGCCATGCCCGACACACTATTCGAATCCGATCTGCACAGCGTGCCGCTGCTCATGCGTGGCAAGGTGCGCGATGTCTATGCGGTGGGTGATGACCATCTGCTGATCGTAGCCACCGATCGCCTGTCGGCGTTCGACGTGATCCTGCCCGATCCGATTCCGGGCAAGGGCGTGGTGCTCACGGCTGTCTCCAATTTCTGGTTCGATCGGTTTGCTGGTCAGATCGCCGATCATCGAGCTGACATACCGCTGACCGATGTGCTCACCGGTGAAGAGATAGAACAGGTCGCGTCGCGGGCGATGCTGGTCAAGCGTCTCGATGCGTTGCCGGTGGAAGCGGTCGCACGCGGTTATATCATCGGTTCCGGCTGGAAGGACTATCAGGCCACCGGCACGGTGTCGGGTATCGAACTGCCGGCGGGGCTGAAACAGGCACAGCAGTTGCCCGAACCGATATTCACGCCGTCGACGAAAGCCGAAGCCGGTGAACACGACGAGGCCATCGATTTCGATGCGGTCGTGGATCTGATCGGCGCCGAGCGTGCCGCCGAGGTACGCGATGCCACCTTGTCGATCTACAAGGACGCGGCTGCCTATGCACGCGAGCGCGGCATCATCATTGCCGATACCAAGTTCGAGTTCGGCGTGGATGCCGCCGGCCAACTGGTGCTCATCGACGAAGTCCTCACGCCGGATTCGTCGCGGTTCTGGCCGGTGTCCGAGTACGAAACGGGCATGAGCCCGCCGAGCTTCGACAAGCAGTACGTGCGCGATTATCTGGAAACGCTGGACTGGGACAAGACCGCGCCTGGCCCGCGCCTGCCGCAACAGGTGATCGACAACACCGCGGCCAAGTATCGCGAAGCACAGCAATTGCTTACCGGCGCGTAGGCGACCCGCCTGCCGGTCATGGGCCGGCCCCGCCGTGCGGCGGGGCCGACCTGAAATTCTAGACGCCCGTTTCGTAGTCCTGCGGGTCGAGAATCGGGACCTGGACGCTGCCGTTGATCGTGCTGGCCGGTACCAGCAGATCGCGCGAGAAGCTCACCGGATATTGCGGGTGAAACCCGTATATCAGCAGGCCCAGTTCGTCGCCTTCCGACAGGCGCTCGGCAATGCCGGTCATATCCAGATCGTGACTGCCGAAACCGCGCAGCGGCGTGAGCTGATCGTCGATGAGATCCCAGCGCGCCGTGCCCGCCGCGCGTTTGCCCAGCGCAAGGAAATAGATTGGATCACAGCCGAGCGCGAGTGCATCGATGGCACAGTCACCGGGTTGATCCTGAGCCAGGATGCCGCCGAGCAAATCGACGACCGGGGCGATGATCTGATCGACCGTGATCGCGATATGCGGAATGCCGGCGACCACACCGCCACCGACCGGCGCGGTATAGAGCGACTGGGTCTGTAGCAACGGCTCGCGCGTGGCGCTGCCGAGCACACTGCCGAGTATGCCGAGCGTGCCGGACAGGGCCGGCGTGTCCATTGCGATATCGAACGATTCGCCGCCCCGGGGAATGGTGTCGGTGGCAATCGCATCGCCTTCGGCAAGGCCCAGGCAGAGTTTGTCGCCGATGCCGATTGCGGCGTCGAGCGCGCCCTTGTCGGCCTGCAGTTTTTCCTGGAACCAGGCGAAGGTCACGTCGTAGAGATCGAGGCTGCCACAGGTCTGGCTGCCACCGGCATCCTGGAATGCGGGCAGGGTGAGTGCGGCATAGAACGGGTCGAGCGGGTCTTCGAGGCCGGCCGTGCCCAGGCTCGCAGGCAGAATATGGCCGGTCTGATGGGTGAGCAGTCGCACATCGCCGCCAAGCGCTTTTAGGCAGTCGTAGCTGTTGGCGGCATCGTTGAAGTTGAACAACGTGTCGCGAAAACCTTGGGTGATCAGGGCGTCGATCTTGTGCAAGCCGCCGGGTGCGACCTCAAGTGGGTCCGGCACGCCGATGGTGAATCCGTCCTGCGAACCCGCGGGCTCGTTCTCGCAGAAAAAGCGCAGGCTGTGATAGCGGAACAGGTTCAGTGCCGCGTCGGGAATACGATTGGTGAGCGCTCCGCGCACGGCGGCTTCGTAGATGACCGGGTCTTCGCGCAGGCCCTCGGCGCGCTGCACCTGTTCGAGCACGTCGTCCACGATGACGCGCGGGTCGCCCGTGGTCGCCAGACCGAGTATCGGCACTTCGCCTGCGGCGACCAGCGCCAGCACCCAGCCGCTCTTGATCACTTCGTTCGGATCGAGCGCGTAGGTGAGGTCGTAGGGCGCGATATCGGGTGCGATCACGCGCAGGCGTTCCTCGGGATCAGCGCCGGCGAGCAGCCATTGGTACATGCCGCCGTAAGAGCCGCCATAGCTGCCGACCTTCATCTTGCCGTTCGCGCGTCGGGCCAGGCCTTCGAGGTTCTCGGCCCAGTCGAGCACGCCGACCAGACCCTGACCCTCGAAATCGGGCGACATCACGCGCACGGTGTTCGAGGATTCGCCGAACCCCCGCTGATCGATCGAGATCAGGTAGTAGCCCGCGTCACGCAGGCGTTGCTGGAATGCATCCGGTGTCTTGCTGCGGCTGCCGCCATATCCATGGCCGTGCAGTATCAGCGGATAGCTCTCGCCGGCCACTAGCTCGGCCGGCTCCATCACGGTCAGCACGATATCGTCGGTGCCGCCGTCGTTGGTAGCGATGGTCAGCGTCTCGTCGTAGACGCGGCCGGCGCGGCTTTCGGCGACCGGTACCGTTGGGGCGCTGGTGTCGTCGCCGTTATCTTCTCCACTACCGTCGTTGTTCGGTGTTTCACTGTCGCCGCTGTTGGCGCCGGTGCTGTCGGCGCTGGCCAAAACGACGTTGCCGTCGTCTTTGCAGCCGGCCAGTATCAATACGCTGCAGCACAGCACAATCGATAGCGCGTGCTTCAATCCGTTCGCACCCATGATGTCTCCCTCGCTTGTATGAGCGCTAGACGCTCTTTTGTTCTAATCGTGCCAGTTAGCCAGCCGCGCCGGTGGGCTCGCTGGCGGTCGCTAATCTGAAAATCGATCTTTACGGCAAGGCGAGGGTGCGTGCAAGCAAGCCGCGACTCGGCGCATCGCGCGAACGCCAACGCGCGTCGGTGATGCTTGAAAGCAAACGATAATCCGGAGAATAACTGCGGCGCTATCCGAACGACCGCGTTGCAGGCACGGCGTCTACCGCCTCTGAATGGCCCGTTGCGCGCTAAATTGTCTTATGCGTGGGGTGTCTGAGTGCGCGCTCGAACGATGACGCGTACGCAGGAAGCGCTTAGGCAGCGTCCGCCGTGCGCGT
>VMHT01035445.1_pt1 | contig 11006 bp, 15 predicted proteins | sample 4693611 | NCBI WGS metagenome assembly VMHT01 (sample SAMN12280063, study PRJNA550983) | marine metagenome | isolation source: seawater sampled from same location over 5 years 0.02-0.2 micron viral filtrate | place: USA: collected off the coast of southern California halfway between the port... ... | reverse complement strand
GAATATCCTTAAGTATTACAGGCTCACAAGAAAGTGGGCTTGTAAGACTTACGGGATTTTAGACGCAGACTTAGAACTTTTATTTTATTTAGATTGTGAAGGAAGATTCACACGAAAAGATTTTATGGACGGAGTATATACATTTTCTTGGGACAAAGCCAGGTGGGACAGGCTTAGGCAAGATGGCTGGATAGATACTTGGAGGCATAGAAATCGTACTACTATAAAGTATAGTGTGTACAAAACATCTTACCGATGTAAGCAATTAATAAATAGAATATACCGAATACTATTAGGCGAGGAGGACATGCCTACCTCAGAACGTAGCATATTCTATAATAACAAATCATATACAGATAAGGTTTATAATAAAGCTATAGATAATATGATTAAAGATAAAGATAGATAATGCCAGGATCACCAATGCAAAACAGTATGTTTAAAGAATCTACGGGTTACATTCAAAAAGGTAACCCTTTTGCTGTTTCTAGCTGTGGTAGACGCAGGGCATATATGATGGCTGATAGTCCAGTTGAATTAAACGATGATTCTCCATTAGAAAAAAGAAGAAAAAGAAGAAGAAAACCTGATGTAAGAAAAACTACTAAAGGTAAAAATAGAAATTTTAGAACAACTAAAGAAGGCGCTGGCATGACATCTAAAGGTGTTAAAGCCTATAGACGTAAAAATCCAGGTAGTAAACTTAAAACAGCTGTAACAGGTAAAGTAAAGCCTGGTAGTAAAGCTGCTAAACGTAGAAAGTCATTTTGCGCAAGATCAAAAGGTTGGACAGGAGAACGTGGTAGAGCAGCGCGTAGACGTTGGAAATGTTAACAAATAAATAAATAGTTATGGGATTTGATTTTAAATCAAAAAAAGCTAAAAACAAAAGAAATTTTAATAAAGCAATGGATCTTAATGTAGATAGATATGGACCGTCTGCAACGCAAGATAATTTTTCATTTACAAAATCACCTATGTTAAAAAAGCTTAGCGCCGGATGTAAAGCAGCTGCTAGAAGAAAATTTAAAGTATATCCTAGTGCTTACGCCAATATGTGGGCTTCAAAGCAACAGAAAAAGGGTAAGTGCTAATGGCCTTTAAAATGGTTTCACCCTTAAAACGTAAGGTAAAAAAAGTTAAAGCTAAAGGTGGTGGTACTAAAAAAGTATGCTTACCTAAAGCTAAGATAGACCGAATGAGTAAATCAGAAAGAGATAAAGTTATTAGAGCTAAAAGAGCAGCAGGTAAAGCTGGTAAGTATAAAAGATCTAGCAAAAGTAATGTAAAAGGTACTAGTAGCGGAGGAAGTTTAAAAACTTGGGTTAAACAAGACTGGAGGCAAGTAGGTAATCCGTCTAAAAAATGTGGAGAAAAATGAAAACAAAAATAGCGCCATTTAAATTAAGAAAAGTAAATTCACCTATGAAATGCTGGACAAAAGCTGGTTATAGAAGAAAACCTGGTACTGTTGCTGGAACTAAGGGTAGTTGTTATAAGCCTGGTAAAAAATAATGGGATTTAAATTAGGTAGTGCTAAAACTTTACAAGCTTCTCAAGGAGAGCTTAAATCTAAACTTTCTTTTAATAGACAAGAAACTCAAGTTCCTGGAACAGATATTATAAGAAAAAATTTAGCAACTGGTGTTTTAGGTGAGGCGAATATGGACGGTAGTATATATATTAGTAATCAAATACAACCTGGTAGTAAAGAAGAAATGCAAGTATTGCTTCATGAAATGAGACATTCTACAGATATGAAAACAGGTAAACTTGCTTATAACGACGACGCTGTAGAATACAATGGAATAACATACCCAAGAGAAACTAGAAACGGTAAAGACATGATTAAAGTTGATGGTAAATGGACTGAAGCCGGTGGAGATTTTCCTTGGGAAAACGATGCAAATATATGATATTAACTACTATAGATGGAATACCTTTATATTCTACAATGCAAGAAGCTTTAGCTTGGGCTTCCTCAAGAGGAGTGCTAGGTTATCACACTCATGTTTTTCAAGGACAAACTGGTTATATGGGAGGATCTAGTCACGGTAGTGTTACATTAATACAAACACCTGTAACTACTACTAGAGATACTGGTTCTTCAAACTCATCTTATTAAAATAAAAATATGATAAACAAAATATTATCTGCTGGAGCAGCAAATCTTGTAAAAAGTGTTGGTGGAGTTTTAGATAACTTAACCACAACAAAAGAAGAAAAGCTAAATGCAGAAAGAAAAATAAACGATATGATAATGGGTTACGAAGCTGAAATGCAAAAGCAAGTAACAGAGAGATGGAAAACAGATATGAACTCAGACTCATGGTTAAGTAAAAATATAAGACCATTAGTTTTAGTATTTTTAGTTGTAGCAACAATACTGTTGATATTCATCGACGCTGGTGTTATAAGCTTTAAAGTACAAGACAAATGGACAGACTTATTACAATTAGTATTAATAACAGTGATTGGTGCTTATTTTGGCGGTAGATCACTAGAAAAAGTAAAAAAATAAAAATATGGCATATAATTTAAACGGAGAAGGAGGCCTAGGAGGTTTAGGTAGTTCTTTTTCAAAAGCAGATTCAGGCGTAATAGTACCACCAACAGGTATGGTTATATGTGCTATTCAGTTTTTAGGAGCTGATGGTGTGCTTGATTCATTAAAACCAGAGGTTGTTTCTATAGGTAAATCACATGAGTGCTTTAGTACACAATTTGCGGCTCACAACAAAACATCAGGTAATGCAACTACGGAAGAAGGTGAAGGTGGTCAAGCTATAACAGCTGACACAACTAAGTTTCCTCAAGGTATTACTATATTTGGTAGATGGGCTTCAGCTTCTTTAGCCGCAGATGCTTCACCTGCTAGTGGTGGTATGATCTGTTATTTTAGTTACTAATGCCTAGATTAGGGTTAGGTGTAAGTTTAGGAAAAGTAACAACACAGGCGGCTGCCGTGCTTGTTGTTAACGATTTTGCTTGGAAGTCTTTCAAGTCTGGAGAACTGACTTTTCCTTTTACTGGTATTTTAACTCAAGATATAAAGTACAGTAATGTTTTTACAAACACAGATAACTGGCAACAAATAACCGGAGATGGTCAATCTAACTTAACTATTGGGGCTGATACTACTATAGAAGACCCTTTTAATGGTACTAGTTCTTTTAAAATAACATATGATAGAAGTGGATATTCTCTTTTAAGACAAAATGTTGGCACAGCAACCTCATCTACTTTTTCTATATACGTAAAGAAAATAGATCACAGGTATATTGGATTAAGAAATTGCGATAGTTCAGCTCATAGTGTTTTTGATTTTGATACAGAAACTTTTGTTAGAACTCAAACAGGTCACGTTTTAACTTTCGAAAAAATAGGGTTAACAGGTTGGTATAGACTTTTTGATTACCACGAGGCAGGTGCTAGTCAGGGTAGTGCATTTCAAGGTATTGCTATAACAGATCCAAATGGTAATGAAAATAATCCAAGTGGTATGCCTGTTAGTGGAACTGTATCTGTGCATGTGTTTGGTGCAAATTCTACTGTTGGTCCTGAAGCTATGGCTTATTTAGATAGACCAGATGCTACGGCTGTTAGTAGAACTTTTAACCTTGATGATATTGATAACAAAGTTTGGGAAGCTAGTGGTATTATTGATGTTAATGGAGACGATGTAATTGAAGAAACCACGTACACGCCTGTAGAACAATCATTAATTTCAAGTGAAGGATTTTGGCAGACTGTTGGTGAAGACGCTTTAAACAAAGACACTAGTGCAGATATTATGGGTCCTGGAATTGTTACTAATGGTTCGTTTAACGATGGTCTTAGTAGTTGGTCTGGTACTGCAAGTTCAGAGTTATCAAGTGTAGTAGCTAAAGGTAAAAAAGCTTTTTTCACTGTTGGAAGCGGTGTTTTTGTAAAACTTGAGCAAGCCGCTAGTTATAACGATGGTAAGTGGTATAAATTAACAGCTACAGTAAATGGTACTGCTGGTAAAATAATGAGGTTTCAAGATAATAGTTCAGACACAGGTGGTTTAACAGTTTCAAGTACACGTGTAACTATGACAGGTGAAGATCAAGAAGTTGAATTTTTTTGGCTAGCTAATTCTAATTCAAATGCAATTGTAATATCTAGAGATACTAGTAGTGGAGATGATTATAATTTTACTGTTGATGGTGTTGAAATAGTAAGGGCAAACCCTAATTATCTTATTGGAGTTGGTTGGGCACCTAACGGAAGTTTATTTACATGCAGCTCTGGTAATGCTACCTTAGAAACAATTGGAGTAAGTATTGTTGCTGGCTTATTATATACGGTTACAGCAACAGTAGCTAGAACAAGTGGTACATTAAACGTTGACCTTGGGAATGCTAACACACAAACATCAACTTCGTCAGGTGAATTATCTTTTAGTTTCACAGCTGTTAATACAAATCAATTAAGATTTTATGGTGGTTCTTTTAGAGGAACTATCGATAATATACAAATAAAAGAAAGAAGTAAAGACATAACTCCGGTAAGCGGAATTTAAAATAATAAAAAACAAAATAAAATATGGCAACACCAATTTTAGTCCCAAGAGCGGACAGTGAAGGAGGTTTAGGATCAGCAACTAAATACTGGGCATCAGCCTATATAGATACTATAACAACAACTGGTAACGTTGATATTAATGGAAATTTAACAGTTGAAGACAAAATAGAACTAACAGATGGTGGCACGACAGTAAGAGGTAAGTTGATGTTAAACGCTTCAGATACAGACAATGTAGAGTTAAGAGCTGAATCACTTGGCTCTACAATGAAGTTCTTTACAGTTGGTACCGAAGCGCTTGAGTTAGATGCTTCTCAAAATGCAACTTTTGCAGGGACAATAAACGGCATACCTTTTTCCACTGACGCTACAAACAAGTCAATGTATACGACAACGACTCCAAGCGCCAATAACGCTGTTCAAAACACTGCTTATGGTTTTTCAGCAATGGAAGATATTACAACTGGAGATTACAACACAGCAATGGGTTATAATTCTTCTGCAAATTTTACCACAGGTGCTCAGAACGTGTCTATAGGTGCTTACGCTCTAGGACTTGCTGTAACTGCAGCTTCAAACGTAGCTGTTGGTTATAGCGCTATGGGAAATGCTGATGGTGCAGAGGCGAAAAACGTTGCTATAGGTCACAGTGCTTTAGCTGGTATTAATAATAGTACAGATAATTTCAACGTAGCTGTTGGTTTCGAAGCTGGTAAAGTAGTCTCAACAGGTGTTCAAAATACAATAATTGGTGCAAACGCTGGAGATGCAATAACTACTGCATCTGGAAACGTAGCTATAGGATTTGAGGCTTTAAAATCTGAAGACGCGCAGGGTTACAATGTTGGAGTTGGATTTAGAGCTTTAAAAAATCAAAATGCTGATGCTATTACTTATAATGTAGGTATAGGTTATGCTGCTGCAGAAGGCGGTACATCAGGTCGTTATAATGTAGCGGTAGGTGGTTCAGCTTTATATACAAATATAGATGGTGATAACAACACGGCTATAGGTTATCAAGCTTTAAAAACTTTTGAAGCAGATGCAGATGGTCTTGGAAGTAATACAGCTATAGGTAGTGAATCGCAAAAATTGGCAACAACTGGTCAGTTTAATACCTCGGTTGGTAGTTTATCTTTAGGAGGAAACACTTTGAGTGGAGATTACAACATAAGTGTTGGTTATAGAGCTGGATTTAATATATCTGCTGGAGAAAGAAATGTTGCTGTAGGTCATGATGCACTTAGATCAGAAGATGGAAGTAGTGGTAATATTGCAATAGGTTATAGTGCTTTGCTTACGCAAAATGCAACTGATGCTAATGCTAGAAACGTAGCTATAGGTGATGAAGCAGGTTTTGCATTAACAACTGGTATAGCCAACGTGTTTGTAGGTGGTTTGGCAGGAGATGCCTTAACAACAGGCTCTGATAACGTAGCGGTTGGTATGCATTCTTTAAGTACCGCAAACGCTGGTAGCAAAAATGTTGCTATAGGTAGAGCCGCATTAAACGCACAAAACGCTGGTAGTGCCGGTCAAGACATGTATAACACCGCTGTAGGTTATTATGCTGGAGTAAATGTTACATCAGGAGTAAATAATACTGTTGTAGGTGGTTTAGCCGGTGATGCTATAACAACAGGAGAGGCTAATGTTGCTTTAGGTAAAGATGCTTTAGGCGCTACAACTGTTGGTCATAGTAATATAGCTTTAGGTAAAGATGCTTTAGCAAGTAATGTTCTTGGTTCAGGTTCAATAGCTATTGGAACTTTAGCTCTTCAAGATCAAGTTCCTGCAAGTGCTAGCAACGCATACAACATTGCTATTGGTCATCATGCTGCTAAAGAGGTAACAACAGGAGCGCAAAACATTGTAATGGGAGCTTTAGCGGCAGCAAGTCTAAATAGTGGTGGTGGTAATATTGCTTTAGGATATGATGCTTTAGGTGACGAAACAACTGGTTCTCAAAATATTGCTATAGGTACTGCGGCTATGTCTAGCTCTCAATTATCACAGCATAATATTGCAATAGGACAACAAGCATTACAAAATGTAACGCTAAGTAGTCTTAATAACTCTTACAATGTAGGTATTGGATATAACGCTGGTAACGACGTTACTTCAGGACAGAAAAACATTTTAATAGGTGGTTTAGCTGGTTCATTAATGACTACAGCATCAGATAACATAGGTATAGGTTACAATGCTTTAGGTGGTGGAAGTTCTACTGCAATAACTGGTAGTGGTAACATAGCTGTTGGAAGAGACGCTGGTAGCAATATGTCATCAGGTAATAATAACACAGCTATAGGTTATCAAAGTGGTTTAGCATTAACAACAGGTACTAAAAATACTTTAATAGGAGGTAACGCTGGTGACGCAATTAACACGGGTGAGTACAACGTTGCAGTTGGGTATGGAGCTTTGTCTACAGAAGATCAATTTGGATATAACGTTGCTGTTGGAGCTTTTTCTTTATTAGTTCAAAACGCTGCAGACAATGCTTTCAATACAGCGGTAGGTTACAATACCGGAGGTAGTATAACAACAGGTGTTAGAAATACTATAATGGGAGGTTCAGCTGGAGATGCTTTGACTACAGGAGGAAACAATATAGCTATAGGTTATTCAGCTTTAGGTACGGAAACTACTGGTAGTAGAAGTGTTGCTGTAGGTTATGATGCTTTAAAAGATCAAAGCTATAACGGCCTTGCTTACAATGTAGCTGTAGGTTTTGAAGCTGGAGCAAATGTAACAACAGGTACTACTAATACGTTAATAGGTAGTTTAGCCGGTGATGATATAACTGAAGGTACTAGAAACGTATCAGTAGGTTACCTTTCTTTAAGTGCTGAAACCACCGGTTATAGAAACGTAGCTGTAGGTGCTGAAGCTTTACTAACTCAGAACTCTGGTGCTAATTACAATACAGCTGTTGGAGATAGCGCTGGTGAAGCTTTAACAACAGGTAGTAACAATGTTTTTGTTGGTGGTTTATCTGGTGATCAATTAACAACTGGTATTGATAATGTTGCTGTTGGTTATTCTGCATTAAGCTCTGCAAATGCTGGTAACAGAAGTGTTGCTGTAGGTAGACAAGCTTTAGAAGCTCAAAATGCTGGCTCTGCAGGTCAGAACATGTATAATGTTGCTGTAGGTCACCAGGCTGGTGTTGACGTCACTACGGGGACTGGTAACACGTTGACAGGTACTTTCGCTGGTACTAATTTAACTACAGGTGCTAGTAATTTAGCTTTAGGGCAAAATGCTTTAGGAACAGAAGATACTGGCTCAAGAACTACTGCTGTTGGATTTGAAGCTTTAAAAGTTCAAAATACAACACTAGCATCAAACAAACCATACAATGTCGCTTTAGGTTATCAAGCTGGTTTATCGGTGACGACAGGAGGTTTTAACACGTTGTTAGGTGCTAGAGCTGGAGATGCAATAACAACAGGAAACAATAACACGGTTGTAGGTTATCAAGCTTTATCAATTAATATAGATGGTGATAGTAACATTGCTATAGGTAATTACGCTTTACAAGATTTTGAAGCAGACACCACTGGTCATGGTAATAATGTAGCTGTAGGTTACACTGCGATGATGGAGTGTTCTACTGGTACTGAGAACGTTGCTGTTGGTGGTGAAGCTATGGGTGTTGGTATTACAACGGGAGATATTAACGTTGCTGTAGGCTACAGATCTCTTCAAGATCTAAGTAGTGGTGGCAGTAACGTTGCTGTAGGTGCACAAGCTTTGTTGCAAGCAACTAGTGGTTCGTCAAACATAGCAGTTGGTTACAACGCTATGGCTTCTGAAACACAAGGAAGTAGATCTGTAGCTGTTGGTGATCATGCTTTAGTAGCTTTGAACAACAATGCTAACAACTACAATACAGCTGTTGGTTATAATGCTGGTGGATCAGTAACAACAGCGGGTTATGGGACATTTATTGGTGGAACAGCCGGTAGTTCAACAACTGGAGCTGAAAATGTTTGCGTTGGTTATGCTTCTGGTAGTGGAACAACTACAGGTGGTAACAACACGTTTATTGGAACAAGCGCTGGGGGTGCTAATGAAGGAGGTGGAAATAATATTTGTATTGGTAGAAATGCTAATGTAGGTGGTGCTAGTTTTAGTAATTCAATTACAATAGGTACAGGTGTAACAAATAACTTAGGTACTAACAGTACTGAAATTGGTACTACATCAACAACAAATGCAATTGTTCATGGTTTAAGAAAACGAGTTAGTAGTGGTGCGTCAAATATAGCAACAGCATTACCTAACAATATATATAATTTTTCAGATGATGATGGAGCTACTATAACACTACCAGACTCTGGTACTAGTGGTTATTTAGGCGCGACAATTGAATTTATAATAACAGCAAGTGCAACATCTAATTCACATAAAATAATATTATCAGATACTACTAATGAAAAATTTGTTGGAGCTGTAACCGCATTAGATACTGATAATGATAACGCAGCGACGTTTTACACTCCAGCATCTTCAAACAAAGCAATAACAATGAATGGTACAACAAGTGGTATTACTGGTAGTAGAATAAGAGTAACTAATATAGCGGCTGACATATGGTCTGTTGAAGGTACAATTTTACACACAGGTAACACAGCAACACCGTTTACGAACTCTTAGAAGTAAAACAACTGAAAAACAAGTAATTATATAATAACAAATAAACAATAAATAAATAAACAATTATGGATCCAATAGAACGCGATTATAAACAAGACGTAGTTCCAGCCTTTCATTCTTACGATATTGTAGTAGCTATGAGAGCTGTTGCAACAAAAGATAGAACTGAAGATAACTACGATGCTGATGTATTAGATAGAAACGAACGTCATTTAAAAATTAAAATGGCTATTCCAGCTTTTGTAAAAGAACTATCAGCTGAGCAAAAAAAGAAGATAGAAGATTTATCTTTATAAACTAAATTAAATTAACTTAAATTAAATAAAATGGCAAAAAAAACAGAAGACTTAAAAGTAACTGACGAGCAACTAAAAAAACTACAAGAAATTGTAGGAGCAATGAACGGTGCAACTACTAGAGTTGGACAGATCGAAACTCAAAAACACGCAGTACTTCACGACTTAACATTAATGAGAAAAGACCTTATGGATTTCCAAGCAGAGCTTGAAAAAGAATATGGTAAAGTAAATGTTAACATACAAGATGGTACTATAAGCGAAAGAGAAGATGTCGAAGCTAATACGGAAGATTAGTATCGGAAAAGATTATAAGAATGACGCCATGCACTATGCCGTTGGGCAAGAAGTGTATGGTGGTCATACTATATGTGATATACTAGAAGAAGACGACAAGTTCAGTGTTTATATTAAAAAAGGCAAAGATGTTTTACCTTGGAAAGACTTTAATAAAAATATGGCTGTTTCTGTAGAATATAATCTACAATACTAATGAAAAGTGTTTACAACTTTGTTGTAAAACCTCTAGGTAAAAGATATAATAATACTAAAAAAATTGGTGATACTAAACTTATACTGAACACAGAATTGTATAATCATGAGTTTGTTAATAGAGAAGCTACAGTTGTTAGTTTACCAATAATTAACAAAACTAATATAAAAGTTGGAGACGTAGTTACAGTTCATCACAATGTTTTTAGAAGATGGCATAACATTAAAGGTATTGAAAAAAATAGTAAAAGCTATTTTAATGAAAATACATATGTAATAAGTGAAGATCAAATATTTTTATACAAATCTAAAGGTAAATACAAGTGTTTAGATGGTTATTGTTTTGTTAAACCAATAAAATCTACAAACAAATTAAATTCAAAAATTGAAAAACCACTTGTTGGTATTGTTAAATACACAGATGGTTTAGTAGAAAAAAACTCTATGATAGGCTTTAGACCAGATTCTGAATATGAGTTTATTGTTAATGGAGAAAAGCTTTATAGAATATTATCTAATTTTATTACAATCAAATATGAATATCAAGGAGACGAAGAAGAATATAATCCAAGCTGGGCACAAGGCGGTTGAAGAACTAATTAAAGTTGCTAAAGAAGCTATTGTAGATTCTGACGATGATATATCTGCTGACAGGTTAAAAAATGCTGCAGCAACAAAGAAGCTAGCTATATTTGATGCGTTTGAAATATTGAATAGAATACAAGAAGAAGAAAACATACTAGAAGGTAAAGAAACTAAAACCGAGGTTAAAGTATTTAAAGGTTTTGCAGAAGGTAGGTCTAAGTAATGTACGAGCAGAATTTACTACAAGTAGTAGAACCTATAAAGAAAACTACTATAAACAGACTTAACAAAGGAAAGAAGTGGAAGTATGGTTATAACAAAGAACACGACCTTGTAGTTATATCTAAGACTGGTGAGATCGGTGATATATACGAGATACAAAACTTTCAGATAGCATTGCCAAAAGAGCGTAGTGTGTAT
>VMHT01000230.1_pt1 | contig 11006 bp, 13 predicted proteins | sample 4693611 | NCBI WGS metagenome assembly VMHT01 (sample SAMN12280063, study PRJNA550983) | marine metagenome | isolation source: seawater sampled from same location over 5 years 0.02-0.2 micron viral filtrate | place: USA: collected off the coast of southern California halfway between the port... ... | reverse complement strand
ATTTTACCTGATCTTTTATCGTAGGGTATCATTATATGAAAAAAATTCTTACTGAAAAATATCTTTGTATCTATAATATGTCAATATAACTTACCAATAATGAAACAACTTTTATATCTAAAAGATGATCAATTGAAAGATTTAATTGAGAAACTATTTATTAGTTATAGGGAAACATTTTCAGATTCTAAAAAAGTTCTCAATAAATACGCCATTGGTATAGCTCACCAAAAAGTAATACATTTATTGTCTATGTACGAGGGTATTTCTATCTCTGAACTCTTAAGAAGACTAAAGGTTACAAAACAAAGTTTGAATCGGGTTCTTAAAGATTTGATTAAATTAGAAGTCATTATTTTCAAAAAAGACGAACAAGATACTAGAATAAAACACATTTTTTTAAGTGAGAAAGGAAAAAAAATTTTTAAGGAAATTTTTGAAACTCAAAAAAAAAGAATTTATAATGCTTTATTAAAATCCAGCTCAGAGGAAGTAATTAATTTTGATAATGTATTAAAAAAAATAATTAATGGATAATTTTATTGCACACATATTAGTTGTTGATGATGATGAAGGAATCAGGTCGTTACTTAAAAGGTATCTCAACGAAAATAATTTTCTAGTGACAACAGCTGACAATGCTGAAAATGCAACAAAAAAAATAAGTTTTATCAAATTTGATTTAATTATTCTTGATATAATGATGCCTGGTAAAAGTGGCTTAGAATTCATTCAAGAAAACAAAAAAACTCTAGAAACTCCAATAATATTACTAACTGCTAAAGGTCAGGCAAATGAAAGAATTGAAGGACTAGAACGTGGTGCAGATGATTATCTTCCAAAACCATTTGAACCTAAAGAATTATTGCTGAGAGTGAGAAATATATTAAATAAAACGAAAAAAATAAATCAAAAAAGAATAATTGAGTTTGAAAATATAAAGATTGACCTTAATAAACTTTTAATAACAAAAAATAAAAGAGATTTAAAAATTAACACAACTGAAAAAATTATTTTAGAAAAAATGATAAATAATCCTGGAAAAACTTTTTCTAGAGAAAATATAGGTAAACTAATTGATCTGAGTAAGGAAAGATCAATTGATGTAATTATAACTAGATTAAGAAAAAAAATTGAAAATGATCCTAAAAATCCAAAATTTCTACAAACTATAAGGGGTATCGGGTATGTTCTATGGATTGAATAAATTTATAAAAGAAATACTTCCTAAAACTCTTTTTTATCGAGCTCTATTAATTGTTGCGATACCAGTTATTGTACTACAATTGGTAATTACAGTTGTCTTTTTTGATAGTCTATGGATTAAAACAAATAAAGGGATGACTAAAGCATTAGTGAATGAGATTAAAACTTATATTGAAGTTTATAATGATGCAATATATGAAAAAGAAGAAATCACAAATTTATTTTCAATTTATCAGGATCTAAATATTGAGTTCATTGAAGATGATGAATTTAATTTCAATTATGAGGAAAGATGGTTTAGTCCAATAGATAGAACTCTTCGAAGAGAATTAAAATCAAGATTTGAAACACAAGAATTTTGGTTTGATACAACAACATATAAAGAATTAATTGACTTAAAAATAAAATATCAATCAGGTTATTTTAAATTTATAATTCCAAGAGACAGGATCACAAGCTCATCCGCAAGAATATTCGCTTTATGGATTACAGTGCCAGCTATAATTATGATATTTATATCATTGATATTTCTCAAAAATCAGACAAGACCAATTACAAATTTAGCTCGTGTAGCAGAGAAATTTGGTAAAGGGGAACAAATAGAAGAATTTAAACCATCAGGATCTGCTGAAATAAGACAAGCAGGTTATGAATTTGACAAGATGAGAAAAAGAATCAACCGTCATCTTAATCAAAGATCAGAAATGTTATCGGGTATAAGTCACGATTTAAGAACTCCACTTACAAGAATGAAATTGCAATTAGCTTTTATTGAAGACAAAGATTTAGCCAATAAATTATCAGACGATATAAATGAGATGGAAAAAATGCTTAATGAGTACCTTCAGTTCACAAGCTCAACTTATTTAGAAAAAGATGAACAGTTTGATCTAAGTGAGTTGATAGACAAAATAGTTCAAAAGTATGACAATAATAACATCTCCTTAGACCTTTCCCCAAGAATTTATTTTAATGGAAGAAAAAATTTAATAAAAAGATGTTTAAATAATTTAATCGATAACGCTATAAAATATGGTGATAAAGTTAATGTTACTTTAAACAAAAATAATAATAATTTATTTATAAAAATTGATGATAATGGACCTGGAATAGCTAAAAATGAATATGAAAATGTTTTTAAACCTTTCTATAAAATTGATAAAGGAAGAGCAGAGACTAAATCTAGTGTTGGTTTGGGGCTTTCAATAGCTTCAGATATTATAAGATCTCATGGTGGAAATATAAAATTAGAAAAATCTCCAATGAATGGTTTGGGTGTTAAGATTTTTTTACCCGTTTAGTTTTTATTTTTTTCAAACTCTTCAATTTATCAATTTTTTTTTCAAGATTTTCAACCCTCTTTGAAAGAATTTCAAACTCATCTTTACTTGTTAATTTCATTTTAAAAATAAATTCATCTCTTTTAGATTTTAAAATGGTGACCAATTCATTTGTCAAATCTTTTGAAGAAATAAGCCCTTGTTCAAATAATTTTGCTATTTTATCAATTACAAACTTTGAATTTTTCATATATTTGTATAATAACTTATTATAATTATAATCTATAATTATAATTTAAAATGTTCATTAATAATTTTGACCCAGTAGCGATCCAATTTTTTTCAGTAGAAATAAGGTGGTACTCCTTAGCTTACATTATCGGTATATTATTAGGCTGGATTTTGAGTAAGAAAATATTTATTTCCAATGATAATATAAAGATAAAATTTGATGATTATTTAACTTATATAATTTTAGGTATAATTATAGGTGGTCGATTAGGTTATGTTATTTTTTATAACTTTAGCTATTACTTAAATAATTTTTTTGAAATTTTTAAAATTTGGCAAGGTGGAATGTCATTTCATGGGGGTTTAATCGGAGTTATTATTGCTACAATATTATTTAATAAAAAAAACCTTGAAGCAACATTTAAATATTTAGATATAGTTTCATTGGTAGCTCCTGTGGGAATTTTTTTTGGTAGAATAGCAAATTTTATTAATTCAGAACTATACGGAACTGAAACAAATGTTCCATGGGCAGTAAAATTTGTTAAGGTTGATAATTTATTTAGGCACCCTTCCCAATTATATGAAGCTTTTTTTGAGGGTATAATTTTATTTTTAATTCTTATTTTTTTTAGAAATAAAAATTTTTTAAACAAACCTGGTTTTATAAGTGGTATGTTCTTAGTATTTTATTCACTTTTTAGATTTATAATTGAATTCTTTAGAGTACCAGATGAACAACTAGGCTATTTAATATTTAATTTCACTATGGGGCAAATAATAAGTTTTGTTTTCATCATTGTTGGTTTTACTTTAATAATTAAAAAATATGAAATCAAAAACGAAACTTAACCTCTCTTTAGATAAATTTATAAATTACGCTCTCTACAACAATAAAACTGGGTACTATATGAAAAAAAATCCTTTTGGTGAAAAAGGTGATTTTGTAACATCTCCAAATATTTCAAGACTATTTTCTGAAATTGTTGCGATTTGGATTTTAAGTTTTTGGAAAAGTTTGGATTCTCCAAAAAAATTTAACTTAATTGAACTAGGAGCTGGAAATGGAGAAATGATGAAAATTCTAATTGAAACTTTTAAAAATTTTCCAAAATTTTTTGAATCATGTAATTTTATTATTCATGAAAAAAGTCCATCATTAAAAAATATACAAAAGCAAAAATTAAAAAATACGAAAACAATTTGGATTAATGAAATAAAAAAAATAAATAAATTTCCAATGATTTTTGTAGCGAACGAATTTTTTGACTCTCTTGAAATAAAACAATTTATAAAAAAAGAAAAAATTTGGTTTGAAAAATTTGTAAACATTGAAAATAAAAAACAAGCCTTTTTTATAGAACGGAAATTTAATATGAAAAACTACGAAAAAAAGTTGAAGTTTAAATTGTCTAAAAATCAAAATTTTATTGAATATTCTGAAATTGGTATTAATTATTTAAAAAATATTTCAAATATCATTAAAAAAAATTCAGGAGGTATATTAATTATTGATTATGGTTATACGCAAAATAAAATGAAAAATACCCTACAATCAATATTTAAACATAAATATTCAAAAGTCTTAGAAAATATTGGTGATTCTGATATCACACATCATATTAACTTTAAACTATTTCAAAATATCGTAAAAAATTTAGGAAATCTTAGAAATAGTTTAACTACACAGGGAAAATTTTTAATGAAGATGGGAATAAAAGAAAGAGCAGAAATAATTTCAAAAAATCAAAGTTTTACGAAAAAGGCTGATATCTATTACAGATTAAAAAGACTAGTGGATGACAAACAGATGGGTAAAATATTTAAAGTTATGATGATTACCAATAAAAAAAATAAATTTAATTTAGGATTTTAAAAACTGATTACTTCAAATAAATTATCAAAACAAAAGGATATAAGCCATGGTTTTTTCAATAAGATTGGTGGAAAATCCAAGGGTATTTTCAAAAGTCTTAATTGTGGACATGGCTCTAAAGACAGTAAAAAAAACATTAAAAAAAATTTAGAAATTGCCAGAAATAAAATTGGAAAAAATACCAAAAATATATTCAAGGTTTACCAATTTCACAGTAACAAATTTATTTTTTTAGGAAAAAATCAAAAATTTACTAAGAAAAAAATTAAAGCTGATGCAATTATAACAGATAAAAAAAAATTACCTATTGCTGTTTTAACAGCTGATTGTGTTCCACTGTTATTATATGAGAATAAAAGAAAAATGATTGCAGCTATTCATGCTGGTTGGAAAGGTGCTTTTAAAGGAATTGTACATAAAGTTATAAAATTCATGATTACAAAGGGCTGTAGGAGAAAAAACATGATTGTTGCGATCGGACCATGTATTTCACAAAAAAACTATGAAGTTGGGATAGAATTTAGGAATAAATTCATTCAAAAACACAAAAAAAACAAAATTTTCTTTAAAAATATAAATAACTCAATTTATTTTAATTTACAAAATTATGTAAAATCCCAGCTTAGATTTAACAAAATCAGTAAAATTGATATGATAGATATTGATACTTACGAAAATAAAAATAATTTTTTTAGTGCGAGAAGGTCTTTAAAATTAAAGCATGTTGATTATGGTAGAAATATATCAATAATTATGATTAAGTAAATTTTTCAATGAAATTATTAAGTGGAAATAGCAATAAAGTTCTAAGTAAAAATATTTCTAAATATTTAAAAACAAAACTTATTAACTCTAGCATAAGAAAATTCTCAGATGGCGAAATTTATGTAGAAATAAATGAAAATATAAGAGGAAATAGTATTTTTATAATACAATCAGTATCTTCTCCAGCAAATGATAATTTAATGGAGTTATTATTATGTATAGATGCTCTTAAAAGATCATCTGCAAAAAATATTACTGCTGTAATTCCGTATTTTGGCTATGCGAGACAAGATAGAAAAGTTGTACCAAGAACTTCCATATCTGCAAAACTTGTCTCAAATTTAATTACAAAGGCAGGTGCAGATAGAGTTGTTACGGTAGATTTACATGCAGGACAAATTCAAGGTTTTTTTGATATCCCGGTCGACAACCTTTTTGCAACACCAATATTTGCTAGACACGCAAGAAAAAAAATTAAAAGTAAAAAAATTATTTGTGTCGCTCCAGATGTAGGTGGAACAGAAAGAGCGCGAGCTTTAGGAAAGCTTCTTAATGTTGGTCTTGCGATAGTAGATAAAAGAAGACCTAAACCAGGACAGTCTCAAGTTATGAATGTTATTGGAGACGTAAGAGATAAAACTTGTGTAATTGTTGATGATATAATTGATTCAGGTGGCACTATAGTAAATGCAGCAAAAGCTTTAAAACAGAGAGGTGCTAAAGAAGTTTATGTCTACATAACTCACGGTGTATTAAGTGGAGATGCAGTTAAAAAAATAAAAAATTCAGTTATCAAAAATTTAGTAATTACAGACACTATTGATAACGGTTACAAAACTAAAAATGTTAAAAATATAGAAGTTTTACCTATTTCTGGCCTAATGGGAGAAGCTATAAAAAGAATTTCAAACTCAACTTCAGTTTCAGATTTATTTAAATAATTACCTTGATTATTTGTCAACATGGGTTAAAAACCTGTGGTTTATGAATTCTTTAGAAGCTAACATTAGAAATAACACAACCAAAGGTCAGTTGAGTTCTATCAGAAATAATGGCCATGTTCCTGCAATCATTTATGGTGGGAAAGATGAAAACCAAAAAATTTCTATACCTAAAAAATTACTTAAAACCTTAATTGAGAAGGAAAATTTTTTATCTAGTATTATTTCTTTAAACGTAGATGGCAAAACACAAAATGTTTTACCAAGAGAGGTAAAATATGATATTTTAAGTGATGAACCTTCACATGTAGATTTTTTAAGAGTTCTACCAGGGGTAAAGATAAAAATTGAAGTCCCAGTGAATTTCATAAATCATGAGAAATCTCCAGGCTTGAAAAGAGGTGGGGTATTAAACATTGTGAGAAGAAAAGTTGAATTAAAATGCCCAAGTGAAAAAATACCTGAAAGTTTGACACTTGATCTTGATGGTATTGATATTGGTGAAAGTTTTAAAATCTCGTCTGTTAAACTTGACTCTGAAGTTTCTCCAACTATTCAAGGAAGAGATTTTGTTATAGCTACTTTAGCGGCGCCTACTGTAATGAAAGAACCAGAAAAACCAGCTGAAGCTGAAACAGCAGAGGGTGCAGAAGGCACTGAGGGTGCTGAAAATGCAGCTGCTACTGATGGAGATAAGCCAGCGGCAGAAGGTGATAAAAAAGATGGTGATGATAAAAAAACTGCTGATAAGAAAACTTCAGAAGAAAAAAAATAATCAACCAAATTGAAAATCAAAATTCATTAATTTATGCTTTTATTCGTAGGATTGGGCAATCCAACACCAGATAGCAACAACAATAGACACAATGTTGGCTTTAAAATTATAGACTCAATCAACAAAGAGTTTAAGCTTTCAAAGCAAAAACCAAAATTCAAAGGATTATTAACAACAGGAAACATAAGCAATAAAAAAGTTTATGCTATTAAACCTTTAACATTTATGAACAACTCAGGAATTTGTATAAGAGAATTAATTGAATATTTTAAGATTGAAGCTGAGAATGTAATTGTTTTTCATGACGATCTCGATGTAGAATTTGGTAAAATTAAAGCTAAATTTGGTGGATCAAGTGCCGGACATAATGGTATATCCTCTATTGATAAATTTATTGGTAAAGACTACTCAAGAGTAAGAATTGGTATTGGCAAGCCAAAAGGAAATATTGAAATAGCTGATTATGTGTTACAAAATTTTGATGAGGAAGAAACCTCAAGTATTGAAAAAATATCAAAAAATATTAACGAGTCAATTTCGATATTAGTAGAAAAAAAATTAGACTTATTTTCTAGCACAGTAAATAATAAATAATAATAAATAATGAGTTTTAAATGCGGAATAGTTGGGCTGCCTAATGTTGGTAAATCAACTCTTTTCAACGCTCTTACAAATTCAAATAAAGCTCAAGCTGCAAATTTTCCTTTTTGTACCATTGATCCAAACATTGGTATTGTAGCAGTTCCAGATGAAAGATTAGAAAATTTAGCAAAAATATCGAAATCAAAAAAAATAATCAATACCACTATTTCATTTGTTGATATAGCGGGTTTAGTTAAAGGTGCATCTAAGGGTGAAGGACTGGGCAATAAATTTCTGTCACATATTAGAGAAGTTGATGCAATCATACAAATGATAAGATGTTTTGACTCCGATGATATTCAGAATGTAAATTCTTCCATAGATCCTATCAGAGACCTAGAAATCATCGAAACTGAAATGATGCTCTCTGACCTTGAATCTATTCAAAAAAGATTGGAAAAAAATAACAAGAAAAATATTGATGAAGATCAAACTCAGATTTTAAAAACTTCTTTAGATTGTATAAACAGCAACCAAGATTTCTCAATTTTAAAAACAAAATTTGACAAAAAACAGATTAATCAAAGTGGACTACTATCTTTAAAACCAAAAATTTTTGTTTGTAATGTTGACGAAAAAAGTGTTCAAAATGGTAATAATTATACTAAGGCATTTATAGATAAATATGGTAAAGAAAATACTCTGATCATTTCTGCCGATATTGAAAATCAAATTAACGAACTAGAGTTTGAAGAAAAAAAAAATTATATGCAAATGATTGGTCTAAAAGAAACTGGATTAAAAATGTTAATACAAAAGGGATACAAAATTCTCGAATTAGAAACATTTTTTACCTCAGGATTAGAGGAAACAAGAGCGTGGACCATTCAAAAAAATTGTACTGCCCCAAAAGCTGCAGGTGAAATTCACACAGATTTTGAAAAAGGATTTATTAGAGCTGAAACAGTTTCATATGAAGACTTTATAGGTAACAATGGGTGGGTTAGTTCAAAAACTAATGGTAAAATGAGGCTTGAGGGAAAAGACTATATAGTTAAAGATGGTGATGTTTTAAACTTCCGTTTCAATACGTGACCAAATTTTTTTCATACTAAAATATACTAGTATGGTTAAAATAATAAGATATAAAATTGCTTTAAATCCCATACGATGTCTTGCTTCTAAATGAGGCTCGGCCGCCCACATCAAAAATGTAGTTACATCTTTTGACATTTGTTCAACAGAAGGGTTAGTTCCATCTGAATATTCCACCAAACCATCTGATAACGGATTTGCCATTTTAATTTTGTTACCATACATATATTTATTATAATGAACTCCATCATCTAAAATAATTCCTGCTGGGGGATCTTCATAGCCTTGGAGTAAAGAATAAATATAATTTGCGCCACCTCCTCTAGCTTTTACTAAAACTGACATATCTGGTGGATATGCTCCACCATTAGCTGCTTGTGCAGCTTTGACGTTTGCATAAGGCATCACAAATTTGTCTGATAATTTCCCAGGTCTAGTAAACATATCACCATCAGCATTTGGTCCATCCTTAACTTCAAATGATGCAGCAATTGCTTTTGCTTGTTCTATAGTAAATTCAGGTCCACCTTTTTCGGCTAAATTTCTGTAACTTAAATATTTCATAGAATGGCAAGAGGAACATACTTCTGTATAGACTTGATAGCCTCTTTGTAATGCACCACGATCAAATTTTCCAAAAAGACCTTTGAAACTCCAGTCAGTTTTTAAATATTCTGCCTTTTCTGCAGAATTTAAATTGAATGATGTTCCAAAAAAAATTATCGATAGAGTTAGTAATTTAAAAAAAAATTTCACTTATTTGTTTAAACTTTCTTTATTTTTTGCCGCAGCAAAATTAGGAGATCCACCGAGGACAGGCTCTGTAATACTGAGCGGAATCGGTGTAGTTTTTTCCTTTAATCCTAAAACAGGTAGTATTACTAAAAAATGTAAAAAATAATATGCCGTAGCTACTCTTGCAATTAACAAATATAAACCTTCTGCTGGCATCGCACCCACATAACCCAATATTAAAACATCAGCAACAAGTATCCAATAAAACTGCTTGTATAACGGTCTAAAGACTGCAGATCTTACTTTAGATGTATCTAACCAGGGAAGAGCTGCTAAAATCAGAATTGCAGAAAGCATTGCTACAACACCTAGGAGTTTGTCTGGGACTGATCTTAAAATTGCATAGAATGGTAGCAAATACCACTCTGGAACAATATGGGCTGGAGTAACTAGAGGGTCTGCCTCAATATAGTTATCAGCATGACCTAAAATATTTGGTGTATAAAATACAAAAAAAGCAAAAACAATCATAAACATTAATAAAGCAAATCCATCTTTTATGACAATATAAGGATGGAACGGAACTGTATCTTTTGATGGTTTTTTAATATCAATGCCGACTGGATTATTATTTCCAGGAACATGTAAGGCCCATATATGAAGAACTACTAAACCTAAAATTAAAAAAGGTATTAAATAGTGAAGAGTAAAGAATCTCGTTAATGTTGGATTATCGACAGAGTAACCACCCCATAACCATGTAACTATTCCTTCTCCAACAAGAGGAATAGCGCTAAATAAGTTTGTGATTACAGTTGCTCCCCAGAAACTCATTTGTCCCCAAGGCAATACATATCCCATGAATGCTGCTGCCATCATTAATAAATAAATTATAATACCAATAATCCAGATAATTTCTCTTGGAGCTTTATATGATCCATAAAATAAAGATCTAAAAATATGAATATAAACAGCTAGGAAAAACATCGAGGCTCCATTTGCATGAATATATCTTATTAACCAGCCGTAGTTTACATCTCTCATTATATGTTCAACACTCTCAAACGCCATATCAGCATGAGCAATATAATGCATAGCTAAAGTTAGACCTGTAACAATTTGTGTGATTAAACAAAATGTTAATATGCCTCCAAAGGTCCACCAATAATTTAAATTCTTCGGTGTTGGATAATCTGTTAGATGATTTGCTAAAGTTAGTAACGGTAATCTGTCATTAAACCATTTTCCAACTTTTGACTTAGGTGTATATTCGTGTTCACTCATAAATTTATCCAATTTTTATTGTGTTGGCATTTACAAACTCATATTTCGGAACTTCCATATTAGTTGGGGCAGGACCTTTTCTAATTCTTCCTGATGTATCATAGTGTGATCCATGGCATGGACAAAACCAACCATCATAATCACCTTTATCTTTTAATGGCACACAACCTAAGTGAGTGCAAACTCCCAACATCACTAACCATTCATCTTTTCCATCTTTTACTCTTTCTTCATCT
>VMHT01115375.1_pt1 | contig 11008 bp, 9 predicted proteins | sample 4693611 | NCBI WGS metagenome assembly VMHT01 (sample SAMN12280063, study PRJNA550983) | marine metagenome | isolation source: seawater sampled from same location over 5 years 0.02-0.2 micron viral filtrate | place: USA: collected off the coast of southern California halfway between the port... ... | reverse complement strand
GCCATATTTTTGAGCAAATTCTTCGCGAAGTTCTGCGGTTACTTCCTGACGGTTTTCAGTGATCTTATCCGCCCATGCTTCTTCTATCGATGCTTTGATGTCTTCAGAAATTACGTTATTCTCAAAAAGTGATTTCAGTGCTTCCAACATCATGTTCTCCTTATTTTAAACCTTGGATAATGTTTACCAAAGATTCTTTCAAATACTTCTGTGCCTTTGTGTCGCCTTTGACTTCGCGAGCCATATTAAATGCCTTATACCCATCTTTGGTATTCATCAAATGCTCGTAAATTGGCGTTGGATATGCGCCTGGAGCAGATGGTTGAGCAACTATATCAACAGTGATAATTTCAAAGTCGCTTACGTTACTATCTTCGTTTACGTTACCTGAACCACGCGATGAAACACCAAGTTTAACTCCGCTTTCCAGCATTGTTTTAACAAGTTGTCCCATCGGCGTAGGTAATACTTTTAACTTTCCATAACCGTTTGGTCCATCCATCCACATTTCTTTAATCATGTGCGAACAACGGTCAAGGTTAATGTTAAGGCCTTCTGGATGATCAACTTCACCAAGAACTGAATATCCTCCTTGAATCTGATCGTTAAGAGTGTTGACAGCCCTACTAATTTCACTTACGGGGTATATACGCTGGTTCGCATTGCGAACGCCACCCTGAATGCAAATACCTTTTAAATGAAGGTCTTTGCCGTCTTCAGTAGATTCCAGAACGATCTGCGCCTGGTCGAATGTCAAGTTCTCACGTAATAGGTTCATCATCTTAGACTATCCTCAACAATTACTTAGAACCAATGATTGACTTACCATCAGTTCCTGTTTCGCCTGCGCCTTTTTTCTCTGCGCCATGGCCTTTAGCGTTTGACATTGACTTAGATGCTTTACCACCTGGAACGTTAACATTGCCGCCATCTTCAGTTTTAGGAGCACTTACAGTACCACCTTTTTCTTCTGATGAACCTTTTGCAATATTAGCAGTTGTTCCGCCCATGTTATTTGCACCAGCAACTGGAGATTTTGCTTTATTGTCTTCGCCTTTTGGCTCAGCAATTTTTTCAACATACTCTCTCATTTGCTCAGTGTTAGATTTAGTACCTTCAAATGCTGGTACTTCGTCTGCTACGCTAAGATCGGATTCAGGAGCATATGCTTCCTCTTCCTTTTCTTCGTCGTCACCCATGTCGTCCATTGGTGCTTCCTCAGAATCTTCATCGTCACCTTCTTCCTTATCGCCCATCATTTTTTCAAATTCTGCTTTAAGGTCGTCAAGTGCATCTTCTAAATCAACAACACGGTCTTCCATATCTTCGTCATCACCGTTGTCGTCGCCTTCTGCATCGTCGCCACCTTCGATGTCAGCCATCATATCGTCTGCTGGATCACCGCCCATGTCGTCTTCTGCTTCTGGTGTAATTTCTGCAAAGTTTTCGTCAACGTTTTCATCTTTTGATGCTTCGTCAACTTCTTCGTCTTTTGCTTCGTCAACGTTTTCGTCTTTAGACTCATCTGTTTCTTCGTCTTTTGCTTCGTCGACTTCTTCGTCTTTTGAAGATTCATCAACTTCTTCGTCAGTTGCTTCGTTAGTGTCTTCGTCTTTAGACTCGTCTGCTAACTCATCTTCTAATAAATTTTCATAAATTGATCTTGATTTTTCTACGACGATATCATGGAACAGTTCTTCTGCACCTTTCTTATCTTCGTTAACTAATTTTTCAAGCATTTGCTCGAATTTGTTACGGTCTGCCATTGTAGTACCTCCTATAAGTTTACGTTTGGTAAGGCTGTCAATAATATTTACACTTTATTCGGAATATATGTGGAATATAGGCTCAAAACGCAGGATTTTGAAACCTTAATGAAATTAACCAAAGATCTTCTGGAAATCTTCAATGGTTATGTGAGATAAGTTTGTGAAGTTTTTTAGACTTCCGGGTAAGAACTTGTCTCCTTCTGCTACTACTCTTATATATCTCTTTCTGTGATTTCTTTGGCATATTATGCCTACTTGACGTTCCCAGTTACCAAAATATGTTGCAGGGTCGTGTTCTCGCTTGTAATTAAATGTACCAGCGTATAAGTTGTTTACCTTATCATCGCCTTTTCCGGTGCCTGTAGTGCCTTTAAAGTCAAATCCTAACAAATATATAGGATCATGTCCGTGGTCTGAAGCAAGATCTAATGCTGTAGGACCACTACTCCAGCCTTTACTGGGGTTTAAAATGTTGAGTCCTTGTATGTCATTCAACTGTTTATTGTGGTTAGTGTATACTTTGTTGTGCTTTTGCCAGCCTGTTTTGCAAATTTCCATTACCATCTTGGCGTCTACTGCTACAAGATAGTCTGGCCTAAAGTCTCTATAAACTGCGTTACAGGCATAGATAGGACCGTACTGTTTTAATGATTCTAAACTTATGGGTTTACGGCTTGTGCCGTTACCAACAACGAATGCTGTTGACATAGGTTCTCCTATACTTCAGGTTGTGCCGCTAATCCGTACATTTGTCTTACGAAATGTAATTCTTTTTGTTGTTCTTCTTTATGAAATTCACCTGCTCTACGTGCTTTATTAATCTGTCGTAGGCTTAAACGTGTCTTACGAGTATCATTTTTTTGTACAACACCTTCGTCGTCAACAGAATCGTATGACTTGTCCTCTGTAGGTTCAAGTGTTTCTTTATCAAAGTAAAATAATTCTCTTAGTATCATGTAACTATTTATTCCTTATGCTGGTGGAACTTCAGGAGCCGGTGCTCCGCCTGCGCCGCCGCCTGTTGTTGTGTCAGGTGCCGCCGCTTCTCCGCCTGCTACTGGATCAGGCTCAGCAGTTGGATCAATATCTTCACCTCCTGCTATATCTGCATCTAATGCCGCTCCGCTAATACCTACGCCACGCATTTCACCTGCGGCGTCTGTTGGAGGTGGAGTTAAGTTTTCATCATTCTCTTCTTTCCAATAACGTTCGTTTTCTGCAATCTCTTCTGAACTTAATCCTAAGAAACGTTTCATTGCATATCTGTTACTGATAAATGGCACTGCCATAATTTGTGTAAACGTTGGAATCCTTACATTGTCAAGTTCTGATTGTCTGTAACTTGCAAAGTTCATTGGTGGCTCAAGTTTTAAATCAAACATTGAAACATCAATGTTCATTCCTTTTTCCATCAAGTAACGTTTAAACTCTTGGTTAAATTCTTCTGTTACAAGTGCTTGTAAACGCTCACAGTACTTGTTAAAGCGTAGTTCTTGTATGTATGCAGTACCTACTCTACCATCGTTACTTTGCGTTTGTGCATCATCTTGTGCCGCAGTTGGCAAGTAACTACTTGGAATACGTAAACCTCTAATAAGTTTATTAGTAAAGTATTTTAAGTCATCAATCTCACCTAAGTTAGTACCACCTGGTAATGTTTCAACTTTAGATCCACGTCCTTCTGCTGTTTGCGGAAAGAAGTAATCTTCATTAGTTGATAAAGGATTGTATGCACTGTCAATGACGCTTGTTGAACCGCCTGTTGCACTTGGAATACGTCTTTGATGTATTTCTGTTTTAACACGTTCTACAAACTGCATAGCAAGGTGTGATGGCATGTTACCTACGTCAATGTAAAACACTCTACGTTCTGGTGCTCTTTGTGTTCTGTAAATAATAATTGCATCTTCAAGTAATTCTTTTTGTTTGTAAACTTTAAAAATACTTTCAAGTAATGAATTACCAAATGGATAGTTGTTGTCTAATCCTTCTGATAAACTTAGGTGTACAACATGTTCTGCATCAATTGCAACTTCTCTATTGTTTACATTAAATCTTGATCCTGATTGCGATGTTCCTGTATTACCAACTGCACCTTGTGCACCACCTGTTTGATAACCTTGAGAACCTGACGATGTTCCGCCACCTGTAATATTTCCGCTTGTAATATGCGGATCAGTAATAATTTGATCTCTAAAATTAAAGTTAATATCTTTAATAATATATTGCTCAGGCTTTTTGCCTTCTGATTCGTTTACAATAATACGTACTACTTTTGCAGGATCAATATAAAACCATCTTTTAGTTTCTGGATCTCTAACAAAAAATGCATCACCATATTTAAATGTATTACGAACAACTCTAAACATCTTAGTGTCAAACTTCTGTAGTTTAGACCATTGTTTCAAGTATTGTCCTAATACAGTAATTTCACTGTTTGTTGCTTGTTTATTAAAGTTAAGTTCAAATGGTGTTAAATTTCTTGGATTTTGTTGTGAGCAAAATTCTGCTAAAATATCTAAAGCCGCATTTACTTCACTGTCATTGTCCATAGTATTGTATTGACCATAACGCTCTACTCTATTTGGAGAGCCTACATATACGTCCGGTAGATATGACGAATAATTGGATTTTGCTGGACCGGGCTCATTGCCACCACGTCCACTGAACGGGCTCATGTTACCGTTGTCGTTATTGCCTGTTGGCACGTTTGTAAAGTATCTTTTCCAGCTCATATTATGCAGGTCCTTTCAACATATTACCTTGCAACTGATTTGTTGCACGTAGTAACTGTTTCAAAATTTTGTTTTGTTCACCCAAAGTTGTTAATAACAAATCGCTACTGTTACTATTTACCGTGTCTGTGGTGTCTGCCAGCATTTTTGTGACTCCTGAATTTTTAACAATTTCGGCAGTGTCAACTTCTGGTGTAGTAACTGCTGGCATTTCATAGTCTGGCATCGTTCCTGCTGTTACAGTTTTTGGTGTTCCTGGCATTTCAACTGTTGTAGAAATTTGATTTGCTTTTACGTGCTTATCAGTTACATCGTCGTCATCGCCACCAAACCAATTTAATGGATTAAGTTTCTTACCAATACCTTTTACCTTTTCCCAGAGACCGCCAAAGAAGTCTCCAAACCAAGTAAACATTCCTGATAGAACGTCCCATATTGGTGCTACCCAACCTTTAATTGTTTCCCAACCAAATATAGCAACTAATGCCGCACCGATTGCAAGGAATGGTGCAATAATTGGTCCAAGTATAATTCCAAACACTGCTGGTAGTAATGATGTTACAAATCCTGCAAGTAATAATCCTGCAAGTCCACCAAAAACACCGGCGACTACTGTTCCAATATGTTCTTTGAAGAAGTCTCCAAACCAATCGCCAAATATTTTCCCTACTTTTTCAAATCCATCATCAATCATAGGTTTAAATCTTTCATCCCAAACTGTGCTAAAGAATTTACCTAAGTCACCGCCTGATGCTTCCCAAGTATCTTTTAAGAATGCCGCTAACTCTTCACCGTATATGAGAATTTCGTCTAAGTATTTGTCCATAGCAGAAATACCGTCTTCACCTTCAGCAGTAAACCAAGAAGTAAACTTGCCAATACCGTCCATGAACAAATCAAACAATCCGCTATCCAGTACAGTTGTTTTAATTTTGTTACGCATTTCTGTTATTGCTACTTCAAAACCTGAAACTGCTTCTGTAGTTTTATCACGTTGTTGTTGTTCTGCTTCCATTGCTTTAAAGTCTGCGTCTCGATATTTTGCAGACATTTTATTAAATTCTGCAAGACCTGATGTCATACCTTCAAAACCTTCTTTACCCATCAACGCTGATACTTGTGCTGGATCCATGCTTTTAAAGAATTCATCCATTTGTGGTCCAAAGCCTGCCATTTTCTTAACATATTCTTCTTGACTAATTGAACCGTCACCAAGTTGTTTCTGTAAGTCTGCAAAGCCTGGTATAGTTGCCGCAAGTTTTTGTGCTAATGGAGTTTGTGCAACACCGTCTGCCATATCTTTAATAGCGTTACTAAATCCTGGTAATTCTGAATCAACAAATGCAAGTCCGTCTTGAAAGTTCTCTAATGCTTGGCCTGACAGTTTACTTGACATAACCATTACGTTTGCTTCAGCACTTTGTTTCTTTAATAGTGCTTCTGCTTCTTTACGTGACTTACCTGTTACTTTAGCAAGTCTATCAATCTGCATTAGGTATGCTTCTGAACCTGCTTTTAATTGTGCTTGAGTTTTATTACCAAGTCTGCCTTGCATGGCTTGTTGTTCCATATACTCAGCAGTATGTTCAGCAAGGGCATCCATTTCATACCCCATTCCCATAAATTCTTTTCTTGGTAAACTTTTAATTAATTTTCCAAACTCTTTTGCACCATTAGAAGTAGTTCCTCCTAATAGCATCATGTTTTGTGATTGATTAACTACAAATCCTGAGAAACTTTCTAAACTCATTCCAGCATTTGATGCCGCCAAGTTCATTTCAACAATGTCGTTACCAAAACTTGCACCTACTTCTGATAAAGTTCTAAATTCTTTAACACTGCCTTCAACCACTTGTAATATCCCGCTTAATGCTCCACCAACTACAGGAAGTTGTGCGGCAAAGTCGCTCATTGAAACACTGGTACCCATGAACTCTGATGCTAATCCAGTTACAGCGCCTGCGGCCATTCCAATACCTTTGGTGAACATTCCACCAACCATTGACAAGCCTCTCCCAAAATCTCCAAGTACAGAAGTAGTAGATTCTATTTCGTCTGCAAAGTTTCCGGTTTTCTTGGCGGCTTTTTCCATTACGCCTGCCATTCCGCCAGGTCCTCCACCAGCGCCTCCACCTCCAGAACCACCACCTCCACCTTTGTTACCCTTCTTTAGGGCCGCAAGGATGTCTTTTAGTGTCGCTTCGGTAGCCGCGTCTTGGATCTGTATATTTCCAATTCCGGGTATATCTGCTGTTACAGCCATTAATTAAATACTCACTTTATAAATGCAATAAATACTTTTGCTATAACTATTTAGCAGGAGAAAAATATGTCAGAAAATAAAATTCCACAAGGCGGTATACCAATGATGCCTAATGGACCACAACCGGGTACACCAGTACAACCGGTTCGGGCAAATCCCCTAACGAAGCATTTTCGACAGCCAAAACTGTATCTTAAACTTCCGTCAGGCGGATCATATTGGCCAGAAGGATCACTTGAATTACCAGAAAATGGTGAAGTTCCAGTTTATCCAATGACTGCCAAAGATGAATTAGTATTAAAAACACCAGACGCACTTATTAACGGTGAGTCAACAGCAACAATGATTCAAAGTTGTATTCCTAATATTAAAAATGCATACGATACACCAAGTTTAGATCTTGATGCTATTTTGATTGCTGTAAGGATTGCTACTTATGGAGAAAAACTTACAATTACTTCTCCAGTACCAAACACAGAAATGACTAAGGACGTAGAAGTAGATTTAATTATGTTATTAGATACTGTACAAGGTAGAACATACGATCCATTATATGTAAGCAACGGATTTACATTTAATATTAGACCTTTAAATTATAGACAGTTTACAAAAACTGCATTAAAGGCATTTGAAGAACAACGTATGATGCAAACTATTGCTGATACAGATTTAAGTGAAGAAGAAAAAATGAAGAAGTTTAATCAAAGTTTTGGTAAACTAACTTCAATGACTTTAGACGCTGTAGTAACACAGATGGATTGGGTTCAATTTGGTGCTGAAGATAAAGTATCAGATAAGAAACATATACTTGAGTTCTTTGAACAAACATCAGGAGAAATTTTTGATGGAGTTAAAAAGTCAATAGAACACAAAAGAAATGATCATTCACTTAAACCATTAATTGCACAAGCATCTGATGAAGAGAAGGCGGCAGGAGCACCTGACACTTGGGAGGTACCAGTGTCTTTTGACCAATCAAATTTTTTCGTACGCAAATAGCACAGTGGCCTCTTGACAAAATCCAGAAAGAAGTTACTGATCTTGAAAACTCAGCCAAAGAACTAAGACACAATATTCTTAAACTTGTTTGGTATATGCGTGGTGGAGTGACTCTATCTGAAGCATATGAAATGGGTCCTGAAGACCGAGACATGGTCAAAAAAATCGTAGAAGATAATATGGAAACTACTAAGAAGTCCGGATTGCCGTTCTTTTAATTATTAGTTTTGAAGTGAAGCGTACTTACCACCTGCTTCGCCCGGTGCTGGTGCTGGTGTTTTCTTAGCCGCTTTAGAAGTCATTGATTTTGTAACTTTTGGTTTAGCCGCTGGTGCTTTGTTATCTGATCCTGAAATATAATCTACAACAAGTTTTTCAACTTTAGCAGTTTTAATTGATTTTATTAATTCGTCTAATTTAGGATTACCAAGTTTTGCCGCTGTTGCCTTGTTAGCAACTTTTCCTGTAGATGTGCTAACCCACTGATTACCTTTCCACACATAGTCATCTTTTTCTAAACCTGCGTTAGTTCCTGTTGGTGGATTACCCTTCATGTTAAACGGTCCATCATTTGCTGGATCGCCTGAACTCTTACCTTGTAATGTTGATGCACTATTTCCGTCTGCTATACCGTCACCGTCTTTGTCTGCTTTAGGGTCTGGACTTGATTTTGCTTTATCGCCTTTACCACCTTTAACACCGCCCGAACTTGCTGTGCTACCAGTTTCGCCTTCTTTATCATCTGGATAATCTCCACCGGTTGCTTTTACTGGATCATCTGGAGTGCCTGTAGGATAACTTACTTTATCATCGCCTGGATCTTTTCCACCGGCGTTTGGATCTTTCTTAAGAGGTTGCCCTGTATCTTTAGCAACTGTACCAATCTGCTCATCGCTTAATCCTTGTGCTGAAAGTATATTAGTAATAGAACCAATGTCTGTAGGTTCACCTGCTTTTGTCCAAGCCTTGTTAAGTTTACGTGTTGTAACTTTCTGTCCTAATTCTTTACCTGCTTTTTTAGCCGCACCTGAAACTGCGCCTACAGCCTTGCCAATACCTTTGTTTGCTACTGCACCTGCTTTGTCTAAGCCAGCGCCTACTGCTTTACCTGTACCTTTAGCCGCCGCCTTACCTATGTTAGCCGCACCTGCCGCGGCTTTCTTAGCCATTTGTTTAATGTCTATTTCATTAAGAATGTAATCTTCTAAATCGTAAAAATATTGTTCTTCTAACTGTTCTGCACTTTTATAAACTTTTGATTCTTTCTTTGCATCTTTTTCTACATATTCTGATTTGGCTAATGCTCCACCAAGTGCAACTGCCGCCGCACCTTGCATAATTTTTTCAGCCATGTCTTGCTTAAATGTATCAATGCCTGTTTGTAACTCTGCTGTTTCGTTATACAGTTTAAACATTTCCATCATTTTGTCTTGTTGGTCTTCTGGTAGTGAATCAATGATTGCAAAGAATTCATCGTCCATTATTTCTGGACCTACAAACACGTTAGAGAATGAATAAACAATGTTTCCGTCTGCGTCTTGACCTTCAACTGAACCTGTAACTAATGACGTCCATGGTTTGTCTGAACCTGGAATTTTTACTTCAATAGTCTTTTTAAATACTGACCCTGCTGTATATTCGCCTTCGAGTCCGTCAACTACTTGTGGTGTACTACCTCCAAAATCTCTTATTGAAGAGTCAGCGGACATTCTTATGCCCATAAACTCTCTGGTTGAAACTGCTTTTTCCATTTGATAAACTGATTGAAGTTTTTCAACTTGTTCTGGACTTAAATCAAATTCATCACCAAGTTTAGCAATTCCTGTACTTGTTGGTTGTTCACTTGTGTCCATACCAAGTTCGTTCATTTCATCTTTGCTATACTGTGCTTTTATAGTTCCTTCAGCACCTACATCTCCGTCTGGATCAGCAGTACTTGTTGTGTCAACTGTGTCTTTGCCAGTACCACCTACGTCTTGCTCAGGACCTGAACCGTAGTCGCCTTCATCACCTAACTTATCTGGATCTGCTAAAGTAACGTTTGCGTCACCTGTAGTGTTTTGTTTTACAACAACGTCAATACCTTGGCCTTCAATGTTAAATTTAGTTTGAAGATTGTCAATTGCTTCTTTTACATTTTTACCATCTGGTTCAAGTTCGAATATTTTATCGTTTAGTGCGTCTAACTGTTTATCTAATACTGCCGATGCTTCAGCGTCTAACTTAGGCATCATCTGTATCATTGCTGTACGTGTTTGAATAAGTTCTTTAACTGCTTCAGAATCTAAGTCTTCAATACTGTCTGCACCCATGGCTGTTAGTTCTGTTATATCTATTTCGCCATTGGTAGTCATAAATGTTTGTGTAATCTCTGCTGGGAACATATCTTCTGCTGTTCCTGATATAGCATCGCCCAATGCACCTGCAATAGCACCAATTGCCGCGCCTTTAACACCTTTAGCAACTGCTGTTGATAGTTTATCGCCCTTAATAGTATTGTTTGCTAACTTTAAGAAGAAACCAATTGCGGCACCACTTAAAATACCACCACTTGCAAATGCAAGTACTGATGTCATTGCACCAATAATAAATGCACTCTTGGCTGGATTGTCTTTTGCAAATCCGCTCCACTTGTCAACCCCTGCAATAATTTTTTGACCGCCGGGCATATCTTTTACTTTGGTCTTTAATTGTGTTTTTAGTTTTTCAAACTGTGCATCAAAGTTTTTAACAGGTCCACTATTTGCCGCGGCATCCATTAACTTGTCAATTTCAGTTTTCATCTTACCTGAAACTTCAGCAGTTACTTTACCTGCTTTACCCAATGCTGTTAAATTCTCACCGCCTTCAATTGATACTTTTTCAGCCTGTGTAAATATTTTCTGTATTTCGTCAGGTTTAAGATCGGCTTCCATTAAGTTGCTGTACTGCTCAACTAATGGCCAAACATTCTTTTCCCATGAACCAACATAGATTTTTTGTTGCTCAGTTAACATTTCCCATGACTGAGATTCTGTTAATATTGCTTGTGATTTAAGATTGTATGCTGTTACTTCATTAAGTTTCATGTTATGCTGTTGCTCCTGCGCCTTTTGGTGCACCAGTGTTAACAACAGTGATATTGTTAACTATATATTTTTTCTCTTCGTCTGTGCATTGATTTATTTGATCCAAAATTTCTTTTGGAATTTCGCCACCTGCTCCGCCTTGACTTGCATCACTTGTTGTTCTTTTCCTCTTTC
>VMHT01207937.1_pt1 | contig 11009 bp, 17 predicted proteins | sample 4693611 | NCBI WGS metagenome assembly VMHT01 (sample SAMN12280063, study PRJNA550983) | marine metagenome | isolation source: seawater sampled from same location over 5 years 0.02-0.2 micron viral filtrate | place: USA: collected off the coast of southern California halfway between the port... ... | reverse complement strand
GCGGCCCGTAGTGCGAGCCGTATGTGTAACCCAGGCTATGCAGATGCCGCACATAGTGCGGCAGACCTTCGCCACGGTTTTCGTAGTAGTCGATAACCTGCACCTCACCGCGGCCCACGCTTTGCGTAAACCAGATCGCAGTGTAGTCATGCATCCCGATATCCCAGAACGTATCGACCTTATTAGCCGGATCGTGCGGAACGCTCGTAATACGTTTTTTGTCATCAAGATCCTGTAACTCTTTGCCAAAAATGCTGCCGGGTACGTTCGCAACCCAGCTGCATTCGAACTCCTGATTGTACTGGTCGATCGTCATGGTTGCCTTCGCGGCTTCCAGTTCTTCCGCATCCAGCAGATTGGTTTCAGATGCCTTGTACATCTGGCGCGCCCAGCCCTTTGTGCTGGCGGCGGCTTCCCACAAATCGTGAAAGTAGTTGTGGCCCTGCGGCGTGCCTATAAACGTGCAACCGCCTTTTCTGTCAGACAGTGCCGGGCGGATGACTTCGGGGAATATGCTTTCCGGCATATCCGCGACCTCGTCCATCACGGCAAAATCAAGATAGATGCCTCTCAGACTTGAGGGGTTTTCTGATCCCAGAAGGCTTATTCTGGCGCCGTTAGGCAGATCGCAGCGCAGTTCCGTCTCATGGTACTTCGTGCCGGGAATCTTTCCGCTGAACTGCTTGAGATAGTCCCATGCGACGTTCTTTGCCTGGCGATACGTCGGCGCTATGTACGCCAGCCGCGGGTTGGGCTTCTGTTCTTCGATCGCGCGCTTGAGCAGATGATTGATGGCACAGACCGTCTTGCCGAACCGGCGATGCATGACCAGCACGTTGAAGCGGTTCTGATCCAGCATCTGATGCAGTTCCCGCTGCAACGGGCGCGGCGTGTAATCGATCTCTATCGTCTTCAATGCACAAGCTCGCCGGCAGAGTCTTCCCAGCCCTCAAACGGCCCCATAAGCTGTTGCAGGAACCATTCAGCGGCCTCCTGGGTGTCAAAGCCCTCAAGCATCACGCACAAGCCTACCTTGCCCTCCATGTCAGGGACGCAGTAGGCGGAATAGTGCATTAGCCGCGGCCCATCACAGACTTCTTTTTCTTCTTCGGAAACCCGGCCTTCATGTTGGCGTAGGCTTTCGAACTTACGGTGGATTTGCTTTTCGGCCGGCTGGTGCCGGCTTTTTTGCGAGCGTTCATGTTTGCGTAGAGGCTCATGCTTTTTTCGCCTTGTTTCGTTTCGAGATTGCCGCCGCTTTGCTCTTCGCGTCGGCCTTGGATGAAGCGCCCCACGCGCGGAGAGAAAGAGAGAGACGCGTGGGGCGTCCCTTCGCATCGCGCTCTGGCCCCTTCATGTTGCCCATGCGGGCGAGGAAACTGGCGCGGCGAGGATTGTCGCCTTTCTTGACCGGCGGCTTGAGCGTGCCGGACTTGTAGCTGGCGCGGCCTTTGGCGTTTAAGCCGCCTTTCGGGTTCTTGCCTTCTTTGCGGGTCCAGGCGGGTGATGCCATGTGGCGCTGCTCCGGTTCAGGCTCAGAGCGTCTGAGCCTCATTCTTCGATGTATTATCGTCTAGGGAAGCGGCGGGCGGTCTTGGGGGGGGAGGGGTAGGCATTTGCCGAAATCGAAAAAAAAATGGCACCCCCCCATCGCCAGCGGACGCTAACCCATTGAAAACATTGCGCTGACCTACTGATTATCTATCCGTGGCCGCTGCGAATGCGTTGCAATTGCGGCATCGCGCGCGTATCGATAGCCGCCTCCGTCTACTTAAAAAAACTATTGTTTCGACGTGTCGTCAGCCACCAGCTTGATGACATCGGCCGGCTCAGACTTGCCTTGCTCCTGCTCATCAGGCACCGCACCCCAGACCAATGTCACAGGTCCGTTCTGCTGCTCAATGTCTTCCTTCTTGTGACGCACACCACGGGGCTGCATCTTCGCGAACGTCCACTTCTTGGTGTCAACCTCAAGCCGACGCCGCTGCACCTCTGCGTTCATGTATCGCGGGTCCATGTCTGTCGGCAGCGGAGACGCCGCCAGATCGTGCATCTCGTCGCTCAGAACCTCGGCACCGATCGCTCTCGCCCGGCTGTACATATCAAACAGGTCTTCATCACGCTGCACCGCCTTCAGCACCGTGACCCAATGCGGCATGTTCTCGCCCTTGTCACACACCGAACGCAGCGACTTGCCCTTCGCGAGTTCGTCGCAGACTTCCTGCATCTTCGACTTCGTGACCTTGAACCGCTTGGTCATCATCCACCCATAAAAAAACCCGCCGAAGCGGGTGATTGGCGTCAGAACGCCACCATACAGAAAAATACCCACATTTGGTGTGCATCGTCAACACCAAACACTATATCTTGTACCACAACTCCAAAATAGCCCGCTCAAACCGCCGCTTGGCCGTCGCCGGGTGACAGCCCACCAAACCCGCCACACGGCGCCATGCCGGCCCTCTCTGCCGCCTCACGGCCGAATGGGCTACTGCCCATACCAAACGAGCGTCATCGGCCTCCAGCAGCCTTGTAAGCCGCAGCGCAGCATCCCAGCGATCGACCTCACCCGCATCAGCCGGACTCGGTCGCACCTCAAACTCTCCATACCCATAAGCCAGCCCCGGATCAGGCAGATAAGTCGGCCAAGCCACGCGATACTTCTTCCGCATAACTCCCGGCATCTTCCGCTCAGTCTCAGCGGCTTCAAAGAACAAACCAACCAACCCATCGACATCGCCGACACGCTGCCGCAAGGCTTCAAACTCACCCATCATTGCGCACCTTTCGCCAACGTACTAGCCACGTTTACTGCGCACCAAGTGCGCGCCAAATGCGCAGCAAGCGCATTGGCGTGCGCGTGCGCAGTAAACTAGTACGGAATTTTTCTGCGCGCGCACTTTTTGCGCAGCTAGTGCGCAGTAAGCGCGCAGTAACAGACCAAAAACAGACACCCCAATGTTCACCCATTGTTCACCCCCGGCAGCTTGTCAAAATCAACGAATAATCCTTCATCAGATCGCCGGCGAACTGGGTTCTTGTATTCATCTGAATACAGGACGCCGGACTGTTGCCACGCTCGAATGATGGTTTTTGCTGCGCCGTCTGCGATGCCCATTTGCACCAGCACTGTGCCGGCCCAACGTGCGGCCGACCTTTGGGTCCAGGTGTAGCGTTGGCCGTCGTCCAACCCCTCGCCAATCAGCAGCAAAGCACGCCGCGCACCATCAACGCCCAGCCCGTCAAATGGATCAGGCGGCGACCAGGGCGCCAGAACGCCCACATAATCGCCCTGCATTAACTCAACCGAATGACGCTCGAACCACACCGCATCCGCGCTGGGTGCGCTCATATTGCCCTTCGCGTCGTCCACGCGGACGTACCACGACCGCCGCGCGGGCAGGATGTCGAAGCCTTCAGCCTCTTTGTCCGACATTGGTGTGATGGTCCGCGCCGATCGCACGGCACCGGCCAAAGCGCCGGCGCCTCGCGCGGTGTTTATGTCGCCGGCAGTAGCAACAAACCCAGACGGCGGCTTGCGGGTGTGATGGACAAGATCGATCGCCGCACCGCACCGCTTTGCTACATCAGCGAACACGTCCAGCACCGCATCGATCTGCTTGTTGTCGTTCTCTTCGGCGTAGTGGGCCTTCACCAACGGATCGACCTGGAGCAGCCCGATGTTCAGCCGCTGCATCTGCTCAATTACCTGCTCCGCGGCCACTGTCGGCGCCACAATGCCGTCCACTGGTTCGGCGACAATCATCTTGCAGTCGCGGCCCGAATCCAAGAACAGCCAGCCCTCAAGCTCACTGGGATCAATCCTATAATGCTCACAGATAGCCCACGCCCGCCGCAGAAGCTCGTCGCGCGGATCTTCCAAGTTGTAATGCCACACTCGAACCCGCTCGCGCACTGGAACGCCCAGCAGGTCGCGCCCCGTCGCCAACGCGATGGCTTCGGTCAGTTCCAGCGTGGTTTTGCCCACGCCACCCGGCGACACGGTAGCCGACACATATCCACGGATCAGATGCTTGCCATATAGCCACCGCCGCGGCTCCACGCCGCGCATGTCGGCAGCACTGAAGCCTGATGCCATAACGCGCACAATGCGACTCTGGACGCCATCCAAGACCGCCTGACGGCCATCAGACACCCACACGTCGTTCCAATCGGCACCAACCTCGTCCGGCATGACGATGTAGTCGGGCTTCGCCTTCCTCGCACCGTCCATGCCCGCACCGCTGGCGTCGTTATCGGCCGCAATCACGATCTCGGCGCGCGGCCACGCAGCCCGCAATCCTTCCACCACCGGCGCCAGGTTGCCCGCATCGAACGCACACACCGCGCACTGTCCGGTCGCCTCATATACAGACGCTGCCGTGGAATAGCCTTCCGCCACATAGATCACGCCGGATGGGCGCCCCAGCATGAAGAAGCCTCCCTTCTTGCGTCCGCCGGCCAGAAACCGCTTTTCGCCATCAGGCCCAATGGTCTGGTGCGAGATCACCTGTCCGGTACTATCCACGATCGGGATCAGCAGCTTGTCGCCGTCCAGCAGCAACCCGTGCGATCCGACCTGCTTGGCTACCAGGTAAGGATGATCGACCGCGAACTCTGCCGCGGCAATGTCTTGCTCCGCCTGTGCCGCTGCCTCAAGGCGCCGCGCCTCAATCTCTGCCGCCTGCCGCTCACGCGCAAGCTGGATGTTGTGCTTCTCAACAATGGTTAGCGCGCCAGCCTCACGGCTGCACCATGTCTGCTGACCGCGTCCCGCCTTCCACGATCCGAACGACCCGTACAAGATGCCGTCCAACTCGGACAGAACGTACCAGCCCGACGTGTTCTTGCCGCGCGCTTCGCCATCCGGCACACGATGGATTTGGTCATCTGCCACCGCCACGCCAGCCAGGCGCAGACCGAACGCGGACGCCGCGTCGGTGAAGTCGCGCACAGATTCCAAGCCGCTCACCTGCGGTCGGATGATTATCTCAGGTATCGCGACCATCAGCCCTCCGCTTCGATGATTGCTTTGCCGATTTGCGTAACGACTTGCGGGACGACGGCATTTCCGAGGGCTTTAAGTCGGTGTGCCCGGTTGGAAATCCCATGAGCCACTCGACCCACGTCGGGTTCAGTTGCCCAGTGACCTGCTCCGCTTCCTGCACTGTCGCGTCTAGGTAGCCTTTGGTCAGGTGGTGTTTGTGGCTTTTGCTGCCAAGCGGCCCTGTCCCTTTCCACTCGGAGGCTCTCGGCGTCGGCCACATTTTCGGTTTGCCGCTTTCCTGCGTCTCCGCGTCCGGCCAGAACCGCACGAACCTGTCCAGCGATACGCTCTTCCCCGTCAGCGGGTTTACTTTCTCGCTGCTCGTTGATGTCCGTTCTATGTGATCGCTTGCTGTCGGCGTTGGTGCCATCTTTCGCGGCGATGATCCAGACCCGGTCTCGTCGGTGGGGGGCATCGACGGCGCAAGCTGGAATAACAAATGGGACGGCTTGGTATCCGATGCTTTCCAAGTCAGAAAGGCTGCGCTGGAGGCCCAGCGGTTCGTTAACAAAGCCTCGGACATTTTCGCCAATGACCCACCGACTTTGTACAGCTTCAATAACTCGCAGCATTTCCGGCCAGAGATCTCGGTCATCTTCTGCGCCTCGCTGCTCCCCGGCAACGGACCACGGCTGGCATGGGAACCCGCCGCAGATGAGGTCAACTCTTCCAAGTCGATCTGCGTCGATGGTTCTGACATCATCGTAGATCGGGACGTCGGGCCAATGCTTTCGCAGAACAGCTTGGCAGAAGGCGTCTTGCTCACAGAATGCGACTGTCCGAAAAGCTCCTGCTGCCTCAAGTCCGAGACTGAACCCTCCGATGCCTGAGAACAGGTCAAGGACGGAGAAGTTTTTTTTTGAGCCATCAAAATGGAATATCGTCGTTTAACTCAGCCGCCCGCCGGCCAGCGTTCAACTCAGCCGACCGCCCGATGACCGACCGCAAGAACATCAGCCACTGGCCCTTGTCGAGCGCCCGCAGATCAGTGATCCCGATCGACTCCAGATACTGCCCGCCAGACTTGCCGGCTTCCAAAATCATTTCGTTCTCTTCGTCCGTCCAATCCATCTTCCTCTCTCTCCACAATTTCAAATGTTCCATCGAACAGAACCAGCGATCAGGCCGGTCCACCCCGATCAATCGCGGCGACCAGCCAAACCCGCGATCGGGTTTCCAGCACACCGCGCACAGGCCGTGCGTCACACCCCACACATGCCCTCGCACTCCTCGTTAAAGAAGTTGAGTTGCCCCATGTCTTCCAGGTTGCGAAAGTCCACTTCGTCCAGCGGCTTACGTTGCGGGTGTAAAAATTGCTGCTTGTTACCGCGCGTGCTTTTTCGGATGGCTTTGTCAAAAGCCACAGCATCAGCGAATGACGAAGGGTCGTTCAGTTTCATGTCTCGCCACTCGCGAGCGTTGTGAAACGGACAACCAATGCAAGCAGATTTTGCTAGTGGCCGCAGCGGGTATCGCTTCTCAAACCACCGCAAACAATCTTGGCGCGACATTTCAGCGTCTATAAGCGGCCAAACATTTTCAATCCAAGCGTCCCGCGCTGGTTTCATCCGCATCGCTTCGTCGGTGCTGATGCCAATCCATGTGCGGGCGACTACGCCTTTACTGCGCTGGCCTTTTTTTAGACCCAGCATTTCGCGCATCTTCAATCGGATTGGTTTGATTTTGTAATGGCTGGTGCATTCACGCCGACCGATCCCCTCTGTCTCATTTTCCAACGTAAAGAACGGAATTGGTTGAAAATCTCCCAGCGATGGAGAACCGCCAGCAATCGTGTCCGCGCGCAAATCGCCCATTGTCACCCGGTGAACGGGAAACGGTAGCTGCGCCTCAAGCCAATCTAAATGCGCATAAACTTCTGGCGGCTCCCACTGCGTATCAGCAAAGATCGCGCAGTCGGGCATCGGCAGTTCACCGTGTGCCGCCATCAGCGCCATCACTGTGCTTTGCACACCCGCGCCAAGGCTAATCACATTCAACATTCGTCATCCTCAACCTCGCCCCATCCACCGCACCGCTCGCACTCAACCCAATAAACGTCGTACCCCTGCCAGGGGTTGCCGTGGCTGTAGCCGCCGACCACGCGCTCGCGCTCGACCTCGCCCTCGCCATCGCAGTCGGGGCAGATCACGCCATCGCCTCACGCTTGGAATAATCACCGCAGCCCGCCGCTTGCTCGCCGGCATCCAGATATTTTTTGTGCTTTGTGCAAAGCCATTGCGGCCCATCGACCGGCTTGGCGAACGAACAGGTGCGGCAGTTCAAAGCGACGGGCGCGCCTTCGTGGCAAATGTCCTTGTAGTCGCACCACATGCAGTCGGGCGCCTTCGGCGTTTCCGCCACGCGCTCCGGCAACTCGCCGACATTCTCGACCATCGACCGCATCCGCTCAGCCAAATACTCAGCCTCGTCGCGCACGAACTCGGTGCGGCAGCTGTCCCAATCGCGGCACCCTGCCGACGCAACGGTCGTCCAGTGCCGCGTGTAGCCGCCGTGCAGCATATAAAGCTGCGCCTGGACCCAGTAGACGTAATCCCATTGCCGCAGTGTCGCCTTCTCGCCATCCTTTGCTTTGAGCTTGCGGAAGGCGTCAAACTTGCGCTGGTTGACCACCTTGCATTCCCACACATGCGGCGTCTTTGGTGCCGCCGGATGGCCGTAAACGACGCCGTCCATGTGGCCCGCCACATGCCCGCCGGCATCAACGACCTCAAACTGTCGCCCGGTTTCTGGATCGCGCGTCAGCAACGACGAACCTGGCGCCGCTTGCAGCCGCGCTGCAATCACGTCTTCGCCGCGGTTGCCGTCATCGATCGCGCACAATCCGCGCGCTGGTATGCTGCGCGGTGCAGCCCATAGCCAGCCGTACCACTGCCGACGCGAACAGTATCCGCCGCCGCTCATGCCGAGATGTAGTCTCGGCGGCTTTCCCACCTCGCGCCGCTCCATCTCCGCGTCAGCGGCTGCAAGCAAGCCGTCGCGTTCCGTCAATTCAATCTTCGCCATTATTCTCTCCCAAGAAAAAAGGGCGGGCGCCGAAGCGCCCGCCAGTTGAACCGCTTCAGCTTGCCCAAGGCGCGGACGCCGGGGCTGGGGCTGGCGCGGGTGCTGCGGGGGAGACAGCCGCAGCGGGCGACGAGGGAACAGACGTCGCCAAATAACCGAGAACTTCGTTGTAATTTGGGTTGCGCTCTTGAATGCCGACCCTGACACGCACCCGGCGCGCCAGCAGCTGATCAGTGTCATCGATCTTGGTCATGCCTAGCGCAGTACCGATCGCGCTCAACCGTTCCTTGGCAATCTCCACCGCCTTCGGGTTGGTGTGCCACAGGTTCAGATTGTCCCAGACCTTGCCTTTGTCAGTCTGGATTTCCAGCGACAGCATGTTCGTGCCGCTGCGCGTCTCCTTGATGTCGCAGCCGACGATCTCGCCGTCGTACTCACCCGCCGGCAGCGGACCAAACGAAGACGGCTCGACCGCCTCAACCTCAAAATTTAGTTCAACCATTCTTCTCATCCTTCTGTGTGATTGCGTTCATCAACGCCGCCCATTCGAGCGGCAGTTCTTCAGGGATTTGGTATCGGGTCTTGGCGACGAAGTTGGGCCGCGATGCGCAGCGCAGGACGCGCTCGCCACTGCCCACGGCCTTCACCTTCTTCTGGCCGAACGACGTGGTCGTCTCGCGCGTCGTCATCTTGTGGTTGGCAAAGCCGACGACGTCGCAGAACTCCGTGTACAAATCTGATGCGCGCTTGTGCAGCTTGATCTCAAATCGATCGAAGGCTTCGGTCGTCGGATCTTCAAACCGCTTGACCTGGCTATGCGCCAGCAGGACGCACGCCATGCCCTTTTCGCGCCGCAACTGCGTCAGCTTGCCAAGCAGTGCGCGGTGCTGGGACAAGGCGGCGACGTAGCCCTTGCCGTAGCCCATGTCCTCAATTGAATTGAGCTTGTTCTCTTCGCAGACCGTCGCCCAGGTCAGCGCCTCGAACCAATCAAGGCTGTCAATTGCGACGACCTTGTATTCGTGCTTTTCCTTGATCAGTTGATCCAGCGCCGCCATCACCGCGCCTGTGCTTTCGCAAAGATCGAAGCGGTCAACGCCAACAACGTCAGCGCCTTCCTCAGTCGGCACAAAAATCGCGTGCTTGCCGCTACCGGCTGCGAACGTCGTCTTGCCTACGCCCGGTGGGCCGTAGATTAAGATGCGGGGCGGCGCCATTGCCGCACCTTTCGTTATGTTAAGAGTCATCAGATTTTCCTTTCTCTCTCTTCAACAATTCCAAAACGACGGCCTCGCGCAGCACCCACAGGCGCGGCGAACGATCAGCGCGCACGACCACGATGTCGGCGTCGTCCTGATCAAAGGCGTCCATAATTATTTTGAAGCCGTTCTTGCGGCGCTTGCATTCGATGCGCAGTCCTTCCACGACCACGTCGCCGGCAAACTCTTCGCCTAACTGCTGTTTGAATGCGCCTGAACCGAAGATGCGTTTCGCTTCCAGCCCTGCCGCTTCGGCCGCAACCACAACCTCGCGCTCTAACTCGTAACCGCGCGCCTTGTTCCGCGCGCTCATCGCTGCGCGCTCATATAAGCAAACTGGTGGTCGTCGGCCGTGACCTTGCCGCCGGTCTGGCGCATGATGTTGGCGGTTATCCTTGCGCCAGGGCGCATCCGCCCGATCGCGTAGTAGTAGACTGCGGGCCGGCTGCACTCGAACAGCTTGGCGGCGGCGGTGTAGGTCAGGTCGTTTTCGAGCAGCCAATCGCGGAGTTGCATTATCAACCTAAAAAGTAGCGTTTCGTAATGTCTGAGAAATAGGTATCATCAAGTAATTTATTCTGACAATATGTTTTTGAAAAAAATAACGGGTGACACAAATGTCCAGCAATCGCATAGCCGAACTGGCCGCGCGGGCCGGGATAAAAATCCCAGAGCTTGCAAAACGAATCGATATGAAGGCGGCAACCCTGCGCGTGTACACGCGCGGCGAACGCGAGCCGCGCCCCGCCCTGGCGGAGAAGATCGCCGAGGCGCTTGGCTGCACGGCCAACGAGGTCATGGGCTTTGACATGAACGGCGGGCCACCGCCGCGCGAGGCCGGCGACAATCAGATACCTTTATATGGCAACGCGGCAGCTGGTATCGGCGCCGACGTCACCGACGTCAGCAGTCCGGTGGAGTACATTGACCGGCACCCAGCAATGATGAGCAGCGCCAGCGGCTACGCCGTGTTCGTGATCGGCACGTCGATGGAGCCGCGCTTCCGCGAGGGTGAGATCGTGTACTGCCGACCCGGCAAGCCAGCGCGCAAGGGCGACGATGTCGTTGTCCAGCTTGAGGATGACACGGGCCGCACGGCGATCGTGAAAGAGTATGTGTCCGCCGATGACACTGTCATCACGTTACGGCAGTACAACCCAGAAAAAACGATTACGATTCCCCGTGATCAGCTTGTTTCTGTCCACACAGTGTGCGGAACGACAATAGTGTAATTTTTTGTAGACAAAACGTAATCATCTAGATTACGGTTCCCTTTCGTTTTTTTGGAGAGGGAAAATGCTTCGATTTTTTACAGAGCTTGTCGTCCTGTCAGCCCTGCTGGCAACCGTCTATCTCACATTGATAATGACCTGCGCTTCGATCGATCGGTGCTTCCTGTGAGCGCGGTCCTTCTGAGCAAGAAAGACGCGTGTCTGCGCCTATTTGGTGCGGCCAGCAGCTACCGCTATCGCCAGCTTGAAGACCTGGCCGCTGCCGGCGAGATCAAAATGGTTGGCGACCGCTGGGTGCCGACGTCCGAAATCCGCCGCCTTGCCGGTGATCGCGATGAGTGAGTGCGAAAAGTGTGGCGGCGATCATTTCCGCCGCACGTCCAATGGCATGATCATTCAGTGCGAATGCATCAGCGATGAAGCCTATGACGCGGTCAATCGCCCTTC
>VMHT01159163.1_pt1 | contig 11010 bp, 11 predicted proteins | sample 4693611 | NCBI WGS metagenome assembly VMHT01 (sample SAMN12280063, study PRJNA550983) | marine metagenome | isolation source: seawater sampled from same location over 5 years 0.02-0.2 micron viral filtrate | place: USA: collected off the coast of southern California halfway between the port... ... | reverse complement strand
GCGATCTCGCCGCCAAACGACCACAGCGCCGTGCTTGCCGTGCCCATGAGAAACGCCGCGGCGATCAACCGCGCCAGGTTGGGATTCAGCCGTGGCAGGCCCTGACCGCGGGTTCGTGCGCCGCCCGTCTTGGCTGCGGGCAGGGCCACAAACGCGGCCATACCCAGCGCAGACGCGGTCCCCGCAAAAATCATGAAAACGAGCCGCCAGTCGTCACCGAGTGCCAATGCGAACGGGCCGGATAAACCGACCCCCGCGCTCGTGCCTGCGTTGATGACCGTATTGGTAAGGTCCCGACGCGCGGGTGCGACCGCATGCGAGACCGCATCGGCCATCGGCGGTGAGGCCAGGCCAGTGCTCGTGCCTGCCAGGACGACGAAGAACGCAAGCCATGCCGACGAGCTGCAAAGCGCGATGCCAAATAATCCGGCAGCCGCGATTACGGCGGCACACACAGCGACGGCACGCGGGCCGAAACGCTCTGAAAGCCGGGCCGAAATGATGATCGCAACACAATAAGCTGCAAACGCCCCGCCCGATATGCCACCGGCCAGAGTGGATGTGAATTCGAGATCCGCGCGCATCTGCGGCAAAAACAGGCCGAAAGCGAACCGTGCAAAGCCGTAGCAGACCGCGATGAGTCCGAAGCCGGTTGCGCCGACCCGTATCGCGGGCGTCATTGCTGTGCCCGCTTGCGCACCAGTTCAAGGGCGCAGGCGTGCGCGGCCTCGATCACCGCTGTGCCACGGTAAGTCGCGGCCGTTGTTGCACCCTCGAACAGGGCAAGAATCTGATCGGTCAATTGCTCGTCGACCACGCCGGCTTCGCTTGCAACGAGATCGGCGATGCGGGTGCGCAGCTGCGCCTGATAGGCCGCCACCTGGGCGGCGATTTCCGGGATGCTGCCGCCGGTCTCCGCCTGAACGCGAAAGAACAGGCAGCCGCGTACGCCCTCGGCATCGGCCCAGCGTTGCAACGACGCAAAAAGCGCGGTCGTGGTCGTGAAATCGGTGTGTTCGAAAAAACGTTTCCGGCGTTCGGCCAGCACGCGGGCCATCAGCGCGTTCTTGCTGCCCACGTGCTTGTAGACGGTACGGCTCGACAGACGCGTTTCGTTAACCAGACGACCCATCCCGGTTGCATTGAAACCGTCGTGATCGAAAAGGCGCTCGGCGGCGCTAAGCAGCTGTGTATCAATATCCATGGGCGAGGTGTAAAACGATCGTTTTACATCGGTCAAATCCTAGTGGTTGTTCAACCGGCGTGGCTCGCCGCTGCTATGCCGCTGGTTGCGCGTAGACGAAGGATTCCTGCGCAGCCGAAGACCGCCCGTGGCGCGAGTTGGCACGCACGCGGCGCCAGGATGGTGCGGTGTTTGAATGGGCGGCACTCGGCCGGGCGTTGCGATTAGCAAAGCCCATGCGGAATCTCCTAGCCGCTGAATCCTATCCAGACGCTATGCAATCGGTTGCAATCGGTACGTCGAACAGGCGCGTTGCGCCGGTACCGCCTTAGCCGCCGAGGTCGCCCCAGAGCGATTGCAGGGCAGCCAGCACCGCCATCCCGGCGGTTTCGGTACGCAGAATGCGCGGGCCCAGAGTAATGGGCTGCCAGCCGGCCGTGGCGGCGGTATCGATTTCCGGCTCCGATAGGCCGGATTCGGGACCGATGAGCAACGCGACACGCTTGTGCGGTGTCGTTGAGGCCAGACCGGCGGGCGCCGTCGGGGCCAGCATCAGGCGCAGATGGTCGCGATCGCTATCGAGGCAGGTCGACAGGCGTGCGGCCGTATGAAGTGCCGGGCAGACCAGGCGCCCGCTCTGTTCCGCGGCAGATTCGACCACCGCCTGCCAGTGCGCCTGTTTTTTCGTAAGCCGCTCGCCCTCGAGTTTGACCTTGCCGCGCTCGGTGAATACAGGCCGAATAGCGGTCACGCCGAGCTCTACCGCCTTGGCCAGCGCGAAATCCATGCGATCGCCGCGTGCGATGGCTTGATAGAGCGTGATCGACAGCGACGATTCGCGCTCTGGCGAATGCCGGGTTTCCACGGCGAGCGTCATGCGCTTGCGATCGGCCTGAACGATACGCGCGCGGTATTCGTGGCCGTCGCCGTTGAACAGCGTGACCGGTGCATCGACGCCCAGGCGCAGTACGGTGGCCAGATGATGACGCTTGGCCTCGGCCAGTTCGAGGGTCTGATCGACGTCAAGCGCGCTATCGACGAACACGCGCGGTATGTGGCCACGCCGGCTCATGCCAGTTTCTTGATCAGTACCGCCGAGTTGCGCTGGTAGTTGTAGAGCGCGCGCTTGGCCAGGGGCAGGGCATCCAGATCGGCCGGAGCAAAGCCGTGCTCGACAAACCAGTGCGGGGTCTTGGTGGTGAGCACGAAGATGCGTTGCAGCCCGGCCACACGCGCGCGCCGCTCGGCTTCCACGAGCAGGCGTTCGGCCCGATCCTGGCCACGATAGTCGGGATGCACGGCGACACAGGCCAGCTCGCCCACGCCCTCCTCGGCGTAGGGCATGAGCGAACAGCAGGCTGTGATCAGGCCGTCGCGTTCGAGTACCAGATAATGGCCGATATCGAGCTCGATCTGTTCGCGTGAACGGGCCACCAGAATGCCGGCATCGGCTAGCGGCTCGATAAGCGCGAGCACGCCGCCGAGATCGTCGGCGGTGGCCGCTCGGGTGATGTCGTAGGTGTCGGCGGCAATCATGGTGCCGGCGCCGTCGCGCGAATACAGCTCGCGCAGCAGCGCGCCGTCGGTATCGAAACTCACCAGATGGGCACGGGCCACGCCGGCCTGGCAGGCATTGATGGCCGCCTGCAGTCGGGCCCGGTCGGCTGTTTCCAACGGCGCGGATTCGGCCGCCAGTAAGCGCCGTGCGGTCTGCGTATCCAGTTCGGCCGGGGTATCGGCAAAGCGTTCGTGCAGCGACGCACCGGGGTGAAGCACCACGAACTTGTCGGCGCCCAGCGCGGTGGCGGTCGCGGTGGCCACCTCCTCGGCATACAGGTTGAAGATTTCGCCCGACGGCGAATAACCCACACAGGACATCAGCACGATCGCGCCGCGTTCCAGATGGTCGTTGATGCTGGCTACATCGATACGCCGGACTTCGCCGGTATGGCCATGATCGACGCCGCCAGCGATACCCACCGGCCGAGCGGTCACCAGGTTGCCGCTGGCGGTGACGATACGGGCGCCGCCCATGGGTGTGCTCGCGAGGCTTGTCGACAGCAGCGCTTCGATATCCATCTGCAGGCTGCCGACCGCGCGTTTTACGCAGGCAAGGGCCGCGCTGTCGGTCACCCGGACGCCGTCGACGAAACGGGTTGCCAGGCCGGCATCGGCGAGTGCTGTATCGATCTGCGGGCGCGCGCCGAATACGATCACCAGCCGCACGCCTAGGCTGGCGAGTAGGGCGATGTCGTAGATGAGATCGGTAAACGCGCTCGATGCGGCGGCCTCGCCCGGCACATGGATCACGAACGTACGCCCGCGGTGGGCATGCACATAGGGCGCGCTCGCGCGAAGCGAGGCGACCATGTCCGGATGGCTCGAATCGGCGTCGCGCGCGGGCGCCCCGGATTGCTGGGCAGTATTCGGCGTGTTCATCCGCTTATTATGCGGATGTGATGCCTAGCGGGCGAGGCAGAAACGCTCGATGAGCCCGTGCAGAATGCGCTGCGTCGGCGCCACACGCTCCAGCGCCAGATATTCGTTCGGCTGATGCGCCTGGGCGATATCGCCCGGGCCGAGCACTACGCTGTCCATGCCCATGGCGTTGTAGAACGAACCTTCGGTGCCGAAATCGACGGCCGCGGCTTGATGGCCGGACAGCGCCTCGCAGGCGGTAACGATCGGCGAATCGCCTGCGGTTTCGAACGCCGGTGTGCCGGTGAATAGTTCCCGAAAATGCACCGTGCAATCGCTGTCGGCGAGCGCGGCATCGACGCGTTCGTGCAGTTCCGCGCGCAGGCTGTCGATGGTCATGCCGGGCAGAAAACGCAGGTCCATGTCGAGCCGACAGCGCGCCGGAATACGATTGGCATTGTCGCCGCCGGAAATCGCGCCGAGATTGAGTGTGGCATGGGGGACGGGAAAACCCGCAATACGCTGGCGCTCGGCCAGTTCGTCGCGCAGCGCGCGAATCGCGGTGAGCGCGGCATACATGCCCTCGATCGCGTTGGCGCCGAGCGCTGGGTTGCTCGAATGCCCCGAAGCGCCGTGCACTTCCAGGGTTTCCATGAAAATGCCCTTGTGCTGACGGATAGGCACCAGATTGGTCGGCTCGCCGATCACACAGAAGCGTCCCGGCCGCTGGCCGTGTTCGCGGTGGGCGTCGAGCAGGGCACGCGCGCCGTCCATGCCGCATTCCTCGTCGGCAGACACCAGCAGACTGATGGGTGCGGCCAGATCGCGCGTCGCATATTCGCTGGCCACAGCTGCGGCGATCGCGATAAAGCCCTTCATATCGCAGGTGCCCAAGCCGTACAGCTTGTCGTCGTTCTCGGTCAGGCTAAAGGGATCATTTTCCCAGCCGTTATCGTCATAGGGGACGGTATCGATATGACCGGCGAAAACGAGCCCTTTTTCGCGCGCATGTTCGGCCGTACCCAGGCGTGCGATCAGGTTTACCTTGTCGTCGCGGCTTGGCATGGGCGTAATCGTGCAGGCGAAACCGGCCTGTTCGAGTTGATCGGCCAGATCCTCGACCGCGTCGCGATTACCGCAATCCAGTGTTGGATTGTCGCTACTGATCGTGCGATGACGGACTAATGTCTCGAGGGTGTCTTGCCAGTCCAGTATTGCCATATGCGGTTTGTATCGTCGGCCTATGCCGACTTGGGTGTCGTCGGAATGCGTCATGGTATACCGGCCGCCGAAACTTGATGACAGCGAGTGGCGTAAGCCAGGTCGAACATTCACGTATGAGAGTCACGCAACCATGATGAAGCCAATGCGATTGTTGAAAACGCCGGTTGTGGCATGGCTGCTTGCCGCAAGCCTGGGCATAGCGGGTTCGACGGCCGTGTTCGCCGCCGAACAGAAAGTGTTCATTGACCCAGAAACCGGCGACATCATTCAGCCGCCGGCCGAACAAGCGGAAGGTATGCCACCCGGCGAGGCCGGGCAGCAGGCCGGCGGCGCCGAGCCGAAAGCCTGGAAGAACAGCGAAGGCGCGCAAATGCTCACGCCCAGTTTCGAGTCTGCGCCAAGCACGCGCGCGGTACGCTGTCCCGACGGCAGTCTGCGTATGGGCCATGCCGCTCACGATGCGGCCCGCGACGATACGGAGGCGTTATGCGCCGCACACGATCGATAGGCGCGGGTGCTCTCGGTATCGCCATGTTCTTGGCCGGCGGCTCGGCTGTGCAGGCGGCCGACATGGTGCTGGTGGTCAACGACGGTGCAGACAGTGGCTTCAACGACGCCACGCCGGTCGCGCCGGAAGGCGGCAACACCGGGGTCACGCTGGGCGCGCAACGGCGGATCGCTTTTCAATATGCGGCCGATATTCTGGGTAGCCGTATCGACAGCAGCGTGCCCATTCGGATTCTGGCTGGCTTTAACGCAGGCCTGACCTGCGAACGCGACAGCGCGACGCTGGGCGCGGCCGGACCGCTGAGCTATGTCGCCAACTTTTCCGACGACGACCGGGTCGAACAAAACGTGTTCTACCCGTTGGCGCTGGCCAACGCATTACTTGCCTCACGGGTAGCCGATACCGATAACGATATTCGTGCGACATTCAACCCGAATCTCGACGAGGGCACCGACTGTCTCGGCGGGGCGAATTGGTATTACGGTGTCGATGGGGCAACGCCCGACGGGCGTCCCAGTTTTGTGAGCACGGTCGAGCACGAACTGACCCATGGCGTGGGTTTCGTGTCCCTGGTCGCGCTCACCGACAACGCCAACTCGCGAGCCGGACAGTTTCCGCAGACGAGCAACGGGGGCGCACGCTTTCCTGATATCTACAGCACCTTCATCCAGGATTTGTCCTTCCCCGGCGACCCGCTCTGGACCGAACTCACCGACGAGCAGCGTGCCGAGTCGTTGACCAACGGCCCGGACGTGGTGTGGAGTGATATCAATACCGGCAGCCGGGCGGCCAGTATCCTTACCGACAGCCGCGGCCTGAAAGAAGGGCGGGTAATGCTTTATGCGCCGTCGAGCATCCGGCCTGGCAGCTCGATCTCGCACTGGGACATATCGCTCGATCCGGATCAGATCATGGAACCGTTGGCCACCGGCAACGACAACGTCGATGACGGCATTGGCTTGTCTGCCTGTCTGCTCGAAGACATCGGCTGGACGCTGGCCAACGGTACGCGCTGCCCTGATGAAGTGGATCAGGCGGTCGCTGGCCGAGACGAAAACGAGACGCCGGAAGATCCGGCGGCGCAACCCGCTACGGATGATGGCGGTGCGGCGACCTCGGGTGGCAGCAGTGACGATGGCGGCAGCAGCGGCGGCGGCTGTACGCTCACCGGTGAGGGCCGTTTCGATCCGCTATGGGTGTTGTTGCTGGCTGCAGCCGCGGCCGGGGTCTGTCGCCGTCGCCGCGTCATCTAGACGCGCCCGGCGTGCGCCCTGGCACGACCCGGCATATGCGGCGGCGTTTGTAGCCGCGGTGCCGGCGCTCGGCGTGATCGTAGCGATCACGCCAGCGCATCTGACTCTGCGCTGGCCCGGCGCGATGACTTTCGGCATGGCGGTTGTTCTGCTGCCATGGCTCGAAGAGATCGTCTTTCGGCTCGGCGTGCATGACTTTCTGCGCGAGCGCATGTCGGGACGTGTTGGGCCAGTGAGCGCGGCCAATGGGCTGACAGCGGCCCTGTTTGCGTTCGCCCATCTGCTTGCGCACCCGCCGATGTGGGCGCTGGCGACGTTTTTGCCGGCACTGGTGTTTGGTGCGCTCTGGGAACGCCATGAGCGGCTTTGGATACCGGTGAGCGTGCATGCTTTCTATAACGCGGCCTATCTGTGCTGTTTGAGCTTCACCGCGGGTGCGTCGGGTTGATTAAGCGAACAGGAGGCGTGTTGTGCCCCGGGGGGCGTGATCCGTGGAAACGAACATCCAATAGCCTCGATCAAAGTTGTTTGAAGGCACTGAAAAACCGTCTTGCCGGCGTCTTTTTTTGTCCCGGCTCGACAATGGGCTTTGCTACCATGGCGTATTGCAAACGAGCAGCGCGACATGAGCCAAGGCAACAGCCAGAACAATATTTTCGAAGCCCTGCAGGTGGGGCTGACCCAGGCCGAATCGGTACAGACGCCGGGTGAAGTGCACGGCACCCTGACGGGCATGCTGTGTGTGGATAACGAAATCAGCGGCGCGCGTGCAGTCGAGGACGTCAAGAACGACAAGATCGACGGCGCGCTCGACGCGCTGCGCGAGATGACGCTCGAAGGCCTGTTCGATCCCGACCTGAGTTTTCAGCCGCTACTGCCAGCCGACGATGTCGAGCTGGAGCGGCGCGTGCAGGCGCTGGCGCGTTGGTGCGCCGGTTTTCTGTATGGCCTGAGCGCCGACGGCACGTTCGATATCAACAACCTCTCGGGCGAAGTCGGCGAGGTAGTCAACGATCTCACCGAGCTCTCGCGTGCGGGGCTGACCGCCGAAGATGCGGACAATGAATCGGCCGAGGCCGATTATGCCGAGCTGGTCGAGTATGTACGTGTCGGCGTACAGATGGTTTTCCTCGAGCTGCAACCCAAGCGCGAAGGTCCGACCCGGCGCGAATCGCTGCACTAGACGCATAGCTGACAGGCCAAAGGCAGACTTTTTCTGGATGAGGGATCGGATGAGAGATCAACGGCATCTACGTCATACCGACGATCCGGCGGATCATGCCGAACGCCGCGCCCGTGTGGCCAATATCGTTGGCGCCGAGGGCGTTGCGATCATCGCCGCCACGCCCGAGCGCAATCGCAATAACGATGTCGACTATCCGTACCGGCCTAACAGCGATTTTCGCTATCTGACCGGGTTCTGCGAACCTGAAGCGATTGCCGTGATTGCGCCTGGTTTCGATGAAGGCGATTACCTGCTGTTCTGCCGGGCACGCAACGCCGATCAGGAAATCTGGATCGGCCGGCGTGCCGGACCGGAGGGCGCGATGGCCGATTACGGTGCGGATCGGGCGTATGCCATCGACGAATTCGAAGACTGGATCGGCCGTCTGCTCGATGGCCGTCGCACGCTCTATCTTACGTTCGGTGGGCATCCCGAATTTGAACAGAGCGTACTCGATCACCTGGGCGCGTTGCGCAGTCAGGGACGAGGCAGTGTTCCACCGCGCGAAGTCCTGGCGCTCGACGTGCTGCTGCATGAAATGCGGCTTCGCAAATCCGAGTCCGAGATCGCTCTCATGCGCCAGGCGGCGGCGACCTCCGCGCGCGCGCACGCGGCGGCGATGCAGTCGGTGCGTCCTGGCATGTATGAATACCAGCTCGCCGCGATCCTGCATTACACCTTCGAAAGCGATGGTATGCACTGGGCCTATCCGAGCATCGTCGGTGCCGGCGAGAACGCCTGCGTGCTGCACTATATTGAAAACAGTGCGCCCATGGCCGACGGCGACCTGGTGCTGATCGATGCCGGCGCCGAATATCGTGGCTATGCCGGTGATATCACGCGCACTTTTCCGGTCAATGGGCGCTTCTCTGCTGCCCAGCGCGAGCTCTACGATATCGTGCTCGCGGCCAACCGCGCGGCGATCGAAGCCGCGAAGCCGGGCCAGCCGATGAACGCCGTTCATCAGGCCGCGCTCGAAGTGCTCGTTGCCGGCCTGATCGATGTCGGCCTGCTCGAAGGCACGGTCGACGAGGCGATCGCCGAAGAAAGCTACCGCGCTTATTTCATGCACGGCACCAGTCACTGGCTGGGCATGGACGTGCATGATGTCGGCGACTATAAAATCGAGGGTGAATGGCGTCTGCTCGAGCCGGGCATGGCGCTCACCGTCGAGCCCGGGCTGTATGTCCGTGCCGAGGACAATCCGTCATCGCGCTTTGCCAATATCGGTATTCGGGTCGAGGACGATATCGTGATCACGGAAACCGGCTGCGAGGTGCTGACGGCCGATGTGCCCAAGGACGCCGATGAGATCGAGGCACTGATGGCCAAACCCTACCGGAGCGAAATCGCATGAGTCGCGACTACGATATTGCCGTGGTGGGTGGTGGACTGGCTGGCGCAACGTTTGCCTGCGCGCTGGCCGACACGGGCCTGTCGATCGCGCTCGTCGAGGCCGTGGCCTTCGATGCGCCGGCCGACGAAAACATGAAAGCACGCACGACCGCGATCGCGGCTGGTACACGTGCCATGTTCGAAGAACTCGACCTCTGGGCCGACATGGCGCACGACGCCGCGCCGATCAAGCGGCTGCACGTATCCCAGCAGGGACGGTTCGGCAGTGTGCGGGTGAATGCCGCAGACTACGATCTCAGCGCACTCGGCTATGTTCTACACAACGTCACCATGATCGAGGTGTTACGCGCGCGGCTGGCGCAGATGCCTCAGGTCGACGTGATTGCGCCGGCACGCTTCGAGTCGCTTACGCGCGACGCCGCCGGCGAACGCATCGAACTGACCTGCGCCAGCAAGGATGGCGCGAGCGAAATTCTGCGTACGCGTTTGCTGGTGGGCGCCGATGGCGCCAACTCGTCGGTGCGGAGTGCGCTGGGTATCGGCGCCCATATCGACGATTACCATCAGCGCGCCATCGTGACGTTCGTCGAGCCCGAACGTGCGCACGGCGGCTGCGCCTATGAACGTTTTACGCCGGACGGCCCAGTGGCCCTGCTGCCGTGCACACGGGCCAGCTGTGCCGCGGTGTGGACGCTGCCCAGCGAACGTGCCGAACGGATGTGCGCGGTCGACGAAGACGAATTCATGGATGAACTGCAGGCGGCGTTCGGCCAGCGTCTAGGATCACTCAAGCTTGCCGGGCCGCGGGGCAGCTATCCGCTGGCGCGCGTGCTTTGCGACCGCGCGGCGGTCGATCGCGCGGTGTTGATCGGCAATGCCGGCCATGCGCTACATCCGGCCGCCGCGCAAGGGTTCAATCTCGCCATTCGCGACGCGCTGCTGCTGGCCGCGATGCTACGCGAGCGTCTGGCGGCCGATAGTGCCTTCGACCCGGGGGATGCCGACCTGTTGTCCGGCTGGGCCGAAGCCCGTCGGCCCGATCAGCATCGCGTGGCCAATTTCACCGACACTATCGTGCGTCTATTTTCCAATCGTATTCCCATGCTCGATCACGCCCGCGGCGCGGGTTTGTTCGGTCTGTCGCTGCTGCCGTCGATTCGTGACGACATGGCCCGACGCAGCATGGGGCTGGCCCTGGCACCGGCGCGTATTCGCGAGGCATCGTCATGAGTAGTCGCACCCCTCGTTATGACGTGGCCATCGTGGGTGGCGGCATGGTCGGCGCCGTGCTTGCGGTCGCGCTGTCGCGCGCCGATTTCTCGGTAGCGCTCGTCGAAGCGAAGCGCCCCACGCGCTTCGATAGCAACGAAGACTACGGGCTGCGAGTATCTGCAATTGCGCCCGGTACGCGCCGCGTGCTCGAGAACCTCGGCTTGTGGGCATCGGTCGAGCGCCGCCGCTGCTGCGCGTTTACCGGCATGAAGGTCTGGGAGGCCGGCGGCGCAAGCGAGCTGTTTCTGGAACATACCGCGGTCGGCCTGCCCGAGCTGGGTCATATCGTAGAGAACAGTTTGATCGTTGATAGCGCTTGGCAGGCGCTCACCGACGTCGATATATATTGCCCGGCAAAGATGGAAAGCCTGGCGTTCGATACCGATGCCGCACGCCTGTGCCTGGATGACGGTTCGGTGGTGAGTGCGGCGCTCGTAGGCGGCGCCGAGGGGGCGAATTCGCCGGTTCGGGCCGCCGCGGGTATTGAAACCAGCGGTTGGTCCTATGGCCAGCGTTGCACGGTCGGCACGGTCACGCCGGCACGTCACCATCGGCATATTGCCTGGCAACG